>Ga0307515_10001619_pt1 | contig 50177 bp, 6 predicted proteins | sample 17_EM_MG_FD_194513 | JGI IMG/M metagenome (GOLD analysis project Ga0307515, IMG submission 194513) | Populus trichocarpa ectomycorrhiza microbial communities from riparian zone in the Pacific Northwest, United States - 17_EM | ecosystem: Host-associated > Plants > Roots > Unclassified | place... | reverse complement strand
CTGTAAGAAATCCTAACCCCTGTCCCTGTCCTTTTGCAATTTATTTCTATCCTTTTACTCTCTACTATCTTTTAACCTAAAAGCCTAGTAGGAGTTACCTTCTTCTAGACTCCTATTAATTTTATTCTTCTATAGAATCTTCTACGCTAGTACTATGTACTAGTTTAGCTGCTCTAAGATTCTCGCAGTCTCTGCTATTAGCAAAGTGTTTTTCTTTACAATTAATGCAAAGAGGGGTGGTATGCTTGCAAGGCCTGCCGCTTATTAAGCAGGTAGGACAGTAGTGGTCTTTAGATAGATATGCAGCCGCATAATATCTATAGGCCCTAGTAGAGCATCTGTCTCCTATATGGCCAAATTTTTGGCAGCTATTACACTGCGTAGTAGGAGAGACTTTGAGGTATTTTACTACCTTAGTAGCTGTACCTGCAATTAATATCTCTTTTTACTTGAGGATTTCTTGTCTTTTTTCTTCATTCTCTATAGTAAAAACTATAGAGCCAAATCTGGTGTATAGATCGTGTCTTTTTATACTAGATAAGATCCATCTAGGTAGTTTTTATATCCTTATAGGATTAAAAGTCTCAATTTCTTCTTTTAGAAGCTTAGAGCCTCCTTCTCCTAAAAAAGGTAGGGTAGGAACCCTATGGGCTATAATTTAAACCCATAGTTCTAGTTTTTGTTCTCTTTAAAAGGTAAAGCAGTTATGCCAGATTTCCTTATATTTGACTAGGAAATCTATATTATACTCTTCCGTAGTTATAAGGAGAATATTTTATTTTCCTTTAGTTCTAGCTATAGATGCTAAAACCGGTTTTTTTACTTGCAGTTTTAATGCAAATAGTTAATTGACTTTGTTTTGTATAGAGAAGGTATTTAGAGGTTGGTCCTTTTGGTCTATAATTAGGACTAGCTTTCTTTCTTAGAGCTGCTTTTTCTTACTTCTAGTAAAAGTAGAAGGAGTAGGAAATTGTTACGGAACCCTACCGCAGGGGCCTCTATAGGAGAGCCCCGTGCTCTCGCGTACACCTCGCGTACAGCTTATATCAGCTACGCGTAGGTATATTACCTCCTTACGCCCTCGACCCTTACGATCGATCGCGTAACGTCTTGTAGACTCCTCGAATACATACGCTTTATAGCCACTGCCCTCGTCCTATAACATTACGTTGCGCCTTTTTTACTACTAATGTTTAGCCTACGACTAATTCTACGTCTCTATAATACTGTAGGCGCTTCCAAAAGCAGCGTGTCTATAAATTACCTTACTTTATACTTTTAAGGAACCCATAATAGTAAAATAATATCCCTTATTAGCTACTATATTAAACCTAAAGAATAATCTAATACCTATACCTAACCTACGACGCCAATTAATCCTAGGAGAATTTAATTTATTAGCCTTAGCCTTAACCCCTAAGGAGACGGACACTAATAATGTCTTATTTTTTATTAACTATATAACTACGGACAAGCAAATAAAAGGGCTACTACCTATTAAAATTGAAATATAAGACGCCAAGACGTTTATAAAAATAGTAGCACGAAACCCTAATAAATACTACCGCCTTCTATAAAACTATTACCTAAAGCTTATATAAGCCGAGATGCGCGCTATTTAAGATCGCGATATTATCTAAGACCTATAAGCTTGTAAGGCGCTCGCCGACAATATACATTAAGAAACTAAAGATAACCTCCGCGTATCTAAACGCGACGTCTAATAGTTAAAGAAGGCTAAGATTGCGCTAATTGCTACAGTTACTAAAAGAAAAGGCATAATTAAATACCTATAATCTTAGCTTAACGAGCATATTCGTAATAACGCTAGATACCTCTTTACTATATATAACGCTACCTAAGTCTCTACGCCCCCGGTAACTTTACCTACTTAACGCTTAACAGAGGGCTAGCGCTAAGCAGCTTTACCTAATAGAAACCCCTACTAAAGCAGCAATAATAAAAGCTATAATAATTGGACCTAAACTGCCACTATAGGGTCTAATGCACGCTACCCTAATCCCCTAGTTTTTTAGGGAGATCGCAAGGAATATAGCCACTAAAAGATACAAATCCGCGAGAAACTAACTTAGAGCGCCTGCCTTTTTCCTATAAAAGATACTAAAATCGGCTATATTATTAGGCGAATAAAGGGTATACCGTTTAACAGACTCTTCGCCTAATAGGAAACTAGTAGCCCCCAGAAGTGGTAGTCCTACTAAGAAGTCCTTAATAATCTTAACCTAATATACCATAACTATAACCTACTGGCTACTAACCAAGCTAAACTACGTGCCCTAAAGATAAGCCCTACCAAATTATTTAACGAATTCTATATTAAATTCCAGAAATATACTAAAGCCCTTGCCTAAGATAATACTAAAGACCAAAAAAACCTCCTTAAAAAAGTTACTTATCGCCTTAGTCACGCAGCCGCTAGCTATAACTATAATAATGTTTATAATATAGTAGCAGCTCTATAGAAGATTAAACAACGACTAAATTAGATTGCTATTATTAACCCTTACCTAAAGACCTCTTTATAAAAGCCCCCTGGGCCTACTAAACCCACATATACTAAGCCACTAACGCCTACTACCTTAAGTACTACCGGAACTAATATTAATTTCTCTATACTAACCTTTTTATAGAAACTCCTAGATGGAGAGCGCGAGCTACTCTAGAAATTAGGACACTGCTATAAATACCGTTAAGAAGGCTATTATTATAATAACCCAAACTACCTAATAGCTAGGTTTAGTAGCCGCTGCCTAATACCTAACCTAATACCCTAAACACTAAATATATTACTACGCGCCACTACTATATAAGATAAAGACGCAGTAATAGTAGTAGAGTTAGATACGGAAATGGAAAACGCTAAGTCCTAGCCTTAAGTTATAGGTTAGGACGCCCTAACGACAGAGGGATCTATATATTAGCTTGCTTAATAGATAACTCTATAAAGATAAATAGACGGAAATAGATAGTTTTATCTATAATAGGAACTACTACTAAAAAATAATATAAAAGCCGTTCTATAATTAATTACGGAGCTACTAATAAATTTATAGATATCTAATTTGTGTGTACTTATAACCTACCTACCTTACCCCTTACTAAAGCCCGCGCCCTATAACTTGCTAACGGTAATTATACCGTATAGAAGATTACCTATATAGCATAATTTTACCTATATATAAATATGCACCAGGAAGAACTCTAGGCCTATATTATACTACTTACTAACTACCCTATTATCCTTAGAATAAACTAGCTTAAATAACATAACCCCGCCATTAACTAGAAGAAGAGAGAAGTAACCTTTAACTCTAAATACTGTAAAGAGACTTACCTAGGGTATAGCCTAGCCGCCTTTATTTACTCCCCAGGATATTAACCTAAGGAACCCCTTATTACCCTACCTATAACTAACTACTACTATATAAGTGCCCTAGCCTTCTACCGTATAGTACATAAGAAAGGCTAAACCGTTACTATAGCTTCCTAATTACAACTATATAAGCTTAATAAAGAATAGGACTATGTCCTCTATAGTAATAGAATAGATATAGTTAACCTTTTAAAAGACGACGCCCCTATAGAACTCTATGGACTTTTATCTTTAGACTTTAAGAAGTTTATAAAGCTTAAAAAAGGACTTACCAATAAAGAACTCCGTAAGCTCCTCCCTAAGAGGTACTATAACTTTACCAATATATGCTCACAAAAAAGCGTAGATATACTCCCCCTATATTGACCTAATAACTATACTATTAATATTAAATAAGGAAAAATACTACCTTATAAGAGACCCTACCTAATATTAAAAAACGAACTATTAGTTATAAAAAAGTATATCAACGAGCACCTTAATAAAGGATTTATTCGTCCCAGCATATTACCAGCAGCCGCCCTTATCCTTCTCGCTAAGAAGCTAGAAGGAAGTATCCGATTCTACATTAACTACAGAGGACTTAACGCTATTACAATTAAAAACCGATACCCAGTACCGCTCATACGTAAGACCCTTAAGCGGCTTAGTTAAGCTAAAATTTATACTAAGCTTAATATTATCGCCGCCTTTAACTATCTCCGAATACGGGAAGGTAACGAATAAAAAACTATATTCGTATCGCGCTTCGGCTAATTTAAATATACCGTTATACCCTTTAGCGTATATAACGGCCTAGGCACCTTCTAAAGCTACATTAATAACGCCTTACAGGACTACTTTAATAACTTCTGCTCTACGTACCTAGACGATATACTTATTTATAATAATAACCCCTCTAAGTATACCGAACACGTTTAAAAGGTCCTATAGCGCCTTAGGGACGTAGGACTTTATATTAATTTAAAGAAATGCGAATTCTTAGTCACAGAAGTAAAATACCTTAGACTAATTATTACTATTAAGGGTGTCCGTATGGACCCTAAGAAGGTACGCATAATTACCAAATAGTAAGCCCCTAACTGCATTAAGGACGTATAAGCCTTTCTTAGTTTTGCTAACTTCTATTAGAAATTTATATATAACTTCTTAGGCGTAGTAGCACCACTTACAGCAATAATGTAAATAAAGGGCCTTTCTATAAAAGGAAGAAAAACGTACCTACGCATTACCTAGACGCTTAAATATAAGAAGGCGTTCTAAGACCTTAAAAATGCCTTTACTAAAGCACCTATCCTAGCTTACTTTATACTAGGATAATAACTCTACCTTAAAACCAACTCCTTAGACCACATTAACGCAGGCGTCCTCTCCTAGATAGGTAACAACGGTCTCCTTTACCTAGTCGCATTCTACTTATCTAAGCTTATACCACAAGAGTATAACTATAAGATCTATAATAAAGAACTCCTTATAATTATATAAGCGTTTAAAGAATTCTAATTAGAACTCTCCTTAGTAGAGCCTGATTAGCCAACTAAAGTCCTTACGGACTATCGCAACCTTAAGTACTTTATAACCACAAAGTAGCTAAACCAACGCTAAGTATATTAGAACAAGTTCCTCTCTAGTTTTAACTTTAAAATTGCATATAGACCAGGAGTATAAGGTACTAAGCCTAATAGCCTAATACGCCGCTCGCAAGACCTTCCTTAGTCTAAAGATAACCCCTATAATTAGTTCCAATAACAGACGATCCTAAAAGCACGAAATTTGGCCCTAGGTATACTACCTATAATAGAGCTAACTATACCCTAGCTTTATATTACAGAACTAGAATTACCTCCCAAAATTAATAAGCTTATTACTACGGCATATAACGCCTCTGTTAACCCATTACTATATTAACTTATTACCGCAAAGACCGCTAGCGCCCGTACGCTACCTACTAACCTTTAAAGCTTAGGCCAGATTAATATAGCAGCCTTAAAAGTAAAAGAGAATAGGCTCTATTATAGAGGCCGCCTATTTATCCCTAACTTAGAAAATTTATAACGGCAACTAATCTAAATGGCCTATAACTTCTAATTAAGCGGCTACCTAGGCAAAGAAGGAACCTACGAGCTTCTTAGCTAATACTACTTCTGGCCAAAAATAATAGACTTAGTTAAACGCTTTATAGGCGCCTGCTATAGTTATAAGCGCGCTAAGGCCTTTAATATAAAGTACTAAGGACTACTACACCCTTTACTAGTACCTATACAACGATGGGCAGATATCGCCATAGATTTCATTATTAACCTACCACCCTATAAATAACACGGCCGTACCTATAAGAACATCCTTATGATAATATACCAACTTATAAAAGAGCGCCACTACGTCCTAACTAAAGGCGTAGCCGTTAGCAACGTTACTAACGCCTTCCTCCGCAAAGTCTACTAACTATATAGGTTACCTAACTCAATTACATCCAACCAAGGCATATAATTTAACTCTAATATATAGAGACAAATCTGCCAACGCCTTGGCATCTCCGTTAAGATGTCTATATCCTTCTACTATAAAACTACTAGGTAACCGGAAAACGCTAATGCCAGCATAAAAGCGTACCTATAACAGGTAGTCGCCTATAGTCAAGATAACTGGGTAGATTACCTCCTATTAGGTAAATTCGCAGCGAATAACTACATCTTAACCACTATAGGACTTACCCCGTTCTTCGCGAATAAGGGTTATTACCCCTAATCCGGCATAGAGCCACCAGAACCTATTAATAAGAAACTGCCATATAGAAAACGCCTTAAGATGCTACTTACCGACCAGCATGTAGACTGTATAAAAAATCTACTTAACTACTGTAAGGGAGAAATGGCCTAGGCTTAAGCAAAGTAGGCCTACTTCGCCAACCGTTATAGAACGCCACCACTAGAGATGCGTGTTGGCGACTAGGTATAGCTAGATATACGTAATATCTCTACGCAAAGGCCTATAAAGTCACTTAATTATAAAAACCTCGGCCCCTATTTAATTAAATAAGTTATTAATAGGGGAGCCGTATATAAGCTAGAACTCCTGCCTACCCTAGCCACCCGCGGGATATGGCCCGTATTTCACCTATAGCTACTACACTTTTATTAGCCCAACCCCTTACCGGGGTAGATATAGCCTAAACCCCCACCAGTACTAATCCGAGATAAGAACGAAGACGAGAACTATAAGGAGTGGACCGTTAAACGAATTATCAACTCTAAATACTTTGGCAAAGGTAGAGGACGACAGCTCTACTATAGAGCTATATACATAGGATTTGGCATAGATCAGCCAGAATGGCAACTATAGGAAGACTTCGAAAATGCAAAGGATCTAATCAGCGACTTTTACTACGCGAACCTATAGAAACCGGGCTTAAGCAGAGACTTTATACCTAATCCTTTATAGGAGCCCTTATAGAGTTAAACCGTTATACATTACCACGTAAGGGCAAATTGCTATTAGATTGCCGTTAGATTGCGGTAAAGTGCGATTATATGACCGGAATATTATTAAGATGTCTAGGAACTTCGACCGGCGGTCAAAGTTATCTAATTGGTTAGATTCTTAGATGCCAAGCCCTATCACATAACGTTGTTTTAAGCCTTCAGCAATACCCCCCTTTTCTTCTTTTCTATACCTTAAGTGTCCCTTCTACATGTATATAGTAACTATAGCGTCGCCAAAGCTCCGCCTTTATAAGAGGGGGGGTAGTATTACAGAACCTTACCGCAGGGGCCTCTATAGGAGAGCCCCGTGCTCTTATATACACCTCGCGTATAGCTTATATCAGCTACGCGTAGGTATATTACCTCCTTACGCCCTCGACCCTTACGATCGATCGCGCAACGTCTTGTAGACTCCTTAAATACATACGCTTTATAGCCACTGCCCCCGTCCCGTGATAGAGACACTTAAGCTAATTTAAGATAGCGTTAGACGCTTTAAGAAGATCTCTCTAAGTAAATATAAAGCTCGCGGAAACCGCTTATATTATTAAAACCGTCTAGTTATCCCTAATTATAATAAACTTAAGCTTAAGCTCCTTAAATACGTATACGACCTACTAGTAGCCGGCTACCTAGGCTAAGGAAAAACCCTAGAGCTACTCTAACGGGAGTACTACTGGCCAAATATATATAATATAACATAAAGGTATATCTCTAGCTATTACATCTGCTAACGAGCTAAAGCTTTACATAAGATATATAACGGCCTTTTAAAGCCACTACCTATTCCGGACTAAAGATAAAAGGATATTTTAATTAACTTTATTGTTAACCTCCCTATAAATAAGGGCTGTATAAATATTATAGTAGTTATAGACTGACTATTTAAGATAAGATACTTGATCGCCTGCCCTAATATGTTAACACCTACCGTTGCCTAACTGTTTTTAGATTACGTATAGAAACTCCACAGACTCCCTAAAACAATTATCTCTAATAAAGGTAGCTAGTTTATCTTTATATTCTGAAAAAAACTAACTACCTAACTCCGTATTAAAGTACTATTATCTACAGCATACTACCTAGAAATGGATGGTTAAATAGAACGTGTAAACGCTATAATGGAATAGTATATTTGGATATATACGTTATACTTATAAGATGACTAGACTAACTGGCTTATATTCGCTAAGTTTACTACAAATAATTCCGTCTTAGAAACTATAAAGGTCTCCCCGTTTCTAGCTAACTACGGCTAGCATCTATAAATGGGTTTTAAACCCTTTAGTAATATTTCTTACCCTACTTATTACGCCTTATAAGTTATAGAAGTAAATAAATTTATAGAGAAGATGGAGGAACTATAATAGTTCCTTATTAACGAAATAATATAGGCTTAATCTGTTTATAAAGCCGCAGCGAATAAGAAATAAACCCTAGCACTAGCCTACTAAATTAGTGACTTCGTCTGGCTAGATATAAGAAATCTAAATATAAAACGACCTGTTAAGAAGCTTGATTGGAAGAATGCTGGCCCTTATAAGGTTAAGAAGGTTGTCTCCTCCTACGCCTACTAACTAAAGCTCCCTAATACGGTTAAAATCCACCCTATATTCCACACGTTAGTCCTCTACCCTACTACTCCTGTATTAAACGCCCTGCCCAGATAGATATAAGACCCTCCCCTACCAGTTAAAGTGGATAGTAAGAATGAGTACTTTATTAAAAGAATTGATAACATTAAGTATAATAAACGGAAACGTTAATATATGTATCTTACGAAATGGAGAGGCTTTACTGAGCCCTTATAGGAACCTATTAACTCTATAGGACTTATATAAGCCGTAGAAGACTTTTATAAACTCTATTTAAAACTACTATAGCCCTATCTTGCAGAAGCTTAAGTTTAAAGGGGGGGTACTATTATGGGATACCCCCGTAACACCTTATACACGTCCACCTGTTTCTACCGACTTAGTAACTAAAGACTGACTATAAGACGGTAATTTGCGGCAATTTGACGGTAATCTGCTATATTCTGCTATATTCTGCTAAGTTCTGCTAGGACTACCACCTAAATCCTATTCTGCTCTGTGTATGTATTAACTAAGCAATCAAGCTAACAATATATACCCTTTTTTCTCGTTTCCCTGCCTTCTCTCCTTACGTAACGTCTTAACTTCTTACACAGTTTATGTATATAGCTTAATAATATCTATCTTGCTATATATTATCGTCGCTTATACTTACTCCGTAATACTTATCTAGTTATAAGTGCCTAAAGACTTGCAGATAATTTAGATAGTAGATTAGGAAATATAAACAGATAGCGGAGATTATAAAATTTACTAGATAATAATCTATAAGTGTTAGGTTTATTCTTTTACCTATTTAATCTATTTAGTAATATGTATACCTAAAATCTATAGTATTCTTTAATAATTTAGGTAGAATGTATACATCTATAGAGCGTAATTAAGTTTTAGCTTATATTGCTAGGTGCTATAAAGGATAAAGGATAAGGGATAAGGGCCTTAATAGTTTTTAATTATTAGTAGAATTAATTTTAGTGGGCTAATATTGTAATATTTTTAGATTTAAGTGTGGATAATATATACTAAGGTAAAAATAATGCAATCTTAAATTCGTTAGATCTCTTAGAATACCCTACTTAATATATTTCCTATTTACGGCTTAGCCAAAATTTAGCGACCTAAATTTATAGATCTTTCCTATTATTAGCGCCGCATTATATCTTATTAGAGGAAGCGCTTTATTGCTAAACTTATAGGGGTTATATACTAAGTTAGGATTACTAAAACAGTATTTATTATTTAGAATACTTTCTGTTTTCTTATTTAGATTTCCTACTTTATAAAATTATAATCTTAAATCTTAAAACGAATTCCTAAAACGCTAATAATACCCTATATAATAGGCTGCTAGTGCCTACTTAGCTAGTTAAGCTAAACTAGTAATAAGATCTAATCCTATAATAAAGACGTTAATCCTCTCCTTTATCTACTTTGCGTTTGCTTTAGCGCAGTTAATCCCCTTTAATTAATCTTTGCCTAGCCTTATAGACTTAATCCTAGGGGCGCAAGCAGGTTAAGAGCTTATATTTTAGTAAGTTATACCCTTATAAGTCCTATTTTATAACGCTAAATCTCCTTAGGTTGTTAAACTCTCGAAATGCTATATATAAAGCTACGTTAAGTTTTTAGAACTTGACTTTTCTCCTAATTTCGGCTACAGCCTAACCATATAACTACGCAGGCCCAGCTTAGGATTCCTCTAAATACGCTAAACGAAACGGCCGCTATTTAATAGTAAGAATCTCTAACTTATTATTTAGAAGCTATAGCTAACCCTTTAAATTAAGGCAATACGTTAGTGCGGAGGCTATATTATTCGCGCTATTAGAGATTTCTAGCGGAGCAGGCGATTATAAGGCCTTTTAAATAGATAGTGAAAGCGCTTAAGTTATAGTAAATTGCAAAGGAAACCTTATTTAGGTAGGAATACTAGTACTACCTATAACTTACTAGCCTATTAACTCTTCTAAAGAGATTCTGGAGGCGATGTACTTATAGTATATTAGTAGATTTCCTGGAATTAGTTATAATATAGTTAAATTGGTTTTTGAATTTAATCTTTAAAATAGTTAAAGTAATATTATTCTTTACTCTACTTATAACTAACTTATAGATAGGGGCTAAAATTTAATTCCTGTTAAACGGACGATTAGGAATAAAAACTTTATTTTATTAAAAAGGGCTAGAAGCTCTTTATATATATAAGGTAGGTCTAGGCAACTAAGATAAAATAGGGAATAGAAATAGGTGGTAAGATATAGGGTACTAGGCATTAAAGATAGTAGTAAAATAGTGGTAAGGAAATCCGATTTAGGTTGACAATTCCTCTTAAAATGAGTTTTATCTACCCCTATATTACATCTACCTAGACTATAAGAAGCCCTAGAAATACCCCCATATATCTACTATAGCCGTTTAGGCAAATTCCTACGTTATTTATAATTAGGGGGAAAATAGTAGATAACGTTGGTGTCAATCGCCAAACTATATCTCCCGTGTTTGTTGGCTAAGTTAATATAATCTAAGTTATTAAGTTCTATTTAATTTAAGGGAGAGGGTATGCTATTATAAAGGATAATAGGGCTTAACTTCCTGAAGTAAACCCTAAAGCGTTTTATATAAATTTCTCCTTAACTTTACTAGCATTTAAGCTAAACACTATACTAGCATAGTAATGGGATTTCTTAATAGTTTAAGCATAGTAGAACTATTGCGGGGCGTATATTTTTACCTTATAATTAACTAGGAATTTCCCGCTTATATTTACTAGATTAAATTGATTAAAACCTATATTAAACTAACTATTACTTTAATAAGGGTCTCTAAAACGGCTTTACGTTAAGGTATAGTTAAGGCTAAGAAAATTAAATCTTAATATTGTCCTAACTGTAGCGTTAAACGTATTTAGGGAAAAAGATAAATTCCTACGGTCTCTAACAGTTATATAAGCAGTAGGTTTTATAAGTAGTAAAAGTTCGCTAGCTAAGGAACTCTATATGCCTGCTATAATTCCTAAAGATTGCCTGCCTATTATACTGCTTGTTTAATAGATTGATAAGTTATAAAATAATGCTGCTTTAGTACCCTTTAGTGAAATGGTATACTAAATTAAAGTGGCGATAATAAGAGTGGAAATAATAAATAGCTATATAATGCTTTAATCTAATAGGTAAATAATAGCTTTAATAGATATTTATATAAGATATTAAAATAAAATCCTTAAATAAGTAATCTAGTAACGTATTTAATAAAGTATAATTTTAAAAACAGAAATATTAAAAATAAAACTAAAAAATATAAATTTTTTTACTATAAATAGGAACGGTAGTTATAGAGGTTCTATAAAAGATCTTAACTCGCCCTTAGTTATCTAAACTAACCTCCTTTTAACTATATAATTTAAGCTATGCTTAATTATCTACTCTTAATTATTTAACCTAACTTTAATATTACTAATTAGTACGGAAGAATACTTATAATAGCGGACGTTTAGACTAATAGATTGGCGATTAAGTATTAGGGTTTATTATAAATTAATAATATACTATACCTAAGTCTCCTACCTACTAACTCTAAGCTACTAAGCCTAATGTTTTTAAACCTAGCGCTATTAGGAACGAACTTAAAATCAAAATTAGAGAATACCGCTAAGCTATTTAGAATATATTTGGATTATTAGCGACCTAAAGCTTTAGCGGTAAATAATAACTCTAAAGAGGAAGAGGAGATAGAATAAGTTATCTTAGATAATAAAATAAAGAAAAATGCCTTAAACGATAAAGATAATATTAAAATAAAAATGGTTAGGGTTTAGGAACTAACTAAAAAATACTACTCCCTAGACGAGGATGGGGTAGCACTTTAGCTTAAAGGGGTAGTGTAAATATCGTAAGCTTAAGAAAAAGGACTTAGCGAGGTACTGGAAGAGATAAGAAAAGTGTATTATAAAGCCTTTCCCTTTATTAGACGGTAGTGGGATATAGGCATTCTGTTAACCTATAAAAACGCAATAAAGAAACTAGATATAGAAATTAAGAAGTTTAACCGCAATTATAATTCTAAGCTAGCTTAAGCTATCTCTTTTAAGTTTAATATAAAATATATAAAAGCTAAAAAGGCTACAGTAAAGAATTAAACATTGGATGGGGATAATAAGGATATAGTAAAAGAGTTTTAATGGAAAGTCTGGGATAAGTTTACGGAATTAAAAAAGAAATTTAAGCGACTAGACTGCTATTAGTATTTCCCTTAAAAAATGTTACTAGATAATATTTAAGCGTTTAAAAACTAGCCTAATAAAATTAATACCCTTAAGAAAGGAATAGTTGTAAGAGAGGAAAACATTAAAAAACTTATAGAGGGGTTAGTTGTGTTTATTAAGTTACTAAAGAAAGTAGGTATTAATTATAAGTTAATAACGCCAAGCCATATTAAGATTAAAATTAAGCAGTTAATTAACGAATCGCTAAATGCTACTACTACCTATTTAGCCTATTTAGAGGCCCTAAGAGGCCCAACACCTAAGTAAATGGCGGTGTGGAACGATGTTAGACTATAAGTACAAAATTTTTTTTAACTTAGCCCGTTAAAAGAAGTCCGTAGTAAGATATATGTCTTTAAGGAATATAATTAAAGTAGTTAAATAGAAAAATATAGAGCTTATAAGAGTTAATAAAGAGCTTAACCTAGTTTTAACTAATTATAAAATACCAATTTAATCTATAAAAGTAATTCTTAGTATCTTAGAGATATTTAATAAGGATACCTAAAAATAGAAGAGAGACGCACTTATACTTAGGATTAAAGCAATACTATTATTTAGAGGTATTAATGGTGTAAGTACTTAAATTCCTAGAAAGAAGCTAGTACTCTCTATAGGTATTACGGCTTAAGAGAGCTTAATGTCACGGCACCGTTACAGACCCTAGTCAGGGGCTCGCTTGGAGACTTGGCGCCTGTATATAGATATGTCCTTTCCTCGACCTTCTTCTGCTCCTTAGCTTAGTATCTTCATAATACAGTATTCTACAAGCTTCGGTTTAGAGGCATTTATACGAGCCGTAATATTATACTAAGCTTACCTACCTAGGGGGGACTTTATTTGTTTTGAAGCTCCCTCTTTACCTCGCCTAGGAAGGCCTGGATAATCTCCCACCCCCATTCCGCGTGTTCTAAGGGGATACGCGTTAAACACCCCTAGCTGCGCGTTGTTAACGCGTTAAGTCGCTATTATTAATACTAGGAGCCGGTATTTAAGCAGCTAGAAGGTCTTCTGTAGATAAGGACGACTACCTAGGAAGGCAATAATATCTTACCCCTCTGACCTTTTTAACTAATACGGAGTTGTATAAGCTGCAGAGACAACCCCGGTTAAGACTTAGCCTAGGGCTATAAGGAATAAAAAGTAATTTTATTACTAAGCCTAGAACTAATCCCGCGGTGTTGGCTAAGATAAGCTAAGATATAACCCGCGCCGTGCTATTAGGCGGTAGGTGTATGTTGTCCGCGAAGTCCTCTAGTATGTATTAGGTTTAGGCCGACGGCCAAGACAAGCTAACTTGTGACCCACGCCGTGCCATTAGGTAGTAGGTGCATATTGTCCGCGGAGTCCTCTGGAACGAATCTTACCCGTTATCCTCTGGCTATTATGCTGCGATAACTACCCTAATTGATACTGAGCCGTACGAGGAGAGACGAAATTGATTAGGAAGGACTTGCTAGCACTATACTGCTACCCTAAACCCCTAAACCTGATTACCGACTGTGCCGATATACCTATAGTCTAATTAACTAACGATCGCGCTGACACGCCTGTGATCTAAATGCGATTTAGATACGGCCTAAACGTAATTTAAAAGTAAACCTGATAACCTGTCGCGCCAATATGCCTGCGACACGACTCCCCAACTTGTTTATGAACGCCTTATAGATACCGTCGAGTTCTTATTAATAACCACCATATCTAATTAACCTAGATAGTCCCTTAATCTTACGGCCGAATATATCTATAAGTATTATAATCCTATATATAGAGGTACTAGGAACCTAGGGGAGAATTTAAGCGATTTATGGCACTCTTGATTAGGAGAACAGATTAGGAGAATTATTCCGATTTATGGTACTCTCTAACAACTCTATAGATAAGCCTATTCATCTCTATAACCTCTTACGAACTATTAACGCGTTTCTCTTAATAGCCTTTTATACGACCTTCTACGAATAAAACAGCCTACTGTTACGAAAGTATGTCTTGCTAGTTGTGATAAGAAATTGAAATATTGATACGTACGCCCTTAATACGTACGCTTTTAATACTATTCGTTAACTACCCTTAAACTACCTACTACTTAACGGCAGTCCTCCTTGAATAATAATACGTGAATCTGCTCTCTAATAGCATCTCGTTAAATTAAACGCTATATAATAGCTTACCCTCGTATAACTATGCTTAAATATTAAAGCGCACTCTTTCTTTAATACCTTTAACTCTCTAATAAGAATTGAAATATTAATACATACCTTCTTAATACCTCTTTTAATACCTCTTTAATAACGATTTAATATGCTAAGTTATAACGGCATTTCTACGAGTCCTTAATTAATCCTGGATATCCGTTACCTAAAGCGATATCCTTAATTAAATATAAGTATTTAAATACGGCTGCTAACCCTATAGCGTACCTTTAAATCTCCTAATAATACTTAAACACGTTTACTATATTACAATGACCTGTTCCGAGAATTACGAGAATATTAATAGACTATATACCAATACCCTAATTAATTTCTGTTAAATTATTAAATATACTATAATTGACAGTATACTTTAACTAATTAATACCTTAATAAGAATCAACCTATTGGCGCGTCTTCCTTAATACCCTACTCGTATAACAACTGGTTAAATGTGCTACGATTAACAGCATACCTTAAACCAATTGATTAACTGTGGCTAGTAGTACGATAGCATCTCTGCTAGTTAACGGCATATTAATTAATTAAATAATCAATGACGTCTCGAACTACCTACTAATTGACGGTAGACCTTGAGAAACCGATAGACGGATCGTGCCGTTACGCCTATAATCCGAATGCGATCCAAACGTGATTCGAATGCGAACCTGACTAACTGTCGTGCCGATATGCCTGCGACACGAACTACGACTTTAATAACGACCGTATGAGTTCATTAACGATTGACTGCTCCCTTACTGATTCGATTGTCTTCTTCTTAACCTATGATAATCCTTTTTGACTGACACTAAGCTACGCATACTAAGGAACGACTATAGTTGATACTGAGTTATACAAGCTTACCTTAGGCATTTGTACACTTCGACAACGAGGTTAATACTAAGCTGTGTAAGCTTTGATAACGAAATTGATTTGGACGAACTAGATAATAATTGCGCTGTTATGCTTGCAATCCGAATGCGATTTAAATGCAAACCAATTAACTAATTGTACCGTTATGCCTGCGATTAATTAACTAATGATAGCGCCGATACGCCTGCTATCTATTATTAAATGCTAGCACCGTACTGCTACCGAACAGATAAGAGCTCGTGCCGATACGCATGCGAGCTATATTTCTTTTTTTTATGGCTTAGGGCGCGCTATATTAAAGGAGGGGGTAAAGAGCTAGGAGGTACTAAGTTCTAAGAGAAGGAATAATAACCATAAAGGACTCCTAGTGATATACACCTTTTGTAGCAGTAGGACGGCTATATGCCCTACGCCAACCTGATAACAACTGTGCTGCTACGCCTACAGTCTAACCGACAGACTAATTGTGCTAATACGCCTATAATCTACCGACTAACTAATAGACCGAGCTCTACGTTCGACCACTATCACTACCCGACGCTTACACTGTACTGCTATTATAATAGACCTCCGCTGCTCTGCCTATAGCCAACCAACCCTTACTACTTTATCAGCAGCCGACTACCCTTACTACTCTGCCCGTAGCTAATTGACCACTTACTGCCCTACCTGCAGCCAACTGACTTTTACTGCTCTGCCTGCAGTACTATACCCGACCTCCGCTGCTCTGCCTGCAGCCGATTAACCTTTGCTACTCTACCTATAGCTAAATATAATATCTCGCTACATTACTGTAGCTAACCAACACCTACTGCTCTGCCTGTAGCACCATAACCAACTTCTACTGCTCCGCCTGCAGTAACAACCGTATATAAGGAGAGCTTTACTCCTTGGAATATAACCCCGCCGCTGGCACCGTACTGCTACCTAAATTAATAAGACCTCGCGCTAATATGCCTGCGAGCTAATAAGTACCGCGCCGATACGCCTGCGAATATAACCCTGTTGTTAGCATTATACTGCCCCCAAACGACCCTATTGCTAGTACTATACTGCTACTAAATAGATAAGCTCTTGTGCTAATATGCCTGCGAATGACCCCGAATCCGATAACTGTTGTGCCGATACGCCTACGACCTATAAGACAAGTACTCGCGCCGATACGCCTGCGAGCCGAACCCGAACCAGACAATGATAGCGCCGATATACCTGCTATTACAACAGACCCTTACTGCTCTGCCTGCAGCCAACCGACACCTGCTGCTCCGCCTGCAGCTGAATGATTAGACTACTACTGCTTTGCCTACAGCACTATAACTAACTTCTACTGCCCTGCTTGCAGTAATAACTGTATATAAGGAGAGCTTTGCCCCTTAGAATACGACCCTGCCGCTGGCACCGTACTGCTGCCTAAATAGACAAGTCTCGCGCCGATACGCCTGCGATTTGAATGCGATCTGACGGTATTTGAATGCGAACCCGACCGACCGATTGTGCCGATACGCCTGCGATCTACTAATAAGATTCCGTGCCGATTTGCCTACGGAATATGACCCTATTGCTGGCATTATACTGCCACCCGAACGACCCTATTGTTAGTACCGTACTGCTACTAAACGGATAAGAGCTCGTGCCGATATATATGCGAGCTATAACTTCCTAACCCTCCCACCCTTATTAAAACCTTTTCGCCTGCCTTTTTATAAGAGGGGGAGTAGGGGGGCTTCTTTTTTTTTATGGCTCGGGGCGCGCTATAATAAAAGGGGGGATAGAGAGCTAGGAGGTACTGGAGTTCTGGAGGACTAACGGAGGGCTCCTAGCGATATACCTCTCGCAGTAGTAGGAGCTGCAGGACGGCTACCTGCCCCACGTCAACCAGGTATAGCGATATACCCCTCGCAGTAGCAGGAGCTGCAGGATTGCTGCAAGTCCTATGTTAACTAGCATCGCGATTAAGCGCCAGATGCTAGATTTTTTTCTTTTCTTTCTCTTTCTTTTCTATAAGGGGACAAAGCCTGAGGGCAGGCTTTCTTAAAGGAGGGGGTGATGTCACGGCACCGTTATAGACCCTAGTTAGGGGCTCGCTTGGAGACTTGGCGCCTGTATATAGACATGTCCTTTCCTCGACCTTCTTCTGCTCTTTAGCTTAGTATCTTCGTAATACAGCATTCTACAAGCTTCGGTTTAGAGGCATTTATACGAGCCGTAACACTTAAGGCTGCTAAACTTTATAGAGGGCGATTCAGCCGAATAATTAAGTAGCGCCAGCGGTGCTGGGCCATCTATAAAGATTAGCTCTACTACTACTAATGCATTAAGCTCTGCTAAACCCTCTATAGGTATTAACCCTACTTCTAGAGTAAGTAATGCTAAAGTAAGCTCTACTAAACGACCTATAAAGAGTAGCTCCCCTGCTAAGGCGGTAAGTTTAGCTAGAGTTAGCAGTTCTACTAATAAAAGTAATATTAATAAACTACTATTTATTTTTAGGGAAGAGGGCTTTACCAAATCGCCTATAAAGAGCGGTTCTACTACTAAGAGGGTAGGGTTTACTAAACTATTTAGACCTAATAGAAAGAAAGCTAAAAGCGTCCTACCTAGATAGGGCGCCCTAGAGCCCGCTATAAGGCGATTAATTATAGTCCCTCCTACTATAAGGCTATTAGTTACAGCCCTTGCCGCTTTAGAATATATACTAAAGATACTTAAATCTATAGAGTTTAATATAGACTTTAATATAGACCTTAATAATCTAGACTCTTAATTAAACGATAATTATATTAAGATGCCTTTATATAAGGACGGAAGGATAGAATTTGGTATTCTAGAGGCTACGAGACCTTATAAAAATAAATAGTAAAGTCGCTTTATTATTAATATAGGCATAGAAAACTATCTATTTTACTAAGTAATTAGTGGCTACTAACTTGCGCTAGGAGGTGCTGATAAGCTCTAGAGCATAGAAGAGAAACACTTTAAGTTTAATAAGAAATGGTGTAAGGTGTATATTAATAACAGGAGTGGTAAAAGAAAACGAATTAATATTATTAAGAAACTTAGCCTATGTGTACAGGTTCTACGATCTTATAATAATAGTAAGCGAAAGCTAGATACCTATATTAGAACTAAGGTCTATAAGGAAAAGACTAAAAACCCTTATACTAATAAAATGCCGCTCGTTAACTGGTTAACTAAATTAGAAATAGTTAAAATAAGTAATAAGCGATAGGGAGAGGCTTAGGTAGAGATTCTAACGTAAGCTTATATAAGGAAGAGGAAGGTATTTAAGAAATTAAGGATATGCTAGCTGCATCCTAATATAGGGAAGCCGCTATTAGAGGAAGATAGAATAAACGAGCTATAGCTATTCCTAGATACAGAAGGGTCTTTAAGTAGTTTAGATGGCGGCGGATAATAAGCTAGCGAAGAAATTGATATATTTAGTATTAAAGTTAATAGCTCTAGCTCTAATTCTAATTCTCTTTACGGCTAAGGCTAGATTAGTGCTTTAGAATATTTAGTTATATCTATAATTAATATTTAATGTTTAATATTATATAGAGTAAAGGACACTCTATAATGGAGGAACTATGGCGGCTAGTACTACTACTAATTATCCTTATTTGCTAAACCCTAGATTTAAGCTATACCTTATACCTACTTAGCTTCCTTTAAAGGTATATTACTATTTCTCTTTTAATACTTTTTCTCCTCTTATACTTAATACTTATTAAATTAAGCAGATGAACTAATATGTGCTACTTTAGATAAGCAACTCTTGTTGATTAGTAATCCGTGTACAAATTATAAGAAAAGAATAATAACTTTATCTATTAAATGGTGGCTTTAGAGCCTCTATATATATATAGGAAAGGTATAGGAAATAAGAACGAGAAGGGGGTAGAGGGGTAAGTAAAGAATAAGGACTCTGTCTATTTAAACTATAAGGAAAAGAAGCTATTTATATATAAGGTAGGTGTCTAAAATAGGAAAGGGAGGGGGGTATATAACTAAAATAGGGGTAGTAGTATAACCGGAATAGGAATAAGGATAGGGTAATAGGCTAAATTTAACCTAAATCAATAACTCTTCTCTCTTAAGAATATACCCTGCACTGAATGCCAATTAAAGAAATATGCGATTCTGCAGATAAATAGCTTTTATTTGTTGAAAATATATAAGAAAATGGAACTAAACTAGCCGTAAGTTTATATGTTATTAATTGGATAATTCCTGCTAATATTGAATCTAAAGAGCCCGGTTGTAATTGGCGAATCTTAGGGAAGGTAAAATAAAATAAACTATTAGACTAGTAATAACACGAGTAACCTTTACGCTTAGTTATTTTTACGCCTATATAACTTTATATAATTTTAGAAAATCTCTTTAAATGCTAAACCCTTGCTAGTGGATTGTTTACAGCTAGATATAGGGTATTTATATTAAGGGCCGTGGATATAGTTTATGTGCCCCTAAAGAGTTCTTTCTAAATGAAACCCTTAGCTAGTAGCTCGTTCGCAGTTAATATTAGGGCAATAATAGGAACTAGAGCTGTAGACCATTATTATATAATTTTAAAGACTATCTTTATAAGATAACCCTTTTTTAGTGGCTTCTTTGCAATTGGGTATACTATAGTAGAATTAAAGAGAGCTATAAGCCCTCCTTTTATATATAAAAAGAGCTTCTTTAGTACCTAGCCCTTTGCCCTTAGAGAATTTGCAACTAATATAAGGGCAAAGATATAATTTAGAATGTCCGTTTATATAGCGGTAAAAGCGGGATATATTATAAAAGCCTTTACTAGTAGCTTGTTTGCAGTTAAGGTAGGGGCATTTCTTTTTATTGCTATAAACCTCCCTAATATAGCGGCGAAGAGCAGCTTTAGAGGGTAGGCCTTTGTTTTTAGCTTAAATATAGGTGATATAATAGTAAAAATATGCTTTAGAACTGTGGGAATCTTTTAAGTAGTAGGTAAGGGCTTTTTTTAAGGATAGCCCTAGGCCAGTTAATTATCTATAATCTTAGTAAGGATAATAAACTCTTTTAAGGCCGTGGTGGTCTTTAATATAGCCGTAAAGATCCTCTTTTAAAGGTAAACCTATTTTAATAGCCTTCTTATAACCTAGTAAAGGGTATAGATGTTTTATCGGGTCTAAAGCGGCGCTATACTAGGGAAGGATTTATGGTCTATTTAGAATGCTTTTGCGACGGTTTAAATTGTAACGCTTAATATAAGCGGTAAGAGCTTTTTTAGAAGAAAGGCCCGCGCCCTTAGTATAACGGTAATCTATATAGCTATAATAATATCTTATTTAACTATGTTTTGTTCGTCTATATAATCTAAAATAGACTTTATAGTAAGACCCCTTACAACTATTACATAAATGTTAGTTCCTAAGTGTAGAGCTATAATACTTGCGTATAAAATTTACCCTTATTATAGGATAAAGAACTTTATCCAGAAGGCTATTTGTTTTATTATTAGGTGTTTAAAAACTAGGAGGTTCTAATTACCCCATTATTAAGACGTAATTCTTTTAGGCGAGATAATTAAGGTTATAAGCTATTTAATTTAAGATCCTTAGGTTAATAAGATGCGGTAATATTGCTGTTAACTTTATAGCAATACTGTGCGTAATAGCAGCTAAGCTTTGCTGTTCTTCTATTCTAGGAAGATTTTAGAGAAGTTAGTATTATTAAAATAAGTTATAGCTAAGGGAATAAAAAGCTATTACAGTTTACGCTTAAGGTAGGGATACCCGCTCTAGTTTTAATAACCTCCTAATAAGGAAAACAAACGCCTCCCTTACTAACGGCTTTACTTACAGCCTCTTTACGCGTTATGTTTAATAAACCTCGCTCTTTAAAGGAGGCTTTAGTTATTGACCTTAGTATATAGGTAGGCGTTCGCCCCTTATATATGGGACTTTAGGCTAAGGAAGTTTATTAGGTAATTAGCGATATTTTTATAAAGAAGTTTAGATAGCCATAGTAAGAAATATAGGGTAAGGCGTAGACAATTAATACTAAAGAATAGAAAAAGTAGTAGGACCTTAATCTTTATAGGGTCCTAGCCCTCCCTAGTCCTCCCTAGCCCTCCTTAGCCCTCCTTGGCCCTCTCTAACCCTCCCTAGCCCTTCCTAGCCCTCCCTAGCCCTCCTTAGCCCTCTTAGCCACTTTATAGAACCTCTATATAATTCTTTATTAAAGGGCGTGTACTATTACTTAATCTGAGTTATTTTCTAAGGAATTAAACTTACCTATTCTCTCCCTCTAAGCCTTACCACCTAACCTATACTTAGTTGCTTTAAGTCTAATGGAGCCTCTAGTTTATAATTCTCCTCTTAATACTAAAAGTTATTTCTATTTTTTACATTTATAGTACTTACCTAGACTTTACTACTAGAGCCTTATATTATAGCCTTAAACTTATCTAACGGAGGTTAGCTATAAGGCTTATCCGCTTTAAAAGATCTAGTATATATTGCTAAGGAGACTTAGGGAATATAAGCTTATACGCCTTAAGGGCCAATTATTAAATTAGATATTGCTATAATTTAATAGTTTGTTATAGGACTTAGCGTATTATATATATCTATCTTACTAGGTATTACGTGCTAGCGAATTTAGTTAATAATTATGCCCCGCTAAACCTGCCCTATATAGCTTAAATTTTAGAGTAATAAAACAACTATAACTTTAGAGTAAGGGCTATATGGCTAACTAATAAGTATATAGATATTGAGGTCGTTAAGCGTGGTAGGTAAAAGCTCTCTCTGAAAATAAATCTTAATAAGGCTTTGTAAGCTCTTTATAAGGATAAGTGTCTTATCCTTAAGGGAGCTATAAGTGTTAAGCCTACTTCGCCGGAATACCTAGCCTCCTTAGACTATATTAAAAGAGATATTGTTTTAAATAAAGTAAGTATATTTTAGAGACTTTTAGAGGAGGACTAATATTGTCTAGGCTGTCTGAACGATACTTTTGTTAGCTTAAAATGACGATTTTTTTATTACGACTTGCTTTCCTGTCTAATCTAGTTATAGCGAACACATAGGCCGAGATTTAGAATGGTAAAAGATGGTATTAATTAAAGAACTTATAGGGGCTTAGTGTTTCCATTTTGGTAGAGATTAGGATGTTTTGTAGATAGTTTAGATTAATGGGTCTCCTTATAGAGTAGATAGTGGATAAATAGTAGAAGTAAGAGTAAATGGGGGCGATATATATATAATATAAAACCTTATAGAGTCGTATTTACTAACAATATTAAGCTTTATTTGTTATTACTGGTTATTACGCTTAAAACTTTACTTTAAGAAGTAACCAATTCCTAATATGTATGCTGTTGTGGTTTTATACTTAGGTAAAGGGTTTTTTAGGCGCGGAAAGATTAACCACTAAGTAGGTAATAAAATTAAAGAGCTAGCTAGAAACGACTATTCTTATAATAGTGATTATATAATTTAGAAACGAGAAGCTCTATTATAGTAGCGTGTAAAGTAAATTAATTTAAAACTACTATAGTGCAGTTAGCTAGAATCTAAATAGAATACCCTTATATAGCAAAATTTCTATTTATATAAATCTACTAGCATATAGTATAACCCAGCACCTTAACGCTATATATTTGTTTAAAAATAATAGTGCTAATCCGTAGTTAGGGAGCAGGATTTAACTTAAAAGAATACGTTATTTACTTACTTTGGCGCTACTGGATAATATTAGAAGCTAGTTAATAATACTTAGATCTAAGGCTAAATTGCGCAATAATCTACGCTGTGGTATCTTTTAGTTAGTTATAGTATTATAGAAGAGAGAACTTTAATTAACTTACTGTAATGTCCTTAATAAATGCCTTTTTATTATTACTACTTAAAGTAAGTCTGGCGGGTATTATATTATTTACAGCTTAATCTCCTAAGAGCGGCTAGTGTATTATCTCTACCAGAGGATTAGAGGGTGCTGTACTAAATATATTAAAAGCCCTAAGAGGATTAAAGGGCGCCGTACTAAATATATTAAAAGGTGCCGCACTAAATATGTCCAAAACATTATATAAAAAACACTACGTTATTTGCTCAGTAAGAGAATTTAAAGGTACTTTGTCTAACGTGTTACTAAAAGGCTATAGAAGAGATATCGTATTAATGTCTTTATATAGCTATAAGGGCAATTACTTAGGCAGCCCTGGTCTAGACCTATAGGACCCTTAGTTAATAATATTCTCCTAAACTAACCTAGGATAATAGCCCTTTAAGTAATAGGCAAATGCTATTAATACTCTGAATTGCCTATTGCAAATTTTACAGTAATTATTGTATTTAAATTGATGCTTCTTCTTAAGGTGTTTTACAAGATTATCCGCCTAAGTGAAATCCTTAGTATAGAGCGGATATAGGAGTTTAACGCTTTTAAGCTTCCCGGACTCCCTAGGCTCTTTAAGCTTCTTAAGCTTTTTAAGCTTTTTAGGCTTCTTAGGCTCCTTAGTAGCGCTTTAACTAGATTTTCCCTTTTTTAGAAGTAATACCCGTTTTTAAAGGTTCTATAATTCCTATATAAAGAAGGGAATGAAATTCTTAGCCTATATGACCTTTTTAGTATAACGACGCTTCCTAGTCTATTTGTTGCCCTAATATTTAAAGATTAACCTGTAATGTTTTTAAGCTGCGCTTATGTTGCGATAATTAATGGTAGGTATATTTTAGTTTTAGAGTTACTAAACTAAAACTATAAGCAGATATAACTAAGACTAGGTTAATTTTGTACTTATAGTTATTATATTAGCCTTAATAGTGTTCCTTTTACCTCTAAACATCTAGTATAGCGTAGAAGAAGTAGCGGTGATATAGCGTAGAGTAGAAACCGAATATTAAGTATAAATAAACACGTTAGGAGAACTAAGGGGTTAATATAATAACTTTTAATACGGAAATTAAAGCGAGTAAATTAAAACCCTAGTTATTCTTCCGCCTTACTAGCTAGGATAAGTTAGTTTTTATTTACTTTATTTTCTACTATTATTCTAGCCTAAGGTAGGGGAGTGTGGTATAATGTGAAGTTAAAGGGATTACTAGATCTCTCTAGATCTATAAGGGCTATACTAAGAAGAAGGAAGCGAAGGGAGGTATTAAGAGTTATTATCTAAAAAATTATTCGCAAGCTTAGATATTCGCTAACTTCTATAAAAACCCTTTTAAGAACCCTTATTTTTAGCTACTATAGGGAGCGTTCCTAAGAAAGTCTAAAGAATTTAAAGTAGGATATAGTTACGCGTTAATATCTAGAGGATAGGAGGCTGTATAATCTACAACCCGTATTAGTAATGGGAAGGATATACTAAAAGTCTACTAGTAATGCTGCCTTAAACAGCAGAGCTGTATATTTAATGTATTTTATAGTTATTAGTATTTAAGGCGGGATTTATTCCGTAGAGCCCTAGTAGGTCCTTACCTTTAGACATTTTAAGAGCTAGAGAAGTGCTTTTGCGGTAAGATATCTATATTAGGGACTCTTAGTAGCTATAGAGTTCCTATAAGTAACGCTCTTCCTAATATATAGTGTAAGTACTAACCTTATAGAACGTTCTTCTCCCCTCTATTCTATAATTTTTATCTTATTTAATTCTAGGCTAACGTAGTAATTAGTGTTATATTCCTTTCTAAAAGCGCTATTTACAAGGGTTCCTTTTAAGACTACTAAGCTAGATTAGTCTTAAGCTGTTCTTAATTAACCTTAACTGTAATCTCTATACCTTCTATAAAATTATTTAAAGCTTTACTCTAGTCTACGAGAACTTCGCTAACTTTAGTATCTTTACTGCGAATAGCGGGTTTCCTCCTACGGTAGGCGGTAATGGTATAATCCAACTTATATACTACGCAGTTGGTATATAGTGCTCTATTTTTACTAAAGTTATACCTTATCTTTTAGTGTTAGTAATAGTTATAAGCTTACCTAGCCTTTGACTATTTCCTAGTCCTAATAGCTCTAGACGTAGTATTACTAAGCCTTTACGGCTTAGCGGCATCTTCTAAATTAGTGTCTACGTTAGTGCTAGATATAGGCTATAGGGCGGCGCCTTTAATCTCTGGCTTTAATACTAGCAACTCTCCGTTATAATAGTACAAACTTTATAACTTATATCTATTTATATTATGCTTAGAGATGCTATTAGTGTTACGGACGCTTTAAGTACGATGTTATAACTACTTGGAGAAGAGTCGGAAGAAGCTAGTTAGTTAATACAAGCACGGTCTAGGATAGATCTGGTAAAACTATGTAATGAAGAATAGTAAGCAAGTTATATAATATGCTACGTATTAAACGAGAGGAATAAGAGGAACTTACGTACCTTACGTACTATGCGTATATTATGTATAAGGAGGGTTTCCTAGGAGTATAGTTGTGTATTTAAAGGACTATAGTCCCTACTTTAGATAGTTCTTTCCTTGTAGTAATTCTTAGAATACAATTAAAGTTAATTTGTTAGGTAACCACTCCACCAGTTATTATTACGTTATTAACTTTAATTTGCATTACCTATATACCTAGCCTAATAATAAGCCTACTGTAGTACCTACTACAAGGTTCCGTTATATAATTACTACCTAGTTACGGTATTAAATATAGAAAGTTAAATAATATACTACCAAAAGCAGCCACTATAACGCCATTGACGGCGGTAACTACTTTAAGGTTAGGAGGTAATACTAGTATAGCAGATACTAACTTATAGCAACCTATAACGGTTAGATAACTATAAGAAATAGTTAACCAGTTAATAGAAAATAATGTGATACTTAAATAAAGGATTAACGGGATAGGAGCAGTAAAGGTTAAGTTACTATTAATTAAGAGATTCTTAGGAGAGAGATTGAAGCTTAAAGGATTCCTTACGTAAATGCACTTTAAGGTTATATAAGAAGGAGTAAAGTTACTAATACCTATAGATCGAATAGCGTATATAGGACTATTCCTATTAAGAAGAGCACTTAAATGGTTTAAGCCTTACCTTACAGAAATACAGGCGAATAGAATAATAACTACTAATTAAGATGTGCGATTTATGTTCTTAAGTTGGGAAGGGTTTATAGAGCGACTTATATAAATATTTAAAGACCTAGAGGCAGCGACTATAGCGGAAAGAAAACTTTAAGACATTATATAACGAACCTTAGTAATTAAGTATATAATGTAGTTTTAAACGCTAGTAATATAAGTTAAGTGGAATAATAGGGCGCTTATAGTACAGTATAAATAAAGACTTATGGCTAAAGTTTAGGATGTAATTATCCTAATAGAAGATACGGACACCCTAAGGGATTTAATAGATTAAGTAATTAAGATTAATAATTAGATCTACTAAAGGGAATAGGCTAAGAGGGGCTAGGATAGAGTTCTATAGTTATATAAGACGTAAAGCACGTAACGACTAAAGCTAATTTAAAAATTATGGTATGGCGCAGAGCTAATAGACCTAAGTGGTACTAAAAAAGCCTATAAGAGATGGAGTAAGAAATTATAAAAACCTAGAGGTTAAGGATCTAGTAATTATAGGACTAAGGAGTAGAGGCTAAATTAGGGATCTTAGCAGCAGAAGATGTTTAGGCGGACTTTATAGCAAAGTTAGTGGTTTAAAGATGGAGCTTATATAAATTGCGGGAAATAAAGTTACTATATAATAAAGGGAACCTAACTAGTAGAAGATATATATATATAGAGGAATAATAGTATACTACAAGGAACAAAGGAATGTTTAATTAAAAGTTTCGCGTTTTATTATAATAACGTATACCAAATTTATAAAGACGCTAAGTATAATGTAAGCTATTAGCCACAAGAGCTAAAATCTATAGAGTGTAGAGAAACCAACGAACTATTACGTAGATTGGATATTAAAGACGACAAGTTTAATATAGGCGAAACATTTACAGATAATAAGGTAATAAAGGTAGCTTACTAGGAGCGTATAAACCTTAAAGAAGTTATATTAGAAGTAGAGACTAAGACCGCTATAAAGCAAGGTTTAGTAACGGGTATTATAATACCGTTAGATACAACATTTATTACTTTATAAGATAAAAGAAAAAGTATCTTATAAAGATTAAGCAAGCAGACAACTGCTAGTGCTAATTTATCACTTAATAAAGGTAAAAAGCTAAAGGCTTAAGATTTTTAAGACGAGATAAGAGACGATTAAGATTTTTAAGATAAGATAAGGCATACCTAAGGACCTATAATAGACGAAAACCGATAGAGTAGGGTAGCAGCTTAGTTTAAAGATATATAAATAAGCTTGGGATAGCGTTTCCTAGGAATATAAGATTCTTAAGACAAGATAAGTAAGATTTAAGACTCTTAAAACGAGATAAGAACACCTAAGCCTAGTAAGACTAAGGTAGGAGCTAAGCTTAAGTTAGAAGTAAGCTTAGGATTAAGAATCCTATAGGACTAAGACTTTAGTATACGAATAAGGACTATTAATAAGATTAAAAAGTAAGAGAACTTTAAGGATCTACTCGCAAGACGTAAAAGAAAAGAAACTATAAAGGAATTCAGAGCGAGGATTACCTTATAGTAAGAATAAAAACTAGATAAAAGATCTAGTATATTAGGACATATAAGGGATAGAGCACCTATACGAAAAGTTACTAATAGATTTAAAATAGGCATACTAAGGGCTAAGTGGCTTACTGAACTGGAATAAGAAGAGGATCTAGGGATTCCGACTAGGTTTGAAAAACGATATATAAAAGGTTATTACGATGTAGTAATAAGAAGATACTTCTTTACGGACGAGCCATATATACTCTAAAAGTTGTACTAAAAGTGGTATAGATAACGACATAACGATAAGTAGGAAGATTTCTATATATAGTTAGACGAAAAAGTTATCTAAGACCACCTAATTACAGAAAAGGTCATAACTTATATTAAAGAAGCCTTAATTATAATATTAAAAGATCTAAAGGAGTAATTAGAGGATTGGAGAAGTAAAAGGCGAATCTTAGTACCTGTAAATAAAGTCGTAACGCTTAGATTAATATAAGAGAGGTTTAAACTTAAGGACAAAGACGAGCTAAGGGTTAATCTAAGACACCAAGCATATTATATACTATTGTGGATAGTATGCGTAGATAATATATATAATATATATAGAGCACCTAAAGATAGGAACCGAAAATATCTAGTAAGGATGTATTAGTTAACAAATAAGGCGAAATATCGAAATGCTAAGTATATATATAGTTAGCACCTAATAGAAGTTTAAGAATAAGGGGACTTAATACTTTAGCCAGGAAGATTCCTTACGGAAGAATGCCTAGATAGACGATAATAGTAGGAATGTCTAGAGAACACCTATTTATGGTATATTAAGGACAAAAAGTGAACTAAGTATTGGCCTAAGTTAAACTAAGTATAAGTAGGATTAAGCAGCTAATAGTTAGGAAAAGTAAAGGCCTACAAAATTAAAGAGAACTAGTGGTAGAGCCTTAGACCCTTAAAGGAATTTAAGGACAACACCTAAATTTATAAGTTAAGTGGTAAGATTAGCAGTTTAAGGCGTTAATAGATAGTGGAGTAATAAGGAACTATATCTTGCTAGTAGTAGTTAAAAGAATAGGGTTACCACATAAAAGGAAGGGATGTTCTTACCTATTAGTGATAATTTTAGAAGATCTAATAGCCTATAGAGGAGGTATTATTAATCTTAAAATAGGACCTATTTAGTTAACTATTAAAGGGAGACAAATCGAGATATTTTTTAATATATTACTATTAGGGAATAATAAGGTAGTGTTAGGAATGCCTTAGTTACAGGAATATAATCTAAAGATTAATTAGGTTATAGGTTAAGTTAATATTAAAGATACTTAATAACGTAAGATGTAATAATAAGCTAAGTTGGTATAGTACTAAGTAGAAGCAACCTACGAAGAAATAGAAAAAGGGCTAAGCTATATACCAAAGAGATACTATAAGTATAGTAAGAAACTATGGTTACTGGAAAGTAAAAAACTATTAGAGTATATAGCATAGGACTATAAGATAGAGTTAAAACTAGAAATAAGTTTAAGGTTTTTTTTAACCTATAAGCTTACTAAAGAAGAAGGTAGAGCGTTAAAAGAGTTTATTTAGGAAAACTTACAAAAGGGATATATTAGACTATCGCAGTTATTAGCGGGTTATCCAGTACTATTCGTACTAAAGAAAAATGGCAAGCTAAGGCTGTGTATTGACTATAGATAGTTAAATAGTATTACTAGAAAGGATAGGTATCCTTTACCCTTAATTAGCGAAATTTAAGATAGAATAGGCAATGTATAAATCTTTACGAAGATAGATTTAAGATAGGCGTACTATTAGATTAGGATTAAGGAAGGCAATAAATAAAAGGCAGCCTTTAGATTAAAGGAAGGACTATATAAACTATTAGTTATGCAATTCGGGCTTATAAACGCACTAATAACATTCTAGAAGCGAATTAATAATATATTAAGAGAATACTTAGATAAATTTATTATAGCATATCTTAACAATATTATTATCTACTTAATAACTAAGGAAGAATATAGAGAACATATTAAATAGGTTTTAAAGAAACTGTAAGAAGAACAGATGCTAGTAGCAATTAAGAAATGCGAGTTCTTTACTAGGAAGACTAATTTTATTAAATTTATTATTAAACTAAGCTAACTTAGTATAGATCTAAAAAAGATCGAAGCTATAGTAAATTGGTAGGAACTAGAGAACGTTATGTAGTTAAGATTATTCCTAGGGTTTTGCAATTACTGCAGAAGGTTTATAGCGTAATAGTTAAAGGATATTAAGCCATTTACGCGGTTAATAAAGAAAGAAGAACTATAGGTATAGGGAAAAGAGTAATAAGAACTATTTAAAGAAGTTAAAAGGTTATTTACCTAAGAGCTAGTTCTTAAGATTTATTAACTAGGACTAAAGATGGTTATAGAAACAAATATATTAGACTTTATACTAGGGGCGTACTTTATATAGAAATATTAAGATAGATAGCACCTAGTAGCATATTATAGTTGGAAGATAATACCACTAGAACTAAACTATAACATCTATAATAAAGAGTTATTAGGTATAGTTATAACACTAAAAAAATAAAGAGTATTCTTATAAGGTATAAAGAAACTATTTATAGTTAAAACGGATTATAAGAACCTAATAGGATTCCTAATAATAAAGGAACTTAACTAAAGATAGGTTAAATGGGCAGAGATACTTATAGAATACTATTTTAAGATTTAGTATATTAAGGGTATAGATAATACGCGAGCTAATACGTTAAGTTAAAAAGCTAAACTATAAAATAACGAAAAGCTATTAGGGGCTTTATTGCGAAAAGATATAGATAGATTAATTAGGTATAATTATCTAAAAATTATAATAACTTAGGAAGATAAACTAGATAGAGTTTATAAGTTACTAGAAAGCTTTTAGGTATAAAGAATCTTTAAGGCATAGCTAAAAGAATAGTTAGAATATTTAGGAGAAGAGATATTATATAAGCACTAAGAAGCGAAGTATATCCCAAGAAGCTTAGCAGAGCACTTTATAAAAGATTTCTATAAGGGACTAACTTAAGGACATAACGGAGCTATAGGCTTAGTGTTAAGACTCTAAAAGGAGTATATTATTAATGGAATCTAAAACCTAGCATAAAAGGTTATAAGAAAATATTTAGATTGCTAAAGAAATAAACTAATAAGGCATAAGCTATATAGAGGGCTATAACCTATTAAAATACCAGAGAGACTATAGGAGGATATATTATAGGACTTTATCGTAAAGTTACTAAAATTAAGAGATCCTATTACCGGACAAGATTATAACGCAATTTTAGTAATAGTAGATAAGCTTATAAAGTAGGGATACTTTATAGCGTATACAGAAGAAATATTAGTAGAAGATATCGCTAGAATCTATATTAAAGAAGTATTTATAAAACATAGAGTACTAAGTAAAATTATATTGGATAAAGATCTAAGATTTATAGCAGTATTCTAGGAGGTATTCTTAGCGGAGTAAGGAGTTAGAGTAGTAACTTCTACCATATATTATCCGCAGACAGACGGTTAAATAAAAAGATTAAATTAGATACTAGAGCAGTATCTAAAATACTATATTAATTATGCATAGAATAATTAGGTATTATTATTACTAGTTATATAGTTTATATACAATACAATACTATAGGAAGGAATAGGTACTTTACTATTTAAGGCAAATTATGGATATAAGCTAAGAATATTATTATCGCTATATTAAGTAAAAAAAATAAGTAGCATAGCTAAGTAAAGAATAGAGATATTAATAAATCTTTATAAAAACCTTACGGAAATAGCTAAGGTAGTATAGCAAAGAATGAAAAAATACTATAACGCTAAGAGATCTAAGGGACTAGATCTTAAGGAGGGAGATAGAGTATAGCTACTACACAAAAATTTCAAAAGTTAATAACTAAGTAAGAAATTGGACTATATTAAACTAAGACCTTTTAAAATTATATAGAGGATTTTACTAGTTATATTTAAGTTAAACTTATTAGCTAAGATAAAGATCTACCCTATACAGTATATTATAATGCTAAAGCTAATATACAGGAATATTAAGCCATTAATCTATAAAGCAGATACGTATAGAGGATAAGAAGAAGATAAATAGTAAGTTTTAAAGATCATTAGTTATAAGGACGTTAACGATAAAATATAGTATAAGGTAAAGTGGATAAGCTATAATAAGACTACCTAGAAACTACTAGAAAATTTTAAGAACGCTATAGGAAAGGTATAGGAGTATTAGAAGAGAATAGGTTAGGTAATATTAATAAAGAAGAATTACTAAAGAACGAGTTACCTAAAGGGGACCCAGGAAAAGCGACTGCTAAACTACTTAGAGTTATTCCCTTTACAAAAAGAGAGTCAATTTTCTTATTACTAAGTTCCTATAGACCTTATTCTATAAGTTTCTACTTCTTAAAACAAACCTTCTTACGCACTTTCTTAAGACAAAGTAGCTAAGTAGATACCGTAATACGAGCATCTAGGGCCTTCTGTTCCGCGTCTTAAGAATACTTAAGCTTAGTAAGGGCCTACGCCAGGTTACTATTAAGCTTTATAGTAACGGTTTAAATATAAAACCCTATAATAAATTACTTAGGGAACTTAGAGACTACTAAGAGTTATAGAACGCGTATACTTAGCGTTAGAAGTAGAATAGACGTCATAAGAGGAATAAATATTTACTTTAGTGCACTCTAAATAAGAGGACGGTTGTTAAGATAAAGGACTTACTAGCGTAATATAACCTAATCCCTCTTTCGCATAACAAGAATAAGGAAATAGTATTATTTTACCTAGCAATAATATACTAGCAATAGTGCGGGCATGACATTGCGCATATAAAGAAGAAGAAGCTTTAAGTATAATAAGTAACAATATTAACTAAATTAATTAGACGGATATTATACCTCTAGTAAACAACTTAAAGATATTAGAGATCTTTAAGGACAAAGATAAAAAGGAGGGAGATAGTGTTACGGACGCTTTAAGTATAATATTACAACTACTTAGAGAAGAGTTAGAAGAAGCTAGTTAGTTAATATAAACATAGTTTAGAATAAATCCGGTAGAACTATATAATAAAGAATAGTAAGCGAGTTATATAATATACTATGTATTAAATGAGAGGAACGAGAGAAACTTATATACCTTATATATTATACGTATATTATATATAAGGAGGGTTTTTTAGGAGTATAGTTATATATTTAAAGGACTATAGTCCCTACTTTAGATAGTTCTTTCTTTATAGTGATTCTTAGAATATAATTAGAGTTAATCTATTAGGCAACCACTCCACCAGTTATTATTACATTGTTGACTTTAATTTGTATTACCTATACACCTAGCCTAATAATAAGCTTACCGTAGTACCTGCTATAAGGTTCTGTTACAATTAGCTACTAATAAGGCGACTAGTCGCCTATTCTTCTCTACTAAAAGCTATATAAGAGCTTTGTTTGCCTATAAGGTACTAGCTTATTTTTCTAGGGCTATAATATAAGCTTTCTGTTAATAACGTTAATCCTTTTTAGTATAGTCTTGGGCCTATCTAAGTTAGCCTTTAGGTACTGTATAATAATCTATATAATAAAATATTAAGGCTATTATCTCTAAATTTCCTATACTAATATAATAGTTAAAAGGTAGTCTATTATAGATTATAAGTAGGACTTAAAGTTTAAGTTTCCTTAATATAGCACTTCTTGGTACTTTAGCCCTCCCTAGCCCCCTCTAGCCATCCCTAGCCCTCTTTATAATTCCTTTATAATTATATAGAGACTATAAGGCTTTTTAAGGTTTTTATCCCTACCTTTTTTTTTAGGCTTACTAGCCTTATATATTCCTGCAGCCTTTAATCGGCCTAACCTATTATTTAACCTAGGATTTTAAAGCCTAGATTTAGAGATAAAATAATTTCCTTAGCTTAGCGCTAGGCGCGACACTAGGGTATAGCTGGCTGAGCTAGAGAGATGTATTAACTGGCTAGTAGAATAAAATATTTCCTTATAAAGCCAGATAAATTATAGGATAGTGGGCTGTAAGTGTGGTTTCTTAAGGTAAGTGGAAGGTATGTTAGCGAAGCCTTAATATTCCAAAGCTACTAAGAATATTTTAATAAGGCTAACTTTCCTGTATTCCGGCAGCGCTTTTTTAATCTATAATTTCGCCTAGAGCAACCCTAAGTTTAGTAACGGACATTTGCCAGAAATCTATTTTACTAGCCGCCTTAGACTATAACGGAGTTTCTGCCTCTATAAGCGTTACTAGGGCCGCTTATAATACCTTAAATAATTAAGAAACTTCCGTTAATATCACTAAAACCTTATAATATTAATTAGCCTATACTACTTACCGGAAAGCTAAAACGAGATATAGTAGGGAATTTCTATGCGGCTTTTGTAAGACTTTAGGTCGGAGTTATAACTATTAGAATATTTTGGCTATAATAGATAAAGCAGGCAGCTAACTATAAGTCTAGCGGCCTAAAATGCTGGGCTATAGCTACACCTAGAATTCCGAATTTCTATAGGAAATGGATTACGTTCTAGTGAATTAAAATAATATCTAAATAGGAGATATAGGTCACTAGCTAAATGCCTAATAATACGCGTATAACTATTTAAACTAGCCTATATATAATATTCCCGGTACCTATAGCTAGCGAGGTAGACTTATTAGAGGTAGTTGCCTTAATAGGCTATATATTATTAGTACTTCTCCCTCCTAGATCCCCTCTAGTTTACTATACCGCTACTATAGTTACATTATTAATATGTATCTATATACAGCTTATTATATTCCTTACTGCTATTTAATATAAGAGTGTAATTTATGTTAGTTTTAAGGCCGCCTAAAAATGTTTATACTTGCTAGCAGGATTAAGTAAGACAAAGGGTAATAGTTAAAAATTAGTGGCCTATATAAATATAATGGAGGTAAAACTGCTTAAGGGCTGTTAGTTATAGTAGCTAGATGCCGCTAAGTGGAAGGCGATTTTCTTATATACTGTCGTTTGCCGTAAAGATAGGATATAAGCAAATTGTATAGAGGCTACTGGTCTTGTGTAAATAACTATATATAAAGAGCTATATCTTATAATATATATAAGCGTCCTTAAATCTAAATATATACTAGGATATTAATGGGACGGATATACTAATAAGCCTTATAAAACTCGCATTAATATTAAATTTCCCGTTTAAAGTTTTTAGCAGCTTTAAAAATAGCTTGGATGCTATTATATTTTATATACTAAATATTCTTTATAAGTTTGCGGATAATCCTGCACCTTATAGTAGTTATATTAAAAGTTAAAAGATATATACGGCAAAATGATATAGGAAAAGAACGTTCTTATGGTGGGGAGCATTATTTTAAGACTACTTAGTAATCTAAACCGACCTATAAGGTGATATAACACTATACTACTTTTAATTAACTAGGAAGCCTAGTTTTAGTGCCCCTATAAGTTCTAATAGCTTAATAAATCCTTAAACGTGTCTAAATCTTAAATATATAGTAAGGGGGAAGGACGGACGCTTAGAAATATATAGAGTAATTAAAAACACTACCTTCCGAAATGTATTAACCTAAGGGATTAGTAGCTAATAGTATAGTAAGGTAATGCTATCTGCGTACTTATAATTTAATTATAGGAAATACTAATAGACCCTGCTTTAGATATCCTTATATAGGTGCCTAGATAAACGTTATAGCGAAATATATAAGATCGCTTAGGGCTTCTACACGCACTTTTATTGCTATTTTAGGTTATTAATATAATGCACGAGAAATTGAGAGCTCGATTTAAGTGTTAAAAGTGAAGATTAAAATGGATTATAGCGGTCCCTGAAATTGAGGAGCTATTTTCCATATTAAGCGATTTAGTAAGTAAAAGTAAATTATTTAGTGCTGCGGGACCTAAAGGATTGGGCAGTATAAACCCCTTAGCCACTATTAAGTCCTATAGTTCGCCCCCTAACTCCTTAACTAGTTTATTTAGAGTCCCTTTATCTTTAACGCATCTATAAGCGCAGCGCTATCTATATCTCTAGTTACGTCATTATATTCTTTATCTAAAGTAGGTATATTTTATAGGGGGGGATCTTCCTTTTAGAACTTTACTAGAGTTGACCTTTAAAATTACTCCTTTTAAGGAACCTTATACTTAATAACGGGGAGACCGTTTATTACTTTATCTATAATAATAGTAAGGTTGTAACGTAACGGTCTAGTTCTAGGAGCTAAGGCGAAAGTTTAAAGCTCACTATAATACTATTCCCTATTTATACTAACACCAATCTTCTTACCTCTATACTTTATTAGTTAAAGCTCTTGGCAAAGTTTCGGCTTAAAGTAATATTTATTTATCTTGTTTATATTCTTTAAAGAAAGGATAGTACGTTCCTGTAATGCACTAATAAGAGCCCTTACTTTATTATTAATCTTTATTACCTTCTTAGAAAGTTCTCTCGCTGCAGCGTTATTAATATTCTTTATTATCTTAAGGAGAGACTCTGCTTTGCACTTAAGACTGTTCTTATATAGATATAAAATTGCGAGTAATATGAGCTTAAAAGGTGTCTTAACGTTTAAATGGCTGCGTATCGTTTTTAATAGATCTAGATCTATATAAAATTTCGGTTTAAATGGCTGTATCGTTTTTTATTTTTTATTTTTTATTTTTTATTTTTTATTTTTTATGTCCGTTGTATTATACTACGTATAATACTACGCATGCAGCCTCTAGGCTATGGCGCTATAGTTCTATATATATAAATCCTTTCTAGGCAGTTTAATATGTATTAGTAGCTATGTCCTAATAGTTTATAAACCCCTAAGGGTTTATAGCTCCTTAGTAAGATACTAAGTTACTATAACTACTAGGGAATGAGAAAACGGTAGGAAAAACTATAGAAAAACCTAATACCTATCCCTATCCTTTTACAATTTGCTTCTATCCCTTTACTCTCTAATATCGTTTTATTAAAGGCCTAATAGGCTTCTAGGATCTTGTTTTTATTCTTCCATAGAATCTTCTAAGCTAGTATCTACTAGTTTAGCTGCTTTAAGAGTCTCGCAGTCTTTACTATTAGCAAAGTGTTTTTCCTTACAATTAATACAAAGAGGGGTAATGTGCTTGCAAGCCTTGCCTATTATTAAACAGGTAGGACAGTAGTGGTCTTTAGATAAATGTGCAGCCGCATAAAATCTATAGGCCCTAGTAGAGCATCTGTCTCCTATATGGCCAAATTTTTGGCAGCTAGTATACTGCGTAGTAGGAGAGACTTCTAGGTATTTTACTACCTTAGTAGCTGTACCCGCAATTAGAATCTCTTTTTATTTAAGGATTTCTTGCCTTTTCTCCTCATTCTCTATAGTAAAGACTATAGAGCCAAATCTGGTCTATAGAATGTGTCTTTTTTTACTAGATAAGATCCATCTAGGTAGTCCTTATATCCCTATAGGATTAAAGGTCTTAATTTCTTCTTTTAGAAGCTTAGAGCCTCCTTCTCCTAGAAAAGGTAGAATAGGAACCCTATAGGCTATAATTTAAACCCAAGGTTCTAGCTTTTGTTCTCTTTAAAAGGTAAAGCAGTTATGCCATATTTCCTTATATTTAACCAGGAAATCTGCATTATACTCTTCTATAGTTATAAAAAGGATATTTTATTTTCCTTTAGTTCTACCTATAGACCCTAGAACTGGCTTTTCTACTTGCAGTTTTAATGCAAATAGTTAATTAACTTTATTTCGTATAGAGAAGGTATCTAGGGGTTAGTCCTTTTAGTCTGTAATAAGGACTAGCTTCCTTTCTTATAGCTGCTTTTTCTTACTTCTAGTAGAAGTAGAAGGGGTAGGAGATAGTATTGGTAAGGAGGGCAGGGGGGACGAGGAAGGAAGGTTCTTCTTTAGTCTCTCTGTATAGGTTTCCTTAGTAGGAGCTACCTCCTTACGGAGAGCTCTTACTTCTTCAACTAATCCTTATAGGATATCTTTTACCTTTTCTTTTCCTTTTATAAAGGGATTCCCTCCTACTAGAATACTCCGTGCATAGTCCTCTAGCTATTTAACTTGCTCCCCTTCTCCATCTTTTCCTCCTTCTTCTAGCCCTTTATAAGCCTGTACTAGGCTTTCTAAGGCCTTTTATAGGTGTTGTTTTAGAGAAAGGGGAGGGAAAGATATACTAGGTATACCAGCCGTAAAAGGTATTAGTTTTGTTGTCTTTCTTACAGGTTTTTGGTTTTCTTTTTTAGTAGAAGACTAAGGATGTCCTCTTTTTTCTCCTGTCCTAAATAGGCTAGGAGAAGGAGAAGGGGTAGAAAAAGTGAATGTAGTTATAGACTTATTATTACTTATTTCTATAGGAGGTTTTTTTTTATACCTATTTGACTTTAGCATCTTATAGGGGGAGTTTCCTAGTTTTTACAGTAGATAATAACCTCCTTAGGTCTCTTATCTCCTAGTCCCAGAGGTAAAAAACTAGGCAAAAAGCCTTGCTAGTTTTTACTGTCTTTTTATGCCCTTTTTCCTTACTAATCTTACTAGAAGATTTCTAGGGAGATTAGGCTAAAAGGTAGTAAAAAAACTAGCTAAAAAAGACTAGTATAGTTATTTTCTTTTTCTATTAGAAGTAGAAAAAACTACTAAAAAAAGGACTTATTAGGCTTTTACTAGCAGAAAAGCCCTAAAGGCAATCCTCATCTTACTTAAAGAAAATCCGACTAAAAGAGATATAGAAAAGTACCTACACCCCCTATTTTATTAGGCTTTTACTTTCTATAGAAGAAAAACCTAGGAAAAGTCTATGTTTAATAGTTTTGGTGTTCCTACCCCTGCCTCGCTTATAAGCTAGGACCACCCTTAAAAGAATTTTCTCTTTAGATAAAGAGGGTAAAAAGGCAAATGAATCCACCTCTAGCTTAGTAGGTAGTAGGAATTGGGTCTTAAGAGTTAGAAAATCAATTGTTTTTAATAGTAAGATGGGTATACGTAAGTTTAGGAGTGCGGCGCTACCTTTTAGTAAGGTTGCATATGTGGTAAAAGGTCTATACCATATTATCTTAGAATAAAACCCTAGGGGGGGAGTAAGAAGTAGGGGGGTTAGGGGTAGTAGTAACGGCAGTAGTAGTAGCGGCGGTAGTAGTAGTAATAGGAGGAGGAGGATAAAGAGGAGGAGGAGGAGGAGGAGGACTAGGAACGTTTAGCATAATTCTTAGTTTCTAAGTTAAAAGATACTAGAAAGAATAAAGTTAAGATATTCTAATACTGGGGAGCTAGATATATAAATAACCGCTAAAGCCGTATTATATTAAATTATAGGACTAGACCTATACTATAGAAGGCTCTTCCAATTTAGATTATACGTTTAGCCTAGAAATTGTCGCTGTATATATTATACTAATTTATCATTATATGTTTATGTATTTACTTAGTATTACCTAATGCTTAACCTTTAAGGGGGTATATATATAAGCTTAAAGAGATACTGCCGAATGCTATTTAATGTAAAAGGAAGGCGCTTATACGCCGGCGGGAGGTCTGATTTTATAGCTATATGTTATATTTACACCTTAACTATAGTTAGATAATTGTTATAGCGCAGCCAGTACGTTATAAACGATAACACTAGGTTAAGAATTAAGTGCATTAAGACTTAGCGATATTAAGGATTTTAATACGCATAAAACCAAGACCCCTAAGACTAGAGACTTTATATTTATATTAGTATAAAAATGCTAACTACCGAATTAAATCCCTAACTAGCTTTTGAATTTGCTAAATAAGAATCCCCTATTATACGTAACTAGGCCCTTTTACTATACAGGCTAAAAGAAATATTACTTTAATAGCGATGCGGATGATCCTGCCCTGCTACTAGATAGCTTTAATTTTGATAACGTATCCTTATAATTACCTAGGAGGAAAGAGTTCGCATTAGCTTGTAGTAGCTTAGAGGTAGTTAGCCAAACTAATTGTAGTTTTTATTGAGCCTGTACTCTCTATAGGGAGCGTTAATTACCTATTATAAAATAATAAGAAAGGAGCTAGCTCTTATATTGCTACAATATTTACTAGATATCTTTTTTGTATTTTTTAGTATTTTATACACTAAGCTCTTACTATATAGCGGAGATGGGTATAATTATAGTGGACTTAAGTGTAATTATATATTCTAAAGATGATAAAACGGCGTGTCATATTCTTAATAAGAATGATGGCTAAGGAATAAGTATTTATATTATAGTAAAGCAGCTATTATCTTTGGATGTCCTATATAGGTCTAAAGGAAGAAGAATAACTATTAATACTATATAATCTATAGCGTATATCTACCCTTATCTATTTATTTAATAACAATTCACTATAGATCTGTAGGTATAGTGGTAGACTAATCCTCGTTAAAATTCGTCTTATATAACCTATTTATATATTTGTTAAATAGAGATACTTAGTTATATAGTGAGCCTTATATATACGGTGTGTAGCTTCCACTCTATTAAATATTAAATAGTACCCCTTTAGAATAAGGAAATCGCCTATAATTAAAAGATTATTTTATTTAATTTTGTAATTAGTAATAATATATTTATTAAATGTTTTAAATTTAGGGGGATAAATAATGATTCTAGCCAGCACCACCTTTTGACTGCTAGTTAAGCCTTAGTTACTATCAGTTTGGGGAAAGTTATTAAGTTAGGAAACCTAAACTGTTTTAATGCCATTATACATTTATAAATTTAGATTGTAATTTAAATGAAATTCCTTATAAGTTTGTAGCTTAGGTAGCATATTAGGATTAAGGTACGCAGCTATAGTTATAAGTAGTTATAACTTTAGTTCTATAATCGCTACTTAAGGCTAGATCCTAGTGGACGTAAATATTAGGGGTTAAGTTATAAAAGAAACTTTTACGGTAAGTATAAACTTATATTTATATATAATTTATTTATATATAAAAGCTATAAGTAAACTTCCTCTCTTAATTTAAACGTTTTATATATATAATTCCTATATACCGTAAAGGATATAGCTGTTATACTATTACTGGTTATAAAAGATTCTAGCTAGTTTAGAGGAAGGATAACTCCTATATTATATCCTAGTGGCGAAAGACTAAATTTTATATTACTCTATACGTAAGTATATATAAAAAAAATAAATATATAGTTAGATATCGGATTAGTGTAATGGGATTATATTAAGTAAAACAAATTACTAGAAAGTAGTTAAGAATCTATTAGTAGTAGTAAAGATACTGCTCCTATGGAAAGCTTAGTAATTAACTAGTATAGCTTAGCTAAAAGCATTAAATTCTAAGGCCGCTTCTACTTTTAGTTTAAGCTTAGCTTAGCTAGGAGTATTAAATTCTAAGGCCGTCCTTACTTTTAGTTTGTAATATAAGCCTTTAACTATACCCTCCTAACTATTGCCGTAATAAGCGCCCGTTGGCCGCTATTTATAGTAATACTCTTTAGATAAGATAATACGACTATGCGACTAAACTACGGCAATAGTATAGTGGTGACCTTTAACTACCTTATCTAAAACGTTGATTTGCATATCCTAATATGCCTAAAATGTGGCTTTAGCTATTGCTATAAAACATTAGTGGTATATAGTAAAAATAAATATTGGTAAACTAACAGAGAACTAGTCTAAAGTCTATCGTTAACAGTATTATACTAATGTGGTTGCGCCAATAGGAGTAAGGAAACTACAGTTTTCTATTAATATTAGCTTAAGAAAATATTAGTTAAAGGTAGAAACGTATAAATCGTCAAAATTAGCGCGTAGTGACTAGTGCTGTTATTGAAATTATAAGGTATAGGTTATAATACGAAGGATTTAGTAGAAAAGGTACAGGTTTCTTAGCAGCCTTTTATATTATAGCACTGACTTAAGACTTAGCTTCTAACGTATAAAGGATAGTAAAGGGCGCGCTAGTTACGGTGTACTTAAGCTTAGAAAGATTAACTTAACCTATATATATGCATACGGCGGGTAATAAAAATTGGTAAGTATCTGTCTTAGAATTGTTAAGGCTAGATTACGGATAGAAGGTGCTACTAATGTATATTTAAAGACTATAAGGCTATAGAAAACTTGTGTAAATACCGCCTCGCGTTTAGCTATACCCTAGACACTTATAAAATATAGGGCCGCTGTTAGTATTGTGGGTAGTAAAGATTAATAAAGGTTAAAAATAATATTTAAGGCTTAAATTGGGATTGCTAGACAGTATAAGACGAAAAGACGCTATAAATGTATTTATAGAAGCCTATTCTGCGCCACCTTTAAGTTTTTTATTTTGTCGCCGGTTTTAGTAAGTATACGCTACTTAACGACAGCATTCTTAGAGTAGGGTATAAATTAAAAGGCACTAAATATAAGGGAGTTTAGGGAGAATTTGTATATACGACTGCGGAGGGCAAGATGTTAGTATCCTATTTTAAATAGAGATGCTAGTTATAGAGCTACTTGCCTATAAGTATTGCCTTTAGGATTAAATAAGAATTAGTAGGTAAAATTAATAGCTATATATATATTGTTTAGAGGATACCGCGCGTGATAAAGACCGGTTAAAGGTCGTGTGCTATATACCGCTGGTAAATCTTATTACAGCTATATGCGATATTTGGGCTACTAAATATTATAAAGGGCGAGAAAGGCGATGTAAATGCGTTTATATAGGATAAGATGTTAGGCGTTTAATATATATAGCGGCCCATATAGCGGCTATTATATATATTAATTATAGGGTGTTATGCGTGGCGGAGATTGTTTAAGGGTTATATAGTATAATAGTTATAAGTATACCTACGGAAAATAAGGGGTTAGCAGCCTATTATAGGTAGAGAGACGCGGGTTATAGAGTTACTTGCCTTTAGCGGTATATTTAAGGTATTAAAAATATTACTACTAAATCCTTGCTAATAAAAATAGTAAAGCTTAAGCGTTAATAGTAACGTTTACTTAAGCGTTAGGGCGTAGAATATTTAAGGCTTATTTAAAATACTAAGTATTTTAATATCTGTATACGCTTACTACCTAGCAGAGGTTAAAAAGTAAAAATCCTAATAAAACCTGCCCCTTTAAACCGCTTGCCCCGCTACTAAGTTAAATTTCCTAGTAGCGTCTATACTAAATTTAAATATAATAGTGTAAGTATAAATAAGAACAAACCGCCTAAGAAAGCTCTCCTAGAAAGCAATATTATTATACCCGTTATTAAAGTAAAGTATATAAACTTTGCATGGTCCAGCCTTAAGAAGATAATTAAGAAGATTATATAAACTAGCGAAATATTTATAAGCCCTTTTATTAGTCTGGGTAAGACTATAAAAAGCTCTTAAGCGCGTTAACGTGCTATAACTATACGTTTACTTTACCTTATTTCTATAGAGTAAGTTAAACGGCTAACGTAAATAAGATACTAAGATTAAAGATGCTAGAAATACTTTATAGGCTAGGGGTTAAGTAGATAATGTTTCCCTTATAATAGGCCCAATACTCTATTTTATAGGAAAGTATACTTAGATATACTATCTATATAAGTCGGTTATTTATATATTAGCATTTAGCTATTATAGGGATTTATAGGTCCTAGATAGTAATAAGGTTCTAAAGGTTAAGAGCTGTTAGGGTTATTACTAGGCTAAGCCGCGATATATTAAATAGAAAGGGAGCGGAGGCGGTATTAGTGTAATTATAACGGTTTCTCCCATAAGCTTAGGTGTTACTGCTAGTTCTACTTTATAAATAGTTAAATAATTATATTATATTAAAAGTTTAAAGCTTAGGTTTAGGAATAACCCTTATATACCTACTATAGAGCATTAAACCTTACCTCCTTACTGTCGCTACTTTCCGGTGGAGTGTTAATGGCGGTATTAGGCTTATATCCCTATTCTAGAGCATTAAACCTTATCTCTATATTGTTACTGCTTGCTAGTAGTATATTAGTGGCGGTGTTACCCTTATATACCTATTATAGAGTAGTAAAACTTGCTTCTTTACTGTCGCTACTTTCTAGTAGAATATTAATGGCGGTATTAGGCTTATATCCCTATTCTAGAGCATTAAACCTTACCCCTATATTATTGCTGCTTGCTAGTAGTATATTAGTGGCGGTATTACCCTTATATACCTATCGCAGAGTAGTAAAACTTATTTCCTTACTATTGCTACTTACTAGTGAAATTTACGCAAGGTTGCCGCGGGTATTAAAAGGGGTAGGGAAATTTTATAATAAGCGTTCTTAACTAAGGTGTAGTATAAGGGATTCGCCTGCCGGCTTAGAGGCTTAAGGATATTGTTTAATTAATTATAGAGAAGATGTTTTATAGCCTTTAATAAGTTAGAGGTTTGCTATTTAGAAGTACTATTGTACTTTTATATATCTATATACTCTCTACCTACTAATTTATAACCGCTATAAGTGTTTCTAACTACCCTGCATTTTAGCCTTCTAGCTAATTTAACTAGTAATCTCGTTTATTATCCGTTTCCTAGTTAGAGCTGCCTCTTAATAAATAGTTTAACTAAAGTCTAGAGTTTAAGCAGATTTATTTTCCACTTAGCTAAGGAAAGGGGAGGACTTATTTAGCTAAGCTTAACTAGGCTGGACTAATATAGTTTAGAGGGTAATTAACTTACTATTCCTGCTAGAATATAGAAAAAGAGATACTTATAAGGGGAGCGAACACTAACTTATTAAATACCCCACCTATATAAATTAACTTACACTAATTAAACTAGTTTATTATCTCCTATATAAATATTAAAATTTTAGAATATTGTCTATTTTGTAGCTATTAAATAAATAGGGGTACCTCGCTTATATTTATTATTTGGAAATCTCTTATAAAGTAGGACACGAGAGCCGGTATCCTAAAGGTCTTTAAACTGGCTTAAATAATAAAATACTTAATCCTAAATAGAAGACGTTGTTTAGCTATAGGCTCTTTAGAAAAGTTCTTTAATCTTTAGAACTCTTCTATACATCTGCCTTTTATAAAAGTAGATAGATCCTTAATTAATATCTAAAGTTTTAATCTGCCGTAAGTAGCTATTTCCTACTAATTAAAATTATTTACTAAGTTTTGATTAGTGAGGTAAGTTTGAAAATATCTTCTAGGTAAATTATAGCTGTTAAATTTAACCATATTATTAGTCCTCTAGTCTTTTATTTTTCCCTCTTTATTAATAAAAAAAGTAAAAGCTGCTCTATTTACGATATATGCGCGGATTTCTTTAAGGCTTAATTATAATTTTAGGATTAATTTTTTATAACTGGTGTTTTTATCTAGTTCCTTAATAGTAATAGTAAGTAGGGGGGGTAAAGTAGGAGGGGAGGGTTAAGTAGGTTTGTAATTAGGGGTAGCTAAATAACTAGCCTCGTCCTCCTATGTACTTTTATATTCCAAAGAAGGTAAAGTAGGTAGGGGAGGTTAAGTGGGTTTATAGTTAGAGGTAGCTAAATAGCTGGCCTTATTCTCTTAGGTGCTTTTATATCCTAAAGGAGGTATAGTAGTTAGGGAAAGTTGCGTAGTTAGTTTGTAGTTAGAGGTAGCTAAATAACTAGCCTCTTTCTCTTAGGTGCCTTCGTGCTCTAAGAAAAATAGAGTAGATAGGAAAAGACGTTAGATATATTTATAGCTAGAGGTAGCTAGCAGGTTAGCCTCGTTCCCTTAAATGCTTTTATTTTTAGAAGGTAGTAGAGTAAGTTTTAAAGGTAATATATTAAGCCTCTTAGAGGCTAAACGTAACTAAGGAAGACAACGCTAGATTTCTAAAGGAGTGGTATTAGAAAGAATATCTATAAATAGACCTAAAAATATAACCTAAGTCTAAAGATATAAATAAACTTATAATAATGGCTAGTAAGTTATTAAAAGGTTTAGTTAATATAAGGGGGTTGGGAATATCTTAGGCTAGAACCCTATGGCTAAGTTACTAAGTTTTTTAAAAAAACTTAGCGACTTAGCTATAGGGGTCTTTTAGCGCTAGTACGCTAATTATAGGTTAACGCGGTAACAGAATACGCATATAGGACTTTAACCTTGGGTAATATGCTCATTAATTAATATTCCTTCTATATAAGCATTCCGGAATGTTTGCGATCTATAAGTATATACTTTTTAAGCTATCTCTATTAGTTAATTAATCTCTACTACCTATAGTGGAGAGAACTAACCTTATTCCTCGCTATATTCTTTAATTAGAGTAAGATATACCGCGAGATTAAAGGAGCTAAACTATTAGCTGCGGATATACCTTCTTAAGCTGGGATTTTAACGCTTTAATAGGAATCGGCGAGCGGCTTTATAGACGTTAAGTATAGATCTTAGTTTTATATTTATGGTATACTCTACTAGCGCTCCCTAAAAAAGAAAGAGGTAATTACTATTACAATGTCTCTTTATTAAGGAAACTAACTTTAGCTTATAGGGGAGGGTAGTTCTTAATTAATCCTTAAATATGTCTAAATCTTAAATAGCGTGGTAAGGGAGGATGGATATTTGGTGATATATAGAGCAATTACGCCCCGGCGGCTGGAGATGCACATTAACTATATAGTTGCCCCGTTACCTTAAGGCCTTACCAATTCTCTCTACTTTGCATTCCCCCGCATTTACGCCCTACTACTTAAAGTATTAGGTTAATTGTTATTTGCCCTGTTTTCGTGGTATTAGGTAAGGCTAATTTATAATATACTTATTAACATAGATTCTGTTCTTCCCCTTATTATCATACTTATAGCCTACGTAGTCGCGACATTTAGTAATACTTATACCGCTTTTGTTACTAAAAGCCCTTTTATAATTTATATTACGCCTTATCTAATTACTTATAACGCAGTGTATTTTGTTATCCTTACTATAGTATACGGATTATTATTAGGTATTAGGTAGTAGAATAAGTTAAACTAAGCCCTCCTAAAGGCTGCTTTACTTCTTATAACTACTTTAGAGGTAAGTATAAAGCCTAAGTCCTTTATATGTAACTAATACCTACTTAGATTTTTACAGCAGCTATTTTTCTTTCCTTAAGTGTAAAGAATATATCCCTTATAGGTATTCTAAGATGGGTATATCTGCTTAGGAGTTCAGTTATTATAATACTAAGGGTATTTTTAACAATATATTTTGCGATTATATATATAAATATTCTAAATTAGGGCTCTAACACTAACTTTGCCGAAGTAGAACTGCTACTATAAAAACTAAGGTATATTGCGGAATACTAGCTATCCTTCTTCTTAGGAGTATAATTATCCTTTTCTTCTGTATAGACTACTGTAAGTTTATATTTGGCTTAAAAGCCGTAATAATTAGAGACTGGGGTTAGTTATAAGCTAGCTTATACGGATTTTTCGTTATCGCGATTAGTATAGCTATAGGCGTGTTATTGAAATTCCTGGAATAAGGTTATAATATAAACTGGGTATAATTTTATAAACTACTCTCCTTTAATTACTAATATATATAGGTCCTTCTTTTAATAATATCTGTTTTAAATCTTCGCATTATACTATATAGTGGTATTAGATACCTTAAACTATCCTCTCCCCTAGATTAATATACTGGTAAAGATAATATATTAACTATGGATCTACGCGTAATAACTACTTATAAATTATCTATTAACGTAGATTTAGAATTAATATCTCCTCCTCTTTCTCCTCTTTTTTTACTAGTTTATAAAATTAAGTTACTAGATAGGATCTACTATTATTTATACTTTTAGATTACGCAGGGAAACGTTCTCCCTTATTATATTACTAGTTTATTATCTAACGCTATTAAAGCTTAAGTAAAGCAACTTTAGGGAGATCTACTACTTAGGTTGGCCGCTTACCGTAAGCTTCTTTAGCGTTTTTGTTTAGATAGCGAAGTTATAATCTATATTACCTATAAAACGATTTATATATTTAGCAATAAAGAATAAATGTATTTTTATACCTGTAATAATTTTAATAAAGACTATAACATTGTTATAAGTCTATAGTTCTTTAAGCTAGGAGGAACTAAGGAAATAGAGAAAATAGATACTACTATTGTGTAAGTAATGTTTATCTCTTTATGTTTTTTCCAGGATCTTAATATTAGTTGTAGGTGTTATAAATTTCCACTATTAGTAGATTAGATCTCTAAATGCAATTACGATTAACTCTTTTATATTTTAGTTAGACCACCTTTACTATAATGTAAGAAATCTACAATTTTATTCCCATAGTTGTTTATTAAATTAAGTTAATAAAGGTAGTATTTGTCTAACCTTTGTTTTACTACCTAAACTAGTAAAGCTAGTTTAAATTAATAATAAAGCGCCATTAGGCTGATTTGCTGGAGTACCTATCTGTAATAATCTTGATAGTGCCCTTATCTAGTTAATAAATTGCGCCTCCCTATGCTTCCTTTAGCAATCTCTTACCCTTTAGCTTAGTAGTCCGCTCCTTAATAGTTTATCTTTTTAACTTTTTATATTTTACGCTTCTACCATCTTAATTGTGAATCTTAATACTTTCTTAGTATGGTATTAAACGATATTGCTTATGTGAGTATTTAGTTATCTAGTTATTATTTATACATACTAAGTTAATATCTTATCTTTAGGTTCTTAAGGTAGATAGATAGATATATCCTTTAGGGAAACTAGTTAGAAAAACTAGGAACTTAGAAGTAGGGGTAAGTTATAATATTACTTATAGGCATATAACTTATTAGCGGGTAAATAGTAAAAGACGGTTAATAATCTGCATTCTAACTAAAGGTTAGAGACTTAAGTCTACGCTTCTTTATAGTTATTATAAAATTTTCTTAGTTCTATATATATAAGTTTATTAGCGCGCTGAATTTGTAAAAATTTAGTAAATTTATAAAGTATATAGTTCCTAAGCGCAGTATAAATCCTTTATATAGTCTTAAAATTAATCCGGTAGAGACTCTAAAGGTAGTTATTATACAATGCGTACGCTACAGGAATTACCTTACTATAGACTTTAAGATAAGCAGCCTATAAACCGTATATATTTAGCTAGCTACCTTAATTTAGGTAAACACGTTTAATTAGGGAGTTAACTATAATATAGACTATAAACGCTAACTGGGATGCAATATTCCTTCTTCTATATCTACCTCTTACCTAATATTATGGGTTATAGCCCTAAAAATGGTAAGTGTAAGCCTATTTCCCTCCCCCCCCCTAGTTAATCTTTCTATCGGACCTTATTTAACAGATCTATAGGAAATCCTTAATAATAGACAATATAAGCCTCTTTTATAACCCCTTATACTTAATAAGCCTTTAGTATAATTACTTAACGCTAACGGGCCTTATGGGGGGCTAGTTGGGTTTTTCCTTATATTAACTTTAATTTCTCTTTCTCTTTAGATTAAAGTAGATCTCATTATATGGCAAACTATTTATCTATATCTTCTGATTTTTTAAACAAGTTAATACCTTTAATACTATCCCTTCCTAATAGAGACTAAATAATCCGACTTTTAGAAAGCTATATAAGGGCTTAGAGTAGCTAGACTATATAGCGCCTCTATAAGGTTTAATAAGTTAAGATACTAATTTTTAACCGACGATAAATAACTTAGTGTAGTTTTCCGAATATATCTTAGATGTTTGTCGCGTCATTGCTAGTATATCTATATTTTTCCTTAGCTTGCTAATACGTAGTGGGCATTAATAAGATATAAGTTATTAAATCCGCGCGCGCAGGAATTAAATCTAATAATATCCTACCTGGGCGCGTCGGCGG
>Ga0307515_10001618_pt1 | contig 50202 bp, 56 predicted proteins | sample 17_EM_MG_FD_194513 | JGI IMG/M metagenome (GOLD analysis project Ga0307515, IMG submission 194513) | Populus trichocarpa ectomycorrhiza microbial communities from riparian zone in the Pacific Northwest, United States - 17_EM | ecosystem: Host-associated > Plants > Roots > Unclassified | place... | reverse complement strand
TTTGCTTGGTGACAGTACCCTTGGACCCAATCGATCAACTTCTCCGACACCGATGGTCAGTGAAGGTGAATTCTTGATTCAAACATGCGCTCAGAGGGACCCCGCTATCTGGGGGAAAACCTCTCGCTCTATTTCAGGCCCTCCCTCAAACACGGACACTTACGCCCAGTCGCTTGGCTTCTGTCGCCCGTGATGCATTGATGGAGCGGCGTTTACAAGTATTCAGCTTTGAGACAACTCCGAACCTGCAACCGCAACTTGGAGGACGCCTATGAGTTCCTAGATGCTCTCGCTCTGTTTCGCAGCTAGTCAAAGTGAGGGCTACAGGCAGCTTTTCGAGATGCAGACAACCACCGTGGCAGGACGTTGGAGTTGGGGTAGTGACGTTCGTACCGGATGTTGGGATTGCGTACGGAGCCGTCTGGACCCCTTGACATCGGGACCTACGGTAGATGACCCCCTCTGTCGCTCGCCGGCACGCACTCATGTCTTACTTGCGGCTCTCGTGCTCAAGCTCGACGCTTTGCGGCACCACGATTAAATAATCACAATCCCAGATTCTTTCCACTTTGTAACGCCACTTCTCGCCACCCTTCCCCTGATTCGCACCATTAACAAGAGCAGATTCCCTTGACGACCCGCCCGCCGTACGTACCCCGTCAACCTTACGCTCACAGCTCTACCTCCCCATTTCTCCTCCCGTATTTCATCGTTCACCAGATCACGTATTATGAGTGTTCAATTATGATCAACTGGCTGGGAAGCCAGGACCGTCAGACCCGTTTCAATGCTCCCCCGGCATTTACAACAGCGTACGTCCGGGTACCCAGATACGAAGCGCGCCCACTAACTAAACACGGAAGAATTAAGGTCCACAACTTGAATTTGAGGGGTCGTGGCGCCGTTGAACTCTCCCTTGTGTGGATCCATATTAGGTCTTCTTCGCTTACCCGCTTTGATCGTGTTGTTCGCTAATTGTATTTTGTAGATCAGCGCGGTCAATAAGTTCAAACTTGCTCCACCTTCAAACTTGAAGTCTCTCCCGTGGTCTTTTGTTTACGAATGATAGCCCCCCAGTGTGCCTGGCCTCACTGAGGGGTTTGTGTGTCCCTCAGACCACGCTCCATGGCGCCGAGCAGAACAAGAAAAATATAGTCGGCAGAGGAAGACTCGGAAATTTTTGGGGATGATTTTCTGGACCTTCGAGTGTAGGTGCTCGTCCAGACGGACGTGCTTATCACTTCCTTACGTACTGGAGAACCAAATTCCCGCCAGTTCTTTGGATCTCTGGCAGACCACGACACCTCCAACATTCACGACTCTAAACCAACATCCAGGGCTGCGTGCAATAACCACATAATCAATGCGAAACTTTCGGCCGATATGGCTAAGCTCATTGTTTCGGTTATCATGATCCTATCTGGCGTCCCCGCCGCCGGAAAGCGATAACAATCATCGGCACTGAAGGACAATAAGGTTTCTGACAGAGATCCCCGGGTTCATTGGCAGTACACGCTCGGGCATGGAAACCTCGTGTTAAGCGTTAATGACGGCTCGGGGCTAAAGGGTTAACGTACGATGAGTCGTTTGGCGAGACAGATCGAATGGAGGCGTCCTGGAGCAGGGTCCATATCAGCGGACAGCCATGTATACACACCATTGGGGTTCAAACGCTGAACCTTGATAACTTTTCAAAATCTTCAATGGTTACGCCCACAACAAACCGGGGTGACTACGCAGCCGTGATCGTCGCTGTCTTACCCACTCTCCAAACCTCCAGTCCGCCTTCGCCACCAACACCAACAATACCGGACCCCGAGCCGGATGTGGTATCTACGGCCAGAATCTTCTTTTCTCCGTTCCACACTTTGAAGCTCGCGACAGCGCTCTTGGTACTCCTGAGATCCCAAAGCCTTGCTACCCCGTCGTACGAGCCCGTGATTATCTGGGAATCCGATGTTGGAGAGAGGGCCACTGACGAGGGCACAGATAAATGCATAAACGAAGGGGCAGTCGAAGATAAAGTAGTTGAAGCGACTCGGAAGTCATAGAGTGAGACGCTGCGGTCTGCCGAGGACGACACGACAGAGTTGTCGTCCGGTAAAACCACCATACCGAGCATCGGTTTCTCGGATGCAGTCTAAACGAAACACAAAGGGAAAAAAAGACAATAATCAGTTTTTGTGATGAGAAGGACGAAGGATGAAAGAAATCATTCCGTGTGCCGAGGAAAAACCCGAGACCCACAATGGTATTGGTACAAACACCGTTTTCGACGTCCCAAGACCTGACGGTGGAATCGAACCCACAGCTAAACGCCGTTTTCCCGGTGCTCGAAAAGGCGGCTTTTGAAACCCTCGCTGTGTGGGATTTCAGCACTGATGAGGGTGCTTTTCGCTTCGGTCGCGGTTCGCTGTCGCGCCGACCGACTTTTCTACGTTTCCTTCTGTCGGTTTGTTCTTCGACGACATCAATCTCGTCTTCCCCCGGAATACGACTCTCCCATAACCCTATGAGGGTATCCCATGATGCAGTAAGCAGGTGCTCCCCGGAACGGCTGTAGGCGATAGACGAGAGGGGCGACGTGTGGAGGTGGAGGGATGCCAAGGTCGATGAGGTACGGTCCCCAGTGCCATCGTCGAGAGAGACCCTCACGAGACGACCTGTAAGGTCATGGGAGGCAGTTGCAATCATCAGGTCCTCACCCTTGGAGATCGAGGTTGGGTCAAGAGACAGCGAGGTGACTGGTGCGTCATGGATACTATCCGCAAATACCGCATTCTGCGAGTAATCAAATATCCGGATATACCCGTCGTATGACGCAGTGACAAAGTGCCTGGAATGGACTGAGTCGGCACGATTGGTTCATTATAGACGAATCAAGTGGCAGAACTCACCCTGGCAGCGCGCAAGAGACATTCGATACCCAGTCATCTTGTGGTATCGATGTCATCTTTTGAGGGGGCATCACAGATTCAATATATTCTACTTCCAGCGTTTCCTCCTGCACGCGAATGGGTCGTTAATCGAAATCGCGTAGGTGTTCCGGGACCTCCCAATCGACACCACGGAACGTACCTCACCCACCCCCTTCTCGTGACACCACTCTGCCAGGGTCCCTCTCAAAATCTCACCCCTGACAAGGAAGTCAAATGGAACAGGGGTCGTCAAAGACAAGGCCTTATTCACCAGCTGTGAGAGCTGATATCGTTTCCATGTCGTGGGGATCATAAACTTTTGGGCGGGGAGCAGATACACGGTCTTCGTCGTAAACACGACGGGTTGTGTTGAGGAAGAATCATCCTTCAAGGATGGGGTCATGACGGAACGGCTCAGGATGGGATGGAGAAATTTAAAAGTGATCGGAGACTCAAGAAATTGCCGATCGCGACCCAGAAGAGTGAATTGACGGATCAACGCGACCACTACCCTACTTGGGGATCCAAAAAGACACCAGAGATATAAAAAAGGAGTCCAATGGGAACAACTCTGGGTCACAACTCAGCTGTGGCGTCCAACCCAAGCCAATCGCCCAAATTCTTCCATATCTTTTCCCTATCCTTTGTCCAGATCACCTTCCACGTCCTGACACAGTCCGTGCAAAACCCGCCCTCCTTCTCCCAATCGACCTCAACGATCATAACTTCCAACGCTGATATCGGATCCATTCGCCGGTCGTCGATCGTCATTTCGTTTACTTCCACCCCTAAGATAACCTTGTGCCAATTTGCATAATCGAGCGAACAAGGTGTTGGCTGGATCATGGATGTGGACGTGGACGTGGATGCGGAAGGAGTTTTCGCAGCGCGAGCGCACGAGACACCGATAGGGGGAGCTCTCGTGATCCTCGTCCACTCGGGCAGTAACCTCTCCCTTAGCAGCGTCAGGTCTATCAAAACTGGCCGCGAAAGTCGCGACCGAGTCGGCATTATCTCCTCAACCTCGTTATCATATACCTCAGCGTCAATTCTCCCAAACTCTGGCCTTGTGCACAATTCCCAGTACACTCGTTTGATCAGTTGCGAAACGTCAAGTCGGTCCGCGATCGTCAAGGTCTCCCCAGCCCAAGGAATCTTGCTACCAAACTTTGACGGTTTGGATGGTGGGGGTAAATCGGCTGGCCACTGTTTTTCAATGCACCCCAGAGACCACCTTCGCAAGGTATCGAATTCGAGCAGTGAGGCGGCGAGGAATATTGATGTTATGCGAAGGTAGTGTGGTGGATTGAGAGCGAATTCACTGGCCGATGAAGAATCAGTATATCGAGAGTTTGAATGGGCTCACACCGGTCGCAGTCGGGTAACTCACAGTCCATTCTCTAAGCCACGGAGCAAATTCGCAAAGTCGAGATAACTAAAATCCTCCTCAATGGTGTAAACGGGGCAGCCAGCCATGATCTCAAGATGACCAAGTTCTTCGCTGAACAGCCTCTGGAACCAGGGGGACGCTTTGCTCAAAGTTGAACGCATGACTCGGAAAAGGACGTCATCGACCTGGAGGATAACAGTTCCATCCAGGTCCCAAAATTCCGGATGTTTCCTCCTCTCGTTTAACACCACTGCCGAATCAGATGAACGAGGCGCGTTAATCCGAGGCCGTTTAGCTGGCTTCATGTCAGCTTGAGGGGTTTGAGTAAGCGCCTGAGAAGACTTGTTGGGAGAGGGGTGGCTCCTTTGTCTCTTGAGAAGCCTCCCGGTATCGAGCGGCACTTGGTACTGAACAGTCGACTCTTTTTTGATCGGTTGGGACTGAGACGAGGGGCCACGATGAGAGAGCAATATCCGTTCCATCATCTCGAAGTCCGGGTCCGAATCAATTTCGATGGGCTCCAGTTCCGTGGCCGCCTTCTCTGGAGAAGGGGACGCATAGAGAGATTCGATGTCGGATTGGTATGAGTTCTGTGTTGACTGGCCAGGTGGGCTTTTGACCGGAGAGCCCTCTCGCCGTTTCCCGGATTCAATGAAAGTTTCGTTTTGATTTGGTTCTGGTTCCGCAACCCGGGATGGGTTTGGATCTTTTACGGTGGCCACGTCACCAGGGTTTGGATTACTGCTCGCATCAACCGAATCCGCAGGTCCCCCCTGAACAGCTTTCCTGGGGGGTGTGCTCCTGGTGTTCTCGGGGTTTATTGGGGTCGGTGGGTCGACAAGGGATGATTGCGAGTTGGAAGGTGCAGAAATGTTGTTAGGCGGCGCAGGTTGAGGAGGAGAGGGGCCAAGATTTCGCGCCCTGGGTGACGGGGGGTTCGAAGAAACGGCCTTTTGCAAAAGCGTCAGCGTGGTTTTAGCGAAAGCAACGCGTTGAATGGAACCCGGGGTCTTCGGTTGAGAGGATGTAGAGGCCTGTTTGCTACAAGTGCTAGACCTTGACCGCTTAGGGGTGATGGATTTCGGCATCACTTTGCGAGGTGGGGATAGAAGCTTGAGCTTAGTTTTGCCGGACTTCAATCTCTTTAGGGCAGATGACGAGAAGGGGGTTTTTGTTGTCTTCCCCCCCGGCGGGACGCTGGGCGAAAGGACGGTAGTCATTGCGCTCCTGGGTCGAGGCCTCTGTGACGGCGGCGGGCCTACGTCGTTGGAATTGGACTCTTCATTATTAAAATCTAGCTTTCCCTTGTCAGGATCCGGTTCTCCGTCGCCCGGCCCGGGCTCTCCGTCGTCAGAATCGGACGAGGGGAGGGATTCCCACTTGTAGTCGATCGTCATACCCTCCACCGTATCTTCATCTTCCGACTCGCCATCTTCCCCAAGCAGTCTTCGGGATCGTTGATGCATAGATCCTCTGTGCCAACATAAACGGCGTCATTACACAATTTTCAACAGGACCATGCAGAGGAGCGGAACAATTGCCGGACTCACGGAGAATCACCAGTCTTGCGTGGGGCAATCTGACGAGGTGGGGTGGGTGAATTCGACAATAATCCTGATTCCCATATGGATTTTTCGGGCGTCGTGGATTCGTCGTCAGTGTCCTCGCAGGACAGCATCCGTTTCGTTGGATCGAGGATGTGACGGGTTCCCTGGTTTGACAACGGTGGTTCCTGGGTAACCGGCAGCTTCTGAGGTTCTGACTGCTTGGTGGAGGTGCTCTGTGGTATCTCGGCTCTGGGGTTGTTTCGGGCCAGGAGGTGGTGGGATGGGCACTGTGGGGTGCAATTCGGGTGGCCTATCCCTATGAGTGTATGCTTGGCGACGTCACCAGCCTTCCTAGATGTGAAATTGCACCCGCATTGGTGTGGACAGGTGTAAATTTTTGGGGACGACGGCGGTGACATCTTGAGCAGAAATGGCGTTAGCGGAAGCGGAGGCACATTCGCGGTTAGGTTGAACAGCAGATGTCCGATCACTGCCAATCTTTGATCCCATGATTTCCTACCCCTCAGAAATAAATACTTAGAGGTCCCAATCATTTTTCTAAGCCCACAAACGCAGTAGGGTGACAATAATGGCACCCGTCTACGACGGGTATAATATTGTCTAGCGTTATGGATAGTCACCCGCACTAAAAATAAACACAGGGTGCGCCATATCATGGAGTAATGACTGTTACGGGGAAGAGCCAAACGATGAGCACCGCGAGTAGTACCACGCCAATCGACACTACCCTATACCCATTGTCCATCCAAAAATCGTTCACCTCGAACTTTTCCCTCACCTCCGGTCGCACCTTCACCGTTACTCGGTGCTTCTTCCCAGGGGTTTCACAATCCGCCGTGACGATGTAAAGCGTCTGACGGGTGGGATCGTAGAGGTGCGAATCCGAAGCTTCGAGACCTTCAACGATGACGTTTCGCTCATTCGTGATCAATGAAGGAACAAATATCTCTGTCTCCCTCGCGAGCAGAGGTGCCATTCCATTGAGTGGGGGATTCGAAATTTCACCCGAACCGGAGGTGGACCTGGGATCCGCATTGCACCATTCAAACATGAACTCTCCCGTGTTCATTTCGTACTCAAACTTGAGCGGTATACCGGCGATCTTGGCGGGGAATGGTCTGACGACAGCTTCCAGGATTCTTCCGCCGTTATCCAAAGTCGCGGAGGTTTGGGCGAGATTCAGGAAAGAGGCGGGAAGGCTGCGACGCTGCGCGAACCAAGAAAAATTCTCGCCGTTCCAATGATCACCGTGCGTGTCATGATTATCCGGGTTGTAGTTCCACAGGCTGTGGGACAAAGCATGTTGTGAGCGGATTCACCGGGGCGGGGACGAGGGAACTCACGCAAACCCGATCAGCGCCTGTTCCAATCCGGTCAGCATCGAGTCCATCATCCTCAGTTGCCAGGTCCAATCATCGCTCTCAAAAGCGCCACCATGACTTTGATCAATACCAGGCCCGATTGTGGTTAACGAGAGAAGGTGCAGATGCGACAAAGCGACGCTTACTTCATATCCATCGGAATACCGCACTCTCCCAAAAACACTGGCCGTTCATTCTTGAGTGACTTATACCCAGCTTCGATAACATTTCTGATCTGTAGTGAGTGGTTCTCCCGGGCCCCACTTTGACCCCAGTACGTGGCATTCCACAGAAGCATTCCCTACGAAAAAGTGCGAGTAGCAAATGGTTGAAATAGTCTCAAGGAGAACGGTTTCGGGGGTGAGGCATACCCGACTCAGGCCTTGCACATTGAAGGTGACATCCCCGAAAGCTTTATTGAACAACGCGTAGAGGTCGTACCAGTGCGGCGAGTACACCATATTGTGAGGCTGATGCTCTGGGGTCCACGAGGAAGGACAGAACTAGAAACGAAGGTCAATGGGGTCAAAAAAATAATTGTTCGAGCTATTACCTCGTTTGGGATTGGCTCTAAGAACAGCAACTTGTGTTTGCCGTTGGCGGTGTGCCTAGATACTCTCTCTGCCCACTTAAGAACAAAAGGGAAGTAGAAGTCGATATACCAATCAACCTGATCGACATAAGTAAACTGTGAGGGGACCTGGTAGAGGGGGATCCACCTTCTTCCCAGTCATAGGGTGCTTGACGAAGTAGTTCTCCCTGAGAACCACACCCTCCTTCTTAAGGACATCGTACCCCCAGACGCCATGCATCTCCCACACGCATTTCCCAACGGTCGGTCCGTCCTTCCGCCACGCTTTCCTGCCCATTGGGTTCAAGACGTTATATGCGGTGCGACGAGTTGGGACGGGGAAGGAGCGAGTCCAGTATCCAACAGAGGTCGGATAGCCGGATGCAAGCATAAACGACTGGAATGCAGATGCTGGGAACGAGTAGGTACGGGGAGGGACAGAATGATGTCACAAACACGTACGGACGTAAGAAAGGTGCAGATCTGTTGAATAGTCGAACTCATGAAGAGATGGAAGATCTATGTAGCCTCTATGTGGTTCATTCATCATCTGCTCCGGGGTAGGGACGAGGTTATGAGAATCGTTCAGTGAAAGATTCATGAGGGACCTACTTCGAAGCCAACAACACAGTCTAGGTCAGTGAGGGACTTTACGACAACCTCCCACATGTCAAGGTAAGCGCCTTGGAGGAACTGCTGTACAGGGACCTCTTTGCCCTCCTTCGTCTTGACCTTGAGTTGTGGAGCAAAAGCATCACCACCCCAGAAACAAGTCCTGTGTATTCGCTTAGCGCCATAACACCGATGTGACGGAGGGAAGCCTACGCCAAAGTGGCAGCGGCCAGCTTCTGATATCCACAGGGCCACACGCCTCGTTCCGCTTCTACGTGACCACCTCCCCTGACGCCCTGCAACCAAGCAGAGCCAGATTCTTCCAAGGCATGCAAGTCGAATCCAATGGCTTCAAGAGTCCAGGCAGGGGCACCCGATCCGCCGGAGTAGCGCGACCAGACGTCCTGATGAGCGTCGATGAATGCGACCATGCCATACTTTGGGAGATAGGAAAGGAGCTTCTTGAGGTAATCTAGATACTCTAGGTCGTAATCTCCCCTGCAGGTGATGAGGGGGAAATGGCGATCGGCGATAGGGAGGCCAACTTACGGTCCAGCGTGTTCAACTGCTTCCCATGTGATCAAGAATCTAACTGTGAGACAGAAATGGTGAGGGTCAGACGCGAAACGGAGTTTGAAGGGTCGCGTACTGAATGTCAATCCCCACCTCCGCAGCCGAGCAAAGTGTACGTCGGCGTCTTCGAGGGGAAAAGGTCTTCCGACGAACGTGACTTCTTCATGATCGTGGGGGAAAGTATCGTGGTCGTGGTTGACGGGTCTGTGCAAGGTAGCAGCGTCAGGTGGATACACCCGTCACAGGGAATACAGCGCGCACATCTTGCAGTTCCCAGAGAGATTGACTCCGCGGGGAATACAGACCCTTCCGAACTCGTCTACGAAATATCGCCCGTGCGGTTTGATGTTGCTGGTCCAGTGGTGGGCATATGAGCAGGAAGAGCCCGGTCGATGACCTGCATTTAGTGAGGGATGAGACTAATCGGGCGTTAGTTGGTCGTTTGCAGGCTAGATAGAACATCTCGTACTTGGTGGAGACGGCGCTGCTGGTTTGGTTTGCTGTCAGAGTCCACGATGACGAAGGAGGCATCGAGGTCAGACGCAGCGGAAGACATGATTAGCGCTGGTATCGATCACGCACAACAAACGAGGGGAGGCGTGGGATTTCGATTTTTAGCCCTGTTTCCGTCCTGTGCATGGCTCGGATCAAGTGTCATGCAGCCGGTTTCAGCGAACGCCGGGTCTTGCTCTGTTGACGTTCCTCCGCCGAGGTCCGCACGTAGGTTACGAGTAAAATAGAGAGGATGGAGGACATCGGCCTATCCTCTCCTTGAGGCAGCCTTGCTCGCTGTGAGACTCTTTCTTCCTTGTTAATCGGTAGGTGTTCAATGCCAAAATCTGCCGGAGATCTGACGTCCGACATTGATTTCTTCAACTGCCTTCAGAGCGAATCTTGCGGCTGTTGTTGTGCTAGACGTATGTAGTTGGTCGTCAGCGCGCCCGGGGGATCGTGACAGCCAGCGTTGCAGTGTCCCTTTTGTAACGCTCAAACGATCGCCGTTTTATGGGCGGCCCCGCTACCAGCACGTATCGATGAGGATAAAAGGAAAGGTGCGAATGACAAATCACACCATACCCCCTCCTCCCCGCCCATCCCCAGCGCCATGAAGTGGGGTCTCGTTGTCTCTCTCCTGCTCCCCTACGTTGCGGCTACCTTGCCGCCCTACGAACGATTCGTGAGTCCCCCCTCACCTGCGATCCCAACATCGCGTGAGAACTTAAATCGGCGGTCCTAGGAACCCCGAGCAGATGGGATCAACTGGGGCCCTTGTTCAGCCTCATCCGGCGATAACATCGAGTGTGGTTATTTCGAAGTTCCCCTCGATTGGGCAAATGAATCCTCCGGAAAAGCTAGGCTCGCGGTAGCCAAGTATGGCGCTACAAAATCACCCAGGAAGGGTGCCCTCCTTTCCAACCCAGGTCCGCCCGCTCCTGCCCTTTTCCAAAGATCAATCTTCACTCACTCGTCCCAAAGGTGGTCCTGGTGGATCCGGCATCAACCTTATCCTCGGCTTCGGTCAACTATTGAACAATTTGACTGGTGGATACTATGACATCGTCTCCTGGGATCCAAGGGGTGTTGGCTACACAACGTGAGTTTTTACCCCTCTTCACCCCCTGCTCCCCCTCGCTTACTCTTCGATTCAGTCCCGGTCTGATCAATTGTTTCAACTCTATCAACGAGTACGTCAATTTCTGGAATGGAACGTTGGTCTATCCCCAAATCGACATCAAGTATGGCTTTTCCGACCCCTCCGACCTCGAGTACTTCAACTCCCAAGTCAATGTTATGGAGGAGAAGTGGAAAGCCTTTGGTGAGGTTTGCCTGAAGCATAAGACCGCGCAGTATCTCCCTTACGTTGGCACAACCGCCACCGTTCGCGATTTGGTCGCCATTGCTGAATACTTCGACGGCAAGGGTTGCGACATTAACTACTACGGTCTGAGTTACGGTACCACAATCGGAAATTACCTAATCAACAGTATGTTGTCTATTGCCCGGTTTCCAACCCAAAGCCTCAGCTCGTCCCTTCAGTGTTCCCCAACCGTGTCGGCAGAGTTATCTTGGATGGTATGGAGGATCCCCTCACTCACGCTTCCGAGCCCTCCCACCTCTACTGGTCCCGTCGTGTCGAGTCCGTCGACGAGACTTTCCAAGGCTTCGCCCAGGGATGCGCACTTGCCGGTTCCTACGGATGTCCTATCGCCACAGATACTTCCACAGGGTCAGGTATCATCGAGTGGACCAAGAGCTTGCTCGCAGTATGCATGTCCGTTCATTATCGTTTGAAACATTGCTTACACCTCGAATAGATCGCCCACGATTATGCCAAATCGAGCAGGGATGGCAGGTACAAATCTGTCAACTTCGTAGGCGCTATCCACCAAACCCTCTACAACCCTGTCAAGTGGGCCACTTTTGCTTCCGGTCACTTTAATGAATTTTATCAGGAGGTCATCCGAGCCACCGGCTCCAATCTCAGTCTCGCAACTCGCTCGACATGGGTCCCACCTGAGCTGAAGAGGCAGTCCGACCAGGATTGGCCAAGTTACACTTTCCACGCCATCAGCTGCGGCGATTCCATCGATGAGAGCAACATCACCACTCGGGCTGTCTTCGATGAGTTCATTCGCGTCGTCAAGGACGTTTCTCCGATGTGTAAGTGACCGCATTGCGATCAGTTCCTACAACATCCTTCTTATCTGCTATGTCCAGTCGGTATCCAATTCCCTCAGCCCGGTCATTACTGCCACCGATGGCCCGCTCGTGCTATCGAAAGGTTCACCGGTCCATGGAACAGCACCCTAAAGAACCCCATTATCATCATCGGAAACAAGGCCGATCCCGCCACTCCCTTCCTTGACGCCTCTCTCGTTGCTGGCTGGTTGGGCAACAGTGCCACACTTGTCGAGCAGGACGGTTACGGTCACTTGAGTGTCGCTCAGAAGTCGACTTGCACCCGGAATATCATCTCGAACTTCTATATCAATGGTGTTCACCCTGAGGGTGATGATACCGTCTGTGCCATCGATCCCGATGGTCCGGAACTTTTCCCCTCCAAGGGCGTCAAGGCAACGGACATCAGGAGTGCGATTTCTAACGATGGTAACACCACCACCACCACCCCAGATTCCCAAGCGTTCAACGACCTCAAGGCTCAAAAGAAGAACTTGTTCATTGCGGTCATCGCCTTGGCTACGGCTTGCGGCATCTTGCTCGTTTCTCTCATCTTCTCTTGCCTCGCCGGAAGGCGAGGACGAGAGTACAAGCCAATTGGTGCCAGAGGTGTTCAAGGGCAAAAGGTCGAATTTGTTGGCTATGACGCTGACAGGTCGTACTCTGACCCTTACGACCGCGATTCCAAGCACTGAAGTGCCAAAAGCTTTAAGCTTGACCTCCACCTGTCTCTACCCCTAGGTCTTGGGCATCAACGCTCATCCTATCTATACTCACCGACCAAATGATCTACATGTCGTTTTTGTTGTTTTTTCCCAGGGCGGCCTTTCTGATCTACAGTTTCCGTAACACACCACCCCCTGCCTCACGCCACACCTGTCTCTATGTCGATACGTCATCCTCACGAATGTATAATCTGGTAATGTTACGATGGGATGGATTCATTTGGTTTATTTAGTTACTCGGATGAAAATGCTCTTGTGCTCGATACAGTCGGCGTTTTCCCCGGGAAGTTGAGGTAATCTACCTCGCGAGAATTCGGTGGGCCGTATTGCCGATGGTTGCGCGCCGAGCATAGAGTTTGAGGGGAGGATAGTTGACCCTAGCGGATACGACGTGAATGAAGGAGTAGTGGCATTTCGTCGGACTTGAGAGCGGGTTGAAGAGATACTCTTATCGTGGGCCGCTTCACGCGTCGCATCTTGTCTTGGCATCTCTAGATCCGGGAGCACTGCAATTGAGGTAGACCGAAATACGAGTGAGTGATCCCTAGTTTATTTGCGTTCCCCGGCTCTTCTACGACGCTCGCGCTGGGTGTATGTAAGTGCGAGCGCCACAAGTCGTGCACCGGTCACCGTCGGAACTGGGAAAGTCCCCCACCCTTTGTTAGGGACACCCTCCGACATGTATCTGGGATGTAAAGGGCTGCAAGAAGTGCTGCCGGCGGTGTGCGGGTGCGACGGCCGCACAGCCAGAATCAAAGATCCAGGCTTCAGGATACTAGCAAGGGGTAAGGAGACGGTCGCGCTACTCCACCTTGGATGCATCCCCTCCCTGGCACCAGGTGGAAGTATTACAGAGCGCTTCGCCTATAATCCGAGAAGTCACCACTTGGGATACGAGGTAACGCGCAGATACAGGAATACTTATAGGGGAATCGACCACGCCTTCGGAAGTGACTCTCACAAACCTTCAAACAGGTAAACTTGTAGTCGACGAGGGGATGGCTGGCCACTTCCATCAAACCCCATATGTAATAGTAAGTCATCGCACTGATAAACTTCTTGGAAGAAAAAAAGGCTCGATCGCGGATCCGTATCAAAGAGACGCTCACCGTAACTACGCGTTCTGCTGTATTCCATCAGGGGTATAGGGGCGACTTCACGCGGTGAGCCCGGATCTGCTTTGTTCATCAGAGCACGGGTAGCCTGGGAAAAGATTGTGTGGCCCCGGTGTTCTGGTGGGTCAGATTTTCATTCCCCGATCGAGGCCACCCTGCACCATGGGAGTAGGTTTCGGTCCCATCACTCCGAAAGTTCGGGATACCCCGTGTTCATGGTTAAGCTTAAGTCTAATTCGGTGAGAGGCCTTTTCGCGGAGTATGCGGTTTCCGGCTCGCTGGTGCCACTCACATCACAGTGGCGAGGCAAGCGGAATTTGGGCAAGAGCTGAGCGGATGATCTCACCGAACATAATCTAATGTATATACAGCGTAAGGCCGGGCGGATCCACCGCGCTTTCAGCGCGAAAGGTTGTTGGAATGGTAGCCTGCGACGATTAGATAAGATTTTCTTTTGTTCGTTACACACACTACGTCTGTAAACGACGACCTCCACTCTACAAAGTTGGCCTAATGCTGCACGTGTTGACAGGTGAAACGAGAACCACCCCTCTTAGGTATCCCCTGGTGGCCAAGGCTTTCTCCCACACGAACAATGACGTCCTGCAGTATACCAGGGATCCAATTCAAGAGGCACAAAGCCCGAGTGTTATGACGTGAAGGTTCGACAAAGGGGTAAAAGCAATTCGATTTTCCATAAGAGATATAACTGAGTACTGGATAGTACCTTGGCAGGAGGGACAGGTAGTTAATAGCCCGTCATCGAATCCTGCGATGATAAGGCATGGATATTGTAAGCTTCTACTTGCAGGGAATCTACAAAGCTATGGCAGAAAGAATGACCGCCAAAGTGCCGGCTGCTCCGAACCTGGATTTAATGGTGCCACCGCTGTCTCCCCCGACATTGAAGATGTTGTCGCTGGCAATGGGGGGATCCCCGCTGGTAGCAGTCCCTCCGGGCACGACGGTGTAGCCCTCGCCGGGAGGAACCCCCACAGCGTAGGCATCGGTATACGTGGGAATGGGACCGTCGGCACTGGTTGCGCCGTCATTGGAGCCAGAGGTGACATCATTTGGGATAGCGGTGACTGTGAAACAAGCGTGAGTGAGTTGATAACGATGGCGGGCCATGAGCACAAACCAAAGGCGGCGAACACCAAAAGCACAGACAGAGGAGCAAAAACCTTCATCGTGGATTAGAGTCGTGTGAGGCTGAGAGAAAGAGAGGTAGTTGAGTGTAGAGAAGAAGGGTTTTGATTGGTGAGGTCGAAGTCGATGTAAATTCGCCGTCTCCTGGTCCTCCTTATATGCGGAGGTACCAAAGCGTGTAAAGCAATCAGTCACCTGGAGGCGGAACTGCAATTGGGACGAGGAAACCGTCCGGATAGGGGGATCATCAGTTGGAGCCACCTGAAAAATGGATTGATGAAGACGCCGGACCGGATTCCCCCCCCCCCTTCCTTGAGACAGTGCAGGGAGTTCAGTGAAGTATCCTTTCGCAATACGGTGAAGTTCATCCAGGGGAAAGTACTGGAAGAAACAGGCTCTCCGTCAACACCAAAGCCATATATCGCGAGAATTTTAGTCACGTCAAACTCGAGTACCCACGCGCGGTAGCAGCCCGATCAACGCGTTGACCACCAGCCGATCCATCCGTTCCTTGAGATAGAGACAACAGGCGTGGCTGTCCTGGTATGAGCGATATCACCGCCTCCGTTACATCAGGGTTGTCCATTTATCACTTCCAACCAATCCCCCACTTAACTCAGATCGCCTTAGTCCATGGCCTGGTTACGAAAAGTTGGCCGCCGTAGGTGTGTCGATGCGGTTTCATCCTAGGTAGGAGTTCGCTCCTTCCGATACACGATGACTGTTTCGTATCAGAACTCGGGGCTCGGTGCAGAAGAAAGCCAGTTCCGGCCGACATGGAGTCCAGCACACAAGTCCAGGTGGAGACGAGATGGCCAGCATCATCCAATTACAACACGACAGAGTGGGTAGCGTTACTGCGTCTTCAGCCTTAGTAAAGAGAGTGATAGATCACAAGAATAGATATGTTATGCAGTGATTAACAAGATTGCATGCGTTCGAGAACCTGCTCGATAGTTTCCTGTACCTCGAACTTCCTGAAGGAAGCACCGAGAACATCCGGAGGCAGCACGGGGAGTGGGGTAGATGTTTCTTCGTCAGACGACCCACCATCCTCGAAGATGATAACTCGACCCTTGGGCTGTTTGTGTCCCTTCACTGGCCAGGGAACGATGCCGGGGGGTGTCGGAGGAGGCGTCGGAGTCTGATTGAATGGAAAGGAGTCGCCTGATATTGAAGGCGTGCGTTGAATGGAAGGCGAATCCTCAGGATCATGAGCCTGTGAGGCGTGTCAGCGGGACGCCTAAAATGCCATACGCGTGAAACGATTCTTGCCTCGTGGGGCTTCATGGACTCGTGGTTCGAGCCGACCAGCGTTTCGTCCGAGTGGTTACTGTGTTCGTAGGGGCGTTTCTCGGGCTCTTGTCTGTCATTGTATTCGTAAGCCCCTACTATCGCCTGCAATTATAAAACCAAACTGGGATCAGTATACTGGCGATCGGCAGAGAGGAGACATGGGTCTTACATCATAGAGGCCCACGGCGACATAACCCGCAGTAAAGACAATGGCAGTAGCAAAGAAGAGCCTACCAACCATCTTGGAGAGTTACTGGTTGGAATGCAAAAAGTGCAGAAGCAAGCAGCAGGAGTCGTTTTTCTGTATAAAACATCCAGAACACGTGGAAACGAGCAGGCAGATCAGACGACCAGCGATCAACAGGCAGCACGCTCAAATGACCGTTTCAGACCCCAGCCGATCAGCCAACACGCATTCGCCATGCAGGTGATGTCTCAAATGGACTTGCATGACGTAAGCTGTGTTTGGTTCCGAAGCCTTTGCCAAACAGTTTCCTTTTCCGGAACGCTGCTGAATCTCATGTCGACCACGACCTGCGAGCCGGTGAGCCCCCATTCCTCAATCCCCTCCGACGCATTTGTATTTACGGGCCCTTCGGCTAGCACCATGACTGGTTCACAACTGCCCTCTCAAGTTTCATTTGCTTTGGTCTCGTTGTGTCGTATTTACCCCAGGTGAATCCAATCCCCAGCCACACAACCCCATACAGACCTAACACCCCACCTTTGTCCTAGCACCTAAGGATTATTCTGGCCAAGAGCTCAGAGGGATTCAGTCCATGGTTTCTTTTGCTCGGAAGCACGTCGTGTGCGTCTGGAATGCTCAACCTGTTCGTAAAACAGTGGGATGTCGTGAAGTGCTGCAAGTACATTGTGCGTGGCACGTTCCATTAACTCGAAATCATCTAATCAGTTAAATTCCAGAGTGCCGGGTCTTGCTTGGAGTCATCCCTCGGCATTATCCAAACCTTCATCCAGTGGTTTCTATTCACAATCATGTACGTCACCCACTTTTTATGGGGCTCGATACCCCCTGACGCGTCGGACACAGTCTTGTATTGTATATGATTTATTACCCACAGAACCTCAAGTACGTTGAAGTCTACGCCGACGACGGACGCGAGAATGCACACAACCTACAGCCGAAGATTACCAAAGTCAAGACAGACGGTTGGAGTCTATCGATCACACTTTCCTGGGTTGTTTTCATCCACATGTGAGTCCCACCCCGCTACGTACGTTTAATGTAAGGAAAAAATCTCATACAACATCAGCGCCTTTGTGGTTTTTGTTACGTTTTATCTTCTCGGAACGACCATACCTGGTGAACCGTCAACGCGATTGGACATCTGGGCTACGTTTCTCGGCGTGTCGTCGGCTACTCTTGCAGCATTGCAATACGCGCCTCAGATCGTCCACACATATCGGATGAAGCTCGTGGGAGCGCTGAGTATCCCGATGATGCTCATACAGACCCCAGGAGCCATCTTCATGGTGGTTTCTATTGCCTTGAGGTACGCCGGGCCCATGACCAACTAACGTGATCTGATGGGTCTGTGTAGACCAAACACCAACTGGACGAGCTGGATAACCTATGCGGTTGCAGGAACCATGCAAGGCATGCTCCTTGCTATGTGCATCATTTGGAAGCTCCGCCAAAGCAAGTTGCGCATCGATGACTTTGGCAATTCGCTTGACGCCGGATATGACGTGGTCGGAGGTGTCATCGTCTCCGCAGCGAACACGGACTCCGGGGCGTCGCTTCCTTCCACCCCCACGGACTTTGATGTCGACGAGAGGTTCCTAGACTCCTCTACTGAGCCGAGCGAAAGGACACCCCTGTTACCGATCGCCGATGCATCGCAGAGGAAATGGTGGCAAAGGGTCCGCTAAGCGTTCTCTCCCTGATCTTCCCTCACTTTTGTACAATATGATACACATACCCCTATTCTTAATGGGTGACTGTCCGTAGGACTAGATAAAACCAGGTATATACATATCTGTCGTAGAAGGGTGCCAATAGCCGAGGTCTATTCCTCAATATCTGAGGACTTCCGCATCGCATGCGCCGACGAAACTGAAAGGTAAAGCGTCGGGGTGACGCCAGGACACAGTGAGTTGAAGTGGGCGGGTTTCTGGTCTTTCCTATCCCCCATAATTCGGAAGGTTGACCCAGCCTTGAGCAAAACGGCTTTAGCGCCGCAATTCCAGATGCGCGGTTTGGAGACAAAATCAACGACCCGGCCCAATGGTCGGGGTCCTGACAGTTCCCTTATATGGGTTCGATATTCATCTGGATTCGTGTGTACACGCTGCACATCCTACGGACAGTCACCCAATCTGCGCTTGGATTGCCCCGTACCGAAAGTGTAAACTATGAGTCACGCTTGAAGTTGAACTTGCGGATGGACGATCATTCGTGTGAATTTTCTTGGACTGCGGCTCCCCGTTCCGGTTCCGTCACGACCTCCATGCACTTTGCTACGCGGTCCCTCCCCCCATTAACACGGTGTAAACTGGCACAGTATACATCAAAACGATGTTTTCACGCCTTCCAAAGCGCTCCGAGACTGAAACCGCAGCTGTGGGTGGCCACACCGTTGAGAGTCTCGCGTCCGAATGCGTCTCCGTTCGCTTGTCGGAGGATGTTTCACGCTACTCCTGGTGAGTCCCCATCCGCCCCACGGGTCACTCTGCACCAGCCTCCGATGATAACACCCGAACCAGCGGTTCGACACGGACATGTGACCCGGCCAAAGCCCGGAACAGGGTAGGCTCCTCCAAAATGCTCGGCCTCGGAGGCGCACTGTCATTAACCAAAACACCCACCATTTTTACAGGATCAAAATCAATTTTACGGACTCCAAAGGGGAGTTGATAAAAACCATCGAAGGAAACGAAGGAGACGATATTCTTTCCCTCGCTCATGAACATGACGTTGACTTAGAAGGTGCTTGCGAAGGGTCGATCGCCTGCTCAACCTGTCATGTTATACTTTCCCCGGAGCACTATGATCTGCTGGAGGAGCCCGGGGATGATGAAAATGACATGTTGGATATGGCGTTTGGGTTGACGGACACGAGTCGGCTGGGATGTCAGGTGATACTGGACAAGAAGCTGGATGGGATGGTGTGCACGCTGCCGGCTGCGACGAGGAATATGTTCGTAGACGGTGAGTTCGCGATCCCACCCCAACGGTCACCACTGCGCAACCACTGACTGGTTGGTTTCATCCAGGCAAAAAACCAACACATCATTGACCTTCCCGCTACCACAAATCCTCTTCGCGATCCTGTCCTCCGGTCAGGTCGGCAATGCATGCTGCGAAACCAGGGGTTCATTTAATCACACGTACGATATGGAGAAACTTAATACTACCCCCCTTCGCTCCAGATCAAGTTCTCGGCCTGGTCGTCGTCAGTCATGACTTTGGTCAAATACAGGTGTTTGGCCCGTTCTCCAGAACAATCGGGACCCGGTATCCCCCCTCTGAAGGCCCATTGACCGGGGGGGCTACCTCCTGGAGTTCTTTAACGATATCTTCCTCTCATCTTTGATTTTATCGACTAAGCTGATTCCGCATATAATCGTACTCAGACCTGCCGATCGCTGGGGCTCATGAAGCCCAAGACGAGTGAATTCACTGGAGTGGCTTTCTCTCGCGCCCCATCCGCCACGGATTAGCGAGAGGGGAGGGCGACATCGGAATCCTACTGGTCCCGCAAGCGCCACCCAGCAAGGTCGAACAGGGCGAACGGCTAGCGTGCACATCGCCACATGATTATACGGTTTCGCCCGATTTTAGGCTCTGGCATTGGGTTGTGGTCAACGGTGGTCCAACGCTGCAACAGACCTCGCCACCTATTTTTGGGGGGGGCATGCACAACCTTCATGAATGGGGCCCTCGGGGCGTCAATTTCCTAACATGTGGCACAACTTTTAAGGTAAAATGGCACTGCTGCATCGCGGCCATATAAACTTGTCACCCGAGTTGAAATGGGTTTCCCATGTCACCACTGCCCCCCTCCTTTCAGTTTGGCAGCCATGTCTCTAAAGGGCACTTACACCGAAGATTCCAAGCCATCTGGCTTTGACACTCTTGGGTCCTCCGATATCACGGATCCTCCAGCTTTACACATTGGCAAAGGAGGTAAAGCAATGCGGTAAGACCTATAGGATCGATCTGATCGCTTGTCATTCTCAAACGTACCCCAGGAACCGGAAAGATCTTTCCGCGTCGTTAAGGAAGGGCGGTCCGGGAGCGACTTGCAGGTTTTGGAGATCGCAGAGGTTGTGGATGAATACGAGGTGTGGAGTGGGGAGGAAGGTGATTGTGAGCCTTCCGTCGGAAGCTATCCCGGCTAGTTGAAAGAGCCTTAGGCGGAGTCGACTTCAAACCACGCAACCCCAGGCTGCGAAAGCACCTGGTGGTCTGATGATTACTAGAGAGTGAAGGGTATCCTGAAGAAGTGGTATTTAAGGTAGAAACACATGGACGCAGGGCCAATGGCCGAAGATGTGGAGGAAAGCAAAGGTTGACCCCCATGTTCTCAAACCCACCCTCACATATAGTTGTGCATACTTACAATGTAATTATCACTCATTTATTTGTCCTCAAGAGGCATTCAGCCTCGAAAGCACACTGGCAGGTGTGCACGTGACCCTATCCACCATCCTTCTCGTCTCCCGCCCGTATTTGCTGGCCACGCTCGATTCAAGATGCCGCTGAGCAAGGAAGGCAAGCGGGCGGTCGTCTTATACCTATGCATCTGCGTCGCGTTCTTACAGGCAGGTCTCTACGCCGGCCGTCGATCCGCATCATCGTCATCCACCCCTCGACCGGATAGCCACTGGGCGCTCCCTTCCTTCACTCAGTCGCAAACCGTTTTAAACAAACACCCAATTCCACAGTTGATGGCAGAGGCGGAAGCAAACTTTAAACAGCTGCTATCACGCCAGAGCACGACGTTGAAGAAGGCGGTAGCAGAGTACAAGCGCAGGTATGGGAGGAATCCGCCCAAGGGCTTCGATCAGTGGTGGGATTTTGCGCAAAAACACAACGTGAAGATTGTCGATGACTATGACACGCTCTTTGACGATCTCGCTCCCTTCTGGGATATGTCGGGGGAAGAATTTCGGACTCGTGTGGATGTGGTACGTGAAACCTTGATCCCTCGGTTGGGCTCTTGGCTGACGTTACTCCGTAGGCGGGAGGTCTGCCGAACATCAACATCGTCCAGATACGGGACGGCAAACCAAACGTTGTTAACCAGCGACCCGGTTTTAATAAGGAGGATACCAGTGTGCGAGCCAAAGGATTTACGTGGATGATCAAGAAGTTTCAACATCTTGTGCGTCTCTTCCATCTCTCCACTCCATTTTACCTAGTTCTTGCAATCAGCTCCCGGACCTGGATTTTCCCCTGAATACCATGGCTGAAGGACGAGTACTGGTCCCATGGGAACACCAAAAGTACCCTAACCTAACAGTGCAATACACTACAGGTTAGTTGTTGGTCAAAGCTTCGTCCATTCCAAACACTCTGTAAACCTTGACAACAGGAACCGGCGCTCAGCCACCGAGTACTCTGTACACCCCAGATTGGCGAGGGACCGGCGATGTATGGGAGGCATACCGGCGCACGTGTCCTCTCGCAACTCCTGCACGCCGTCTTTTCAACTCGCTGAGAGCGCCCTCGGTCAATCGTGGTCTTAGCCTTCTCCCAGGTTCATCCCGTCCAGGCGATCAGTTCAGCTTTTCCACTGAACTACATGGAAATTACTCTTTCTGCGACAACCCTTGGGCACATTACCTTCACGGCCACTTTTTCTCGGACTGGAGGACTCTCCCTGTTCTGTTCCCCATCTTCTCTCCCTCCAAGGCTCCTGGCTACAGCGACATACGAGTCCCGAGCCACTACTACTACGGAACCTCGAGGCGATACACCTATGGTTGGGACGAAGTAAACTTGGAACTCAAAAGGGTCGACCACATGGAAACTCCCTGGGAACAGAAAAGTGATAAAATATTTTGGAGGGGTGCGACAACTGGTGGGGGTAGTTCCCCACCTGGCTTTGCTCCACAGTACCATCGACAAAGGTCTGTAAACAGAAGAAAATTGCGGTTCTGCATTTCACACTCTTCCATCCAAACAGATTCGTCCGAATGGCTAGTGCCAAAACTAAGAGCAAAAGAAACGTCGTCTTCGCCGACCCGCCGAGTTCTTCCAGGTATCATTCGGTAGAGGTCCCGATGGACGACCTGAACGACGAGGTTATGGACGTTGCTTTCGTCAAAGCGGTCGACTTTTACAATTACCCTGGAGGGTATGAAGGGTATGTCACCGACCATAGGTTTGACGAGGGTGTGCTCCTTGGTGATCATTGGAGACACAAGTATCTCGTCGATCTAGACGGTATGAGCTATTCTGGGCGGTTCTTCGCGTTCTTGGAGTCGGACAGCGCAGTCATCAAATCTTCCGTCCATCGAGAATTTTACTCTGATTGGTTACAGCCGTGGTACGTTTGTTCCTTTTTCCCCAGGGCAGCGGATTCAACTTACAGCGGTGGGCGCCGCGACCATTAGGCTACATTATATACCCCTCTCGAACTCTTACCAGGAAATCTACAACATCCACGCGTTCTTTTCTGGAGCTAGTGAAGCTACATTACGGGCTGCGAACTCGACCGCTCTGGAACTTCCTCTGGAGAAGAGGAGTCCCGCTAACGGGGATAGACGATTGAGGAGGATTGCAAGGGCTGGGAAACAGTGGAGAAGGACGATCGGAAGGAAGGAGGATATGGAAGGTGAACCATCTCATTCTCCTATCCATCCACCCCACGCCTTGGCGGGTTTGTTGACTCGTCGCAACCTTTACAGCATACGTGTACCGACTGTGTCTCGAATATGCCAGGCTCTGGGCCGACAATCGAGAAGCGATGAGTTTCTCGCTTTAAGGCGCGTTTTCCCGACATTTACATGAACAGTGGCGCCCCCTGGTTCCGGCCTTTCCGGCAGAGGGTCCTCGGACCTCTGCAGGCTGGGATTTTGTCGACTTTTTCCGAATCGTTCCCCGCCAAAAACGCTATTTCACGCAAGTTCGTGACATGTAATCCTCGAAACCGTCCCGCTCCGCTCCCCCGACATTTCCAGGCCGCTCGAAACGACCCCGGTGGGGTACTGCATTCTGTGCACCTTATACTACACAACGCTCCCCATAAACCCACACTTGTCTGTTGAACTTGAAATGACGTTGAAGACAGGTATCGAAACTGAGGTACCTGTCCCGGCTCGCTAGTCGGCCTTGCACCTTGTATAATGCGGTGGAGAGGGTCGTATTTTTTTCGGTTTATCTTGTTAGCTATTGGTACTATACTAGACTTGGGTTATTGCTACTTGTAAATGATTGTATCCCTTCGTAAGGAGAAGGCGTACCATACACAACGTCACCCCCCGCGTCCGGGAACCGAAAGGGGGTCATAGATCACACCGACAGGACTAGACATGGACATGCTCAGCAACCTTTCGTGGGATTGAAACAATAGTCATGTCATTTGCTGTTGAAAAGATGTCGCGAAAATCACGGCTGCTGCCCCCGATCCAAGACACACAATGAGGTGGCAGAATATAGGTTATTTAACCACTAGGGGCCCACTCGTGAACCTTTGGGGCATGAACTTTCCGGGCAGTATTTATTCGATCTGAGCTTGCCGGGCGATGTTGGCTGGCGTTGTGCCCGGGACCTGCGGCCCTGGCAACGTGGCCGTGATGCTCGTGACTCTCCGCTTGTTGTTATTCAGGGGGTGGGTTGATTCACCCCTCGGGGCCCAGGCCAATGGGGACGCTCGATGCCCCAGATATGATGAGAGGGGGGCACGGGCCAATCATGAGTAACCACCACGCCCACCCTTCCTTTTTGTATATGGAAATATATATAGATTCTTTGCCGGAACTGCTGTACATATGTATGTGTATGGTCATTGCGAGTACCTTGTGTACAAAACAACATTGTGCGTGCAGAAAATTCCCAACCGCCCCTGTACAAAAACAAGAACCGATGGACGAGGACGAAACGAAAAAAATATACATACATGAGCCAGGGGGTAACAAAGACCAGAGTGCCCAACGAAAGGAGACAAGCGAGGGGGCAAATAAAAAGATTGGTTTCGAGAATAAGGGGATGGGGCGGCGGTCAGGGGTCGTGGTCGAGTTCTTCGGATAGTGAAATGCGTTTTCGGGCCCATTGTGAGCCTGAGGCCCTTACGTACTGGACTTGAAAGAATGAGGGTTTGGGGGTGTGGAGACGTATGAGCGGGGCAGATCGATTGAGGAAGGCACAACGTAAGAGACTAGGCACCCTAGTCATCTCGGAGGTCTACAATCTCAAGTGACAGCGAGTCCTTAATCTGGACGTGTCCCTTATCCGCGTCCTACACACAGCAAGAGCAGTGTCAATGTCCACGTAGTCAACGGAAGAAAAGAAGAGCGTACAGTATAAATAGGAACGGGTGGGTGGGGATGGAACGCCTCCTTCTGAGTACAATCCAAAATCGACTGCAAACCCGGCGGATCTGTCAACCTAAATATACCAAAGCTTCACATACACGAAAGGTTTCAGAAAACCGAAAAACTAGGCAATGGAGCCGCTCACTTTGGTGTTGACGTTGGTGCACAGACAACGGCAAACGATTCCGGCAGCATTCTCTGGAAGCCAGAATGGGTGTGGAGGTCGACAGAAGACATGAAACACGACTGGGTCGGATGCGTATGAATCTGGGAGAAAAGGAATGAAATCGCTCCGTCAGATCCTACGGAAGGATGAGATTCTTACCCAACCGAGCGTAATCAGACTCCTCTCTTCCGTAAAGCTCATGACCAACTCTTCCTCGTCCATTGTGCATGTGTCGCTCGTAGAGTGTTGTTTTGGGATCAACAGCGTCGTTACGACAAACTTACTCTTCTTATCCTTCCCTAACAACAACCCGCAAGTTTCCCTGTTCCGGGCCGTATTGACAGCCGCGACATTGAGGAACCTCGGTAGCGACTCGCGCGGAAGATAGACGGTCTTGAGATCTCGGGGTACGACATCGCCGGAAGCTGCAGGAGTAATTCGGGTTTGATCTACAGCACTCGCGCTTGGCCCCTGAACCGATGCCGGTGGTATCGGGCTCGGTCTCCTCTGCGATTGTTGTTCGTATGCACTGATCGGGATTGGGGGTTGAGGAAACGGGTGGTTGTACAATCCCCCTACACCTCCCAATCCAGGACCCGGGGGTCCCGTTCCCGATCCATCATGGAAGAGCAAAGAGCTGGAGGAGAACGGGCCATTGTCCTGCGGGGCACCTTGAAACATAGAGTGAAGAGAGGGGACATAACCCTGTCCCATCTGGTGCTGCGACATCAGGGTCGGGTAACGAATTGGACCCGGGGGCGGAGAGGTTGTAGTGACTGGAGATGGGTATGGATACCTATCGAAACTTTCGTGAGTCATGACAGGAGCACTGATCTGCAACCGTTGGCGTCTTACCGATTTGTAAGCTTTGTCGATACAGCAGGGTCATGCGATACCGCATGTTGAGTCGAATAACTGATCGGGGCGGGGAACGAAGAAGGTGGTGGAGGAATTACCACAGCGTCACCGTTCTGCCCTTGCGTATCGACCTCGTTGCTCCCCCTTCTTGATGGAGGGTTCACGTTCGCACTCGCACTCGAGCTCGAAGTGGCGTAATGGTTATACGGAACGGTCTGTGGCTTCTGGGGTTGTGAGATGGGGCCAGGGTTCATGGTAGAAGTGGAGGGACCCGTCGCTGCGGTACTTGGATACGGTTGTGGGATCTGCATTGGCGGGGGTGGAGGCGGTGGCGGTTGACTCTGCCCTGGAGGGGGTGGGTAAACCGGATTCTGGTGAGAGGAAGCGGAGACCGGGGCGGGAAGGACAGGTATAACGGGCGGAATTCCATTCGTATTGGAGTTTGGAGGTACGTGAGAGGTCGCGATCTCCCTCCTGACAGCCTGGGCAGCAGCCTCGGCTTCCTGTTGTCTCTGTGCGATTCCGGCATGCTCCATGGAAAGTTGGGATGACGAGGGGTACATTCTCCCCGGATTCCGCATCTGGTCGGTCCGCCGCCTGATGGCCTCCTCAGCGGCTCTCCGAGCTTCCTCGTTACTCCTCGTAGGTGAGTCGCGGCTGGGCTGGGAGTAGTAATCCCGAGGGGGTTCGCGTGACCTATCTCGTTCTTTGTCTCGTTCTCTATCCCTCTCTCTGTCTCTATCGCGTTCTCGATCACGGTCCCTTCGTGGAAGGGAACCCGCATTCAGAAGCTCTTCATGGGTGTAGCTCTGATTCCTTGACAGATATTGACCTTCACCTGAGTCTCTCGAGGTTGGTTGGGAGACAAGTGTAGAGTTCGTAACTGAGGGCTGGGGAGTGATGGTCGTGGATTCGAGTAGGACTGTAGGTTTGAGGGAAGGGTCGTTGAGGTGTTCTGGATACTTCGCGGCCCACTTCTCGTAACGCTCGACAAGGCCGGGTTTGAGTTTGCCGAGATTCTCGAGGGTCTCTTGACCGTGCTGAATTGATAAGATTAAGGTTAGACGGAGAGATTCAAACGAACGGGGAGGGGCCGACAAGAATACAATCAGGGGAGAATTAAACATCAAGGTTAAAAAGATCCGTTATAGAGGAAAGGGGAATCACAGGGGACGGGAGTAAAGATGAACCCTGCGGAGGGGTCGAAAACGGGGAGAACGAAGTGCGAAAACACGACTCTGCGGAGAGAGAGGCTCACCAAGACAAGATTATGCCTCTGGCTAGAGGTCAAGAGCGTATGATAGTCCTTGTGGGTCGGCATCTTCTCCAAGATGATGGTTGCCGCCCTGGCGAGCTGTACGAAGCTCCTCTCGTAGTCCCCGCTTTCTGCATATTGTTTCCCGGACTTCCTTGCGAGTTCTGCAGTGCGTAGCCAATGTTTGAGGTGCTTGTTGGGATCCCACAAGTCCTCGCGAGACTTGTCAGCCAGCTCAGCAATGGTCGCCGGGCGAGTCTTCCTCTCTAGACGAGCATCCCAGGCCTCCCGCCTCTCTCTATTGGCATAAGGATCTCTTCCATCCCTGTTCGGACTGGGTTGCTCGGACGAGGCAGAATCTCTGGAGCCGGAGCGAGTGATCTGGACTGGGCCGGGGAGGTGATGATTGTTGGTGGGATATGACTGGTGCTGGTATGATGGTTGTGGTGGCTGATGGTGGGGTTGAGATGCGAGTTGGTGGTGATAACTGGAGGTATACACGTTTGGGGGATGACTTGTGCTCATGCTGTGGGACGCATTGATCACAGACCAGTTTCTTGCTGCTGCGACGTCCGAGATCAAGGAATGGCCTCGGTAGCGTGGAAACCACGTGTACATCCATTCCTGACTAGTGACCCTCCAAGATATATAGGCGCGAAATACCTTCCCCAGGAAAACGCGCCTTGGTGACGGTCTCACCCCTGCCCGCCCCTGAGTGACACCCGGAGAGCAGTGCTGCATCCCGTACCACAATCGTAGCCGAGCCCCGACAATGCGGTGCCAATTTACACTTTACCTCCATTCAGGGGCAAGGGGGAATGGAATATCCGCCAGAGTCGCTGGACACTTTCTCCCTGAACTCTGCGCCAGATGTACAATTCTCGGTGGCGCAGTCGACAAACTGCTCGTGAGGCGGATACGGATTACATTGTCGCCCCAGTCCCTTGCGAAGAACGCTCATAATTTGTGCTTCGCGGCCGGCGGATCGCACCGCAACCGCCTGATACGGCAGTGCATATTTAACTGTTGTTCTTGCGCCCTTTGGTATCTCAATTCTCGTACAGTTTGGGCGCCGCCACCCAAGTGCCCTTCACACCCCCCATCGCATCACAAATTCGCAACGCCGAACAGCGGCACACGATCAACGGCCGGAGAGCTCCCTCCGTTCCACCTCAAACAAGATCACATCCTGAACGAGCGGGCAGCACGGTGCGGTGACTCTATGATGACCGGCGGGGAAACCACTGTGGTACATAAGGTATGGGCCATCGCTGAACACTGAACCCCCCATTACCTCCGCCCGTTACTCAGGCGGAATACACAACTGGTCATCCTAATCACTTCAATTCGGACTCGTGAGCCCCTTCAATGATCTCACGGCTGCAAGCCCTATTCTTCGGAACTTGCTCTCATCGCCCCACGGTGGCCATACATATTTCCACAACTCGGGCCTGGGGCTCGGGGGTACCGGTAGGCTGCGCCGCTTGAGTAAGACTTCCCAGGATCATTGACCAAGAATGTGCACAGCCAAACCACTCTGAGGCCTCTGTCTGAGACTCTCTTTGTTGTTTCACTTCTGCTGGGCCTCTTGTTGATGTCGCCGCTCCTTCGGTCGTGTTCTCTCCGAACTTTGAAGGCATCAGGCCTCCTGACCCCAGACGCTTGCTCTCCGTGCGGTGTGTACTCGAGTCGTGCACATGTCTGCCGCTGCCGAATTCTTTGACGAATTTAATTAGGGAGCCGGAGGAATGAAGGTCTCCGTGCCTGACCGGTCATTTGCTCACCTATCTGCTCAAAAATCATGTATCTCCATTCACCATCTTTCCGGGGGCCGGAGACTGTTCCGTTGTAGGTATGTGGCTATTTTGCGTAACCTTTGTGTTCGTCAAAACGGTATTATGGTCCTCGGCCCACAATGATCTGCTGTCAGTCACCGGCGCCCGACCGCTCTGTGTAGGCTCTAACCAGTATCGATTTATTCCAGCTTCTAGCCTATGCTCCACCGAAGGTTAACAGAGGCTTGGGATCGCTGAGGGAAGGCGTGCGGGCCAAAGTAATCCCTAAAGGGGTCGAACTCCCTGCGTTGCAGGTAATCGTCACACTCCCCCCTGTTCCCCACTATCCACGATTCCGGCCGTCAAACCATCGTTACACGACGGCCCGTGGAGCGTACGTACAAGTAGGAAGTGGACACCACCCATCAAATCCGGCTCAAATACGACTACCCAGTCCATTCTCGAATACCTTACACGATGTCCATGGATGAGATCCATCTATTTACACGATCTGTCTAGTTTCAAGAGAGTGACAAAAGGAATGATGCAATGAGAGTGATTTAATGTATGCGTAGATTCAGTATCGTGTGTCAGAGGGGAAAGAGGTCAACAACGTAGACGGGAATTTAAAACGGCCATGAAACTGATGAAAAGAGAGACGTTCTATGAGGAGGTTGAAACGAGGGTGGGCAGGTGATCAGACAAAAAAAACAAGGTCACGGACGAACGTCAACTTGACTTCTTACGGTCGCCAAAAATGGCTTTCCACTTCTTCCTGAAGCCCTTAAACCTCTTGTTACCGCGCGCCTCACCCGGACTGCAATCCAACTCGGATACCTGCTTTGTGGAAGGCAAACACGGCACCGATGAACTCGCAAATCTCCCGAATCGCGTACTAGGCGGGGGATCAAGGCGCGTGGGCGTTTCAGGAGGCAGGTCCATCTCGGGCTTGGATGGGGGGTCATGGATCGTCGTCACTCTCAATTTCTCCCCGATAGACATTGGGGCAGCGGTGATCCGCATGACGATCTGTTTGATGCTCTTCCGTCTGGTCCTCGCCTTCTGAGTGTCTTGTGACTTCGCGTCACCCACTTTCCTCCCAAACTCTGCGGAGATATCTTTGAGTGAAGGTGAGGGTGGTTGATTATCGTCGATCGAAGTGGGGGTGCTGCCCCTCCTCAGCCTGGCGATCTTCGTGGAATCGGGAAAAATGATGCTGGAGGGTGGAGTCAATGACGCCCTCTTGATCCTCAGCGCGGAACCATTCGAGGTAGATGAGACGCAATACGAGTTCGTATCAGAAGTTGAAGTGGGGCACGAACTGGTGATAGAATGGGGACGGGGGAGGACGTTTTCACTTTGAGCGGATGACGGAGCGCCGATCCTGGGGATTTTCGACTTGGGGGGGACAGGAAGGGATGCCCGCTTTCGCGGACCCTCCTCCCCTTTTAGGTTAGCTCTAGTATTGGCGGCATTTCGGTCGTTGCTCGAGTCCACCTCAGGACCAGGCTCGGCCTTGTTCGGAACCCCGCCGTCACGCCTCGCGCCCGCAGACTGAGAAATCGTGGTCATGCTCCTCGCAACCCTGATTGAACCTGCGCTTCTCGCCTTCACCAGATCCTTCCTACTAACTGGCATGACAACACCATTGCCTCCAAGTCCCAAACGTGAAAACCTGGGCGTTGGGTTCGCATCGAACATCCAATTTCCTTTCGAATCGCCCGAGGCAGAGGGACGCAGCTGGTCTGATGAACGAGTCGGCTGGCTGGGAAAATGAAGTGACGAGGGTGAAGTGGTGAGGTCACCTCTCTTCCCTTCTCGGTGTCCAAATCGCGATTTTCGATTAGCAATAACGGCCTCTTCGCGCATAGCTTTCAGAGCCCATTGGGGGATAGTGGGTATCGGTGGTGCCGTTTGGCCCGTCCCATCCGTCCAGGCAGTACGAGAAGATGAAGTAGAAGCGAGGCTAGTCGTAGAAGTCGAGTGTGACATGAAACTGGAATGTCGCTTATTCGTATTTTGGTCATCCCCGCTTCTTTCGTTCGTTGTAAAGGACGATATCGAGGCGATCGACAGGCGCTTCGCGAGGCTGCGAAATATACCACCGTCTTCGGCATCCTCCACCTTGTCACCCCCGCCGGAAGAGGGAGGGCCGGAAGACTTGAAGACCGGCGGGTGAGGAAAGGCGACACTGGTGCCGTTGGAGATGATGGACGGCGGGGATGAGGAAGAAATGGAAGCAGTATCCGAGTCATAGAGGGAGTGTATGGGAACTACCAAGTCAGGGGTAGACGAAATCCTGTTCGGCCGATATCTGGGTTTTGGGTTCCCCTCGCCATTCTTGTTATCGCTGCCGAGTTGATCGGAGGACAGCGATGGACCAGCCAAGGGGGAGGATCGTGGTCTCCGCGGCCTGCGGTGGGAATGGGGAGACAGGTAGACTGGATTGTTGCGCTGGTGTTCGGACGGGGAGTGGAGGGAGACCGGACGCGCGACAGGATTTCGAACGGGCAACCTCGAGCTTGCACTTCCGCTCATTTCTAATCAAGTGCATTGTGACAAACACGTAAAAGTGACATCAGTAACCGACGACGGGGCAAACAGAGCTGAGCAAAGCGTACGAGAATGCCTGGACCTAAAAGAGAGGAGGGGAGACGGAAGGGGGGAGGGAGGGAGGATTAAGGGAATGGAAGGAAGGGGAGGGTGAAAGACATGAGGGATGGCTATAAGTAGGCCCAAGTCGGGGCGGCGTTCGGCAGGCGAAGATTCCCGTCATAGAACCCAAGCTGCCAACCGTTGATTGCTGGCTGAGAGGTCATTGATGTGAGACACATAGCTCGAGCGTCAGTTCGACCGATCCCTGCGCGCCACAGTCCCTGGAATTCCAGCGCATCAGTCCTCGTGTGGGCGCGGAAGTACTACTTAACCATGGTCTCCGCGGTGGTGTTTTTCTCTTTCCTTTGCGTGCACCTCTCGCACCTGTGGGCAGCACATAGGCTTATCGCTGCAGGGGTTCCAAAGGCACCTCGGCTACTGCGGTCGGAAGACAAGAAAGGAATGGTGATCACGGCGTCACTTCCCTTTCAATTCCCAGACTGGCTCCGATCCTCCTGGATGGAATTCAATTGGTCTTCCGTCTTCCTTTCTACTCCCTCGACCAGGAACCTATTCAGACACAAGACTTCCAACGCTCGGATTCTGGCAACCAAAACATCTCAGCGGGAGACACGGTGGGTTGTTGCGCAGAATTTGAAATGTCTGCACAGACCAGAAAAGGAGGTGAAGGGGATTTCCATCGTCAAAGGGTGCGGCACCTTCCATGTCTGCTCGATCAGCTTCCGCTTTACAGCCGAAAGATTGCGAGCGCAAACCGTCCGAACACTTTTCCATCCACATCATTATAGCCCAGGCTAAATTATAATTTCGTGCAAATTGTATAGAAAATTGGAAAGGTCCCATCAACTCGACGCGGCCGGAAGGGTTACCGCAGGCTCCACCGTATCTATTTATTACTCAAACCCAGCGGCACACCAAAAATACATACACCATGGATACAGGCACCCTCATGCTCTCACCTTGAGCTTTCCATGTGAGTATCACTCTGGCTCTACACCCTGTGAAGCCCCCGGGAACCAGCAGACTGTCTCTGCGGCGTTTGAATGAGCCTCCCTGTCTCATAAGTGTTCTGCCGCTACCCGTCAATTAAACCTCCAAGCCGATCACCTCCTAGACGAGGTTTGGAAGTCTAGACTCACAAAATCCACAGCACATCAACGCCCCCCAAATTGGTGCTTATCAGGACGCTGCAGTCATTCCCGTCTTGACAGACCATTTTCCACAACAACCTGTTGTCTACTGTACCTGTTGATCGGATTGAGGTTCGGCGACTCGGCATCGGCCAGTCCGCACATTATGCAGGTCGGGAATTCGGGTTTCCGACCCCCGTGGCCGGTCTGTAGGGCCATTAACGACTCACGATTCACTATGGGAACGAGCCGTCGATTTTCACGAGTGGCCTGAAAATGTCAATGGGAACAAACCATGCATCGTCCGTCCCGCCGGGATGCAAAATCCCAAGGCTGCATTCCGCCTATCTCATCCACTGAATCACATTACGACCGAGCGGCCGCGTAAGGCTTCGAGCGCTCATGAGCCCGTGAAAGGGGACCCTTTTCCTTCCGCAAACCGCGCCCGCTCACGACCACGATGCAGCGCCCAACTGCTATTAATTCCCCTCGACGCACAGGAGGCGGAGATTAAGACCCGACGACGGTACCAATTCTTTACAGACCTCGCGGCTTGCAACCATTAATATGGGGGCAGGACGGCCATTTGTGGTTCTGCAAAAGGGAGGAGGATTACCGTCCTTGCGAAGGTGCACCATGGCCGATTCTTCAAGAATGACAACAACTCTACACATCAGAGCGGGAGAAGGTAGGGCTGTGTATGAGCCGAGAAGGTACAAAACCCGGATCGGAGGGCGGTCCGACGGATTGGCCATCGTCTAATTTATACGTCAAGAGTGTCTATGCCAACGCCAGAGAGTGAGAAAGAACAAGGAGACGACGACAGGAAGGACAAACATGTTACACAACTAGGCGGAGGCGCGCTTATATCGCGAAGATTCCCAAAATCCTAAAGGAAGGGAGGTTCCTATCGCCCTCTTCACCAACGAGCTCGCATTCGACATAATGCGAACCCCAAGCCACGCCTTTATCGATGATTTGTAGCCTGAAGTACGTTTAGGGGAAAAAAAGTGGATCAGCCACAGAACATCAGTCGCATGACAACATGTCAAGGACCCCGTGAGACCATGACCAATATGAGGAGATAAGGAATTAAGGTGGAATCGGGGACCGGGTCAATCCCAATCAGGCAAACCACGCCGCCACGTCGGGAGGGGCGAAAAAAAAAAGGCATAAACGAGCACTTACGTTGGCGTTGGCTCTCCCACATCTCCAGAGTTCGAGATTTGCACCCGCCCCTCCTGGTTGTCGTCTACCCAGCAGTTGACTGAGCTACCATAAACCCCAACTACGCTCTTCGGCTCTTTCAAATAATACACGCCGACATCGCCTGCGCCTAAATTGACGCTCACGCGTAACCTACTCATCGGTTGGCTCGAATACCAGTAATGCGATGCACTTGAAATAGCATTCGTTCCGGTGGGAGGATGATATGCTGCCCATCCCGTGTTAGTGAAGATAGACGTAGGAAGGGGATTAACAAGGTCGTTCGCCGATGCGCAGAACGGTGCCGGTTCCTCGTACGCCTTCTTCGCAAGGTCTCCAGGACGTGTATTGATCCTTGCGAGTGGGATTGCCTGGACGTGGAGCGTTCCTAATTGTTTGACCTTTCCTTGTCCTCCTGAGTTCTGATTACCCGCCCCAGGACCGCCGGGTACGACGTTCCCTTCCTTGTTCTCGGGTTGCGAGCCTTTTCTTTGTCCGACGCCACCGAACAAGCCCCGCGCGTCAGTTGGTTGTTTTGAGTTGTCAGGCACAATCGGGGAGAACAGGGGTGGTAATCCGTCAAAAGATTGCCCCGTTGCAGCCGCCCAAGCCGAACAGACCTGAGATTGGAAATACGAGATTAGCACATCCCCCAGGATGTCGTGACCAGCCGGGTTGGCCAACACAGCGTCGGCGAAGTACCGATCGACAGATGTGGGTTCCTCGATGAAATCAGGGTACAGGATTGGCTTGGTGCTGTGGGGATAAACCCGTAACACAGGCGAATCATGGCCAAAAAGTTGGAATGAAAAGCAAATCAGTTATTAATCCTTTCCTCGTTCTCTTGACCGGGCGGAGCCGAGGGGAGGTGAGGTGGAGAGAGGGAAAAAGGATCGTACCTGATGTGTGGGATGTCATAAAACTGAGCGACTACATTATGCCAGTGATCCGGACCCGCGAAACCGTGTTCACGCAGTACCTGTGGGCTGAAGTGTCCAAGAATCAACACAGCTGGGTGGTCCTGACGCATGAGAATTGATCGAACTAGGACTTCGAAGTGCTCCAGTGATGAAGGGCGACTGAGGGGGTGACGTTAGTGACAATCCTGTAAAGGGTATGGAAAGAAAAATAACGAAACCCACTAATTGTCATCTGTGTCCAGTTCGATGATGATCAAGTCCGTCACGTCTGGTATGTGGTGGGAACTGCAGAACGAGTAGTAATCCGAGTTGGTACGCCTCATTGCGCCATTTGTGAGTTCCGAGGCCGGATGAGGGAAGACAGTGTTCCACCATTGAAAGAATTTTGATGGGTAACAGTTTGGCGACAAAGGGTCTGTCCCAGCACCGTGGCAAGCCGATACTGCAGACCGAAATCCGTACAAAATCCATCAGCATTCTTGGCTCAAGAAAGAAATTTGTGTCCAAAATCCTCTAAACGTAACCAATGGACGTGTGGAATGGTGCACGCCAGATAGGAGAATGCCACGGGGGAGATTCGGGGGGCGAAGACATGGAAGGGCGAGATGAGGCATTACACACCTGAACCACCAATAACGCTGATCGTGACTGGAAGCCCGCTCAAAGCCTTATTCACGACCCTTTGGATCCTCGCGCCGCTCCCTAAATGAAGCCTCGTCTTGGTCAACACCAAAGCGCCGTACTTCTTGCCCACTTCATCCCCTTGCCCATACACCGGACAGAACGCGAATGGGGATTCTCGGTGCTGGAGCTCGCTTGTGTTGAGATAATTCTTGGGTTTGAGATCTGAAGACAGTAGACGATGTCCACCAGCGGAAGATGAGGAAGATGAGCTGAGGATGTAGCGGGAGAGGAGGAGAATGGAGAGGACGAGGGTGAGGATGATCCATATGCGGTTCGTAACACCGAAGCTACGCCTGCTTAGACGCGGTAGATTTTCTGGATCTTGCCCACCCATCCTGGATGGAGAGCCTTTCGGAGGAGAGATGTGAGCCTGGCCTTTGCCGGACGTCCGACGTTGCATACCCGCTTTCTTTGTGCAAACTGACGAACGAAGTAGAAGACGCCGACGCTGGCATCGACGTATGCCACTGGCGCTTAACCACGTGGGAGAGTTTGACTCCTTGAAGGCCACCCATGAGCAGCGCAGACCTCATTCTACTAAAAATCCAAAATAATATCCAACAAGTTGTGAGCAAAGCATCAAGGTCATCCTCGGAGTGGCCCGACTGTGAGACGTGAGTTTGAAATACAGGATCGACAATCGTAACCGACCGGAAATAGCGTGCTTGAACAGTTTCTTGGACGCGTCGAATGCGGGTGTTCAATCTTGGGAGCCCCAAGACCTTCAGGAGAGAAAGGCGGATAAGCGGCGGAACAATTCCCAAGTGCACAACGGACGAATCCGCTGACTCGCAGCCCAACGGAAGTACTCCGTCTCCCTTTCAACCTCAAGGCACATCCCGGCCCTCCTCCAGGGATGGATTCTCGGTTGTCTTCGGCAAGTCCGTGATTCCTGGGATGCTTCCTGTGGGGGTGTCCAAAACCCCTATTCGCTCAGCACGCCACCCGCCGGAACGGTGTTTAATCGAGAGTGTCCGACATTGTCACTAACGTAATCGTTTTGCGGAGGACCCATGGGATGCATTGGACTCAACCACGTTGGGATCTATCGGCTTTAGCGTTCTAATGGTCGTGGCGGTCAGTGTGGACGCCCTCTTTCCATCACCAGCAGAGGTGGGCGCCAATACATGCGTATTTGCCGGTGATTGTCGCGGGTTGTGGGGCAACCATTCCGGAATTGTGGGTTATCAAAGAGAATTGCAGGGAGCGGTGCTCAAACATCCGCTAGACAGGCGTAGTAAGCGGGGTCCCGCTGACCCCGTCAAAGTCAACAACGGTTGGTCACCTCAGGCGGTGAAATAGGACACTCCTGACACAGGGTCCCCAAGAGGATATTTTAATCCGACGTTCCTGCGCGTCCAGAAGACGACCCAAGCGACCAGAAGCAAGGTATCGGCAATGGCACTCTCAGTAATATGGGCTTCACACCCCCGTAGAGTGAGTGGGCTCGGCGAGAGTGCCAGGAATTCCGCGATCGTGGGATACCATATACTTATTAACACGGCGCATGCCCCGAGGCCGCCTTGATAAAGAGGCACAGGAATAGTATGCATTTATAGCCGAGGCGTGTGAGTACATGCGAAGGTATTCTTCGGCGGTAGAAGTGTGGGTACTAGGCACAGGGCGTCCTTCCGGTCAGTAACACAAAAAAACACCGCCAAAGAAGACTAACATAGATAAAACCAACCCCGTCCAGATTAATCGATAAACAAATGCCTACCAGCAGCAAGATTCTCCTTTTTCACTTCATGGTCGAGTTCACTCCCGACCCATCCTAATCTGTGAGTCTCCTCGATGGAAACCCAAGGCTGCTTCAACGCAGGGTTCATAAGCTCCAAAAGCTCATCTGCTAGGTGAAGTTGCGCTCTCGCATACTGGAAGGGACGCTCACGTCAATTGCGAGGGTAGACGGGGCCCCGCAGTGACGGCTTACCTCAAGCATTTCAACCACTAGCGGCGTGCCAGCCTCCGGACTTCGCTTGAGGTGTGTCTCCCAGCCCTTCAAGATATTCCTGAAGTGTTCTATATTTCCCCATACGATACACGCAATGGAAGCCTGGACTTCGAACTTTCCCACCGGCCTGCCCCCGCCATGGCTCAGATCGTATCGCCAGATACCAGAAACACTGTAGCTGTAAAGCGCCAAGGTGTTTGGGAGGAACAAAATCCTTTTTAATGTACGTTCTTCGAACGGGGTGCCTTTGAGGTCGCCGATCATGCGTTGGAGAGCACAGACTTCAGGGAGGAAAACCCAGGCATTGAATGCCTTGTACTCATCGGCAAAAGTTCGCCTCACTGTAACCCAGCGTGGTGAAAAGCTGGGCATTGGGAATTTCCACGGAAACGGGCTATACCTTTAATACCTTTGTAAGGGTAGTGACAACCGGTCTTCCAGAGTTGCCTCATCTTAACCAACGGTTGGACCGTAAAAACCTATTCATACGTGAAAAAAATACGGGCTTACGATATCGTGGGAAACCGAAACAGTAATCTCAACGGATGGGTCTTCACAGTGAAGAAAAGTCATCGTGGGCGTGAAAGTGGGAGGGGGTGAAGGGGGCAGCGGAAGTGAATCAATCACTCAACACCAATCCCCATTGTATTTAAACCCCCCTGACAGCGCAGCTGAGCCCCATAGGTGAGTCAAGGATGGGCCAACAGTGCAAGAAAGGCGCGTTGAATTGGGAAGGGGAGTCAATAGGCAGATGGACGTGAGGGGGGCAGACGAAGGCAGCTATACTAGTGTTTCAGTGTTCCACATCACGATAGGTTCCTTGGTTTGGACTTGTGATGGATCAGAACGTGATGAGCTGCCCTTCGCCCAGAGGCTATGAAATCTATCCATAGATGACGAGCGCAAGCGCACTCGTCGATCCCATATGGGGACCGGGATGGACTCTGGAGGGAATAGACGCGTGTTATCGGCCCAGCTGGAGTTTCCCCTTCACCGTTTTGCAGCGCGTTGCCAAGATGATAGACCGCTTTTCAAAGAAACAACAAGATGGGATTTCTTTGTTTATACTGTGACATGTAAACAAGGATTTCGGGTGCAGAATTGGTACGGGATCAACGAAGTCGATAAGCACTGTTCGTCACCAGCCATCCCATCTAACTATCCGGATGGCCCGCCATGCCCGTCTCTGCGTTCAACTCTGTCCCACGCTCACGAGCCTGGCAGAACAATACCGTGACCTGTACCTCCGTTCCTAACTCCGGAGGTGTCCGGGATGGTGTGAGGGAATGTACGATCTCTCGCGTTCGGGGTGTAAACCTTTGTTTGCATGTCACAGTGTAATAAAGAAATCCTATCCAGTCTTTCGAAAACGGTCTACTGTTTTGCAACGCGCTGTGATGGAAAGAAGGGAGAACATAACGCGGCAGAGCGCTGGTGATTGCGGCCGTACCTCTGGCGCTGCGAGGAACCAAGTCGGGCCTGGCTTGAGCTCGGAGGACCAGAGGTTCGGTTAGAACGTAGCAACAAGAAAGCATCATACATATTAATTACAACCTAATAGTAACGTTAAAGGTATATTCTACATGTGTACAGGGGATTAGAGCTACAGTAGTACGTACTAGAACAACCACATGAAAGCAATAAAGGATGACGCAGCCACAGAAACCAAAACATTCAGGATGACACCGCGGGCGATTCTCCCGCTCGCACCATCAACCTGGGTGGAAGACTCGGGGCCTCTCGTAGGTGATACTTCCTGAACGTACCGGTTCCACCTCGCGACCGTCTCCGTGGGGAAATAATATGTTGAAGTTGTGGTATAAGACCCTTGATAGATCTCAGGTCCTTCTGCGAGAGTGTTCACTGCATAACGAGGGTCCTCGCCTCCTAACGCAGGGGTATTAGCGTCCATCACAAGACCCGTCTTGTTGTTCCCCAGTATGAACTCGCGAAGGAAGGTCCATGCCTTCGAAATATTGGAGTAATGAGCAATGGAAGCCAACGTCGCAGGGGGAGGGGAAGGGTTCTGGCGAGGACACGTACCGCGACTGGTTTTTGGGTCGGAACAAGGTGACCCGCAGCATGGAACAACGCATAGGTCCAACCACGCTCCTGATGTATAATACCAGCAAATTCGCCGCGATCATCGTACCACGGCGTGCTCGGTCGTCGGGTGAATCCCTGGATACCTCCGAACGTCGTGTTCTAAGGGTGATAACGGTCGCATTAGTTACTTGGCCCAAGTCTCGAGGATAACGTGCTATGCGGTTACCTGGATCGCAACTGAAGGCAATTGTAAGTAACGATAACTAAGGTTACAGGATGTGCAGGACCAACGCACCTTCACTTCCACGATGAGAGACGAGGAGATCGCTGTTACCGCTGTACACAATTATGGAGACATTGCGGGTTGTGGCATTCGCAGCGAGCTCGTCGAGGAACACCATAGGCCTGGGTGATAAAGTCTTAGTATAAGGATCGGAAAGAATTTATCCAACATAAAACTAACTCGGGACCTAGATCGAGTGTCAACGGGATGTCTCGAGAATCTGGACAAACAAGAAGACCACCTACTTGGATCTTCATTCGGTCCGCCGCCAAACATATAGTCCACGGTTTGTGTCCAAACCTTGTCCGGCGCATGAATCGCCTTCTTCACATCGGGATCTATAAGGGACGTCGTCTCAGTTGCCATGGTTCAAGTAGGAGGTATCCTCGTACCATTGAGGAAGAAAGATGCCTCGATGAAAGCAGATGGATCCAATGCCGAAGGGACATTATAGATCTGAAAACCGAAACAACTCCTATCGGAACACGGTGCAGAGAAATCGCCAACTACACTCACGTCGAACCCAAGTGGACCGCCGTTTTTCCAGGGATACGTGTAGTTTAGAGCATAATCGATTACGAGACTCAGCATGTCACACCCGTACCACGGGTCAATCGTTCCTTTGGCTCGAGTGAATTCCCGTTTCCACTCTCTCTGAGCAAGTCCTCGCTTGCGCTTGTCTAGGTTGGGTGGAGCTCTGGCGAGGTTTGTCTGGAGACGGGACTTGAAAGTCGAGAAGAAGGTCGAGCGTCCAAGTTGTGTTCTGGAGCTCCCTGTGCCACTAGACAAAGCGAGGCCCCCCAGGGGCGCGATTATTGTGGGGTATTTTTGGGTTTCGGGGTATTTGAGGTTGAGGTCGAATCCGCAAAGACGATTTCTGGATGACGGGATGCCGGTTTACATATCGAGATTCAGGAACGGTGAGATGTACTTACTGTTCCTTGAAGTATTCGTAAACCTCGGGGTCGTACCCTATCATCTGTGGGTATGTTTCGATCATGGTGAGCTGTGGTAAAACGGCAGTTAGTCCTATCTGCAGAAAGAAAGGAACGGGGAGGCGCGGACAATTGGGAGGAGGGCAAACACGTCAAAATTTGGAAGGACACCGTTCCCGATCGCAATTTTTGCCAGGTTGACGGGTGGTTTCTGGAGTCCGAAGTAGTGTTTAGTGATGTATGGCTGTAGGTTTCACTTTAAGTTCCGGCCCATGCACATGGTAAATCGTTCGTACGATGTACATGCCAGCATAACTGTACAAATGTTTAGTGTGAAGATATTTTCCGGACTGCTCCCGAGACAAACCTCTCTCCGATGATGTTGAGAGGACGAGTAGCGAGATTGGGGAAGACTTTGACGAGGTTCTCTAGGAATCCGATCTGGTCCGATAAAATCAGGGAAAGAGATGTAGGATATGCGCGCATATACGCACGAAATCGATGGCCACTTGGTCCTCGTCCACGACTATGAGGGAGAGAAACACATAAATATTACCCACCAAGCAATCCTTCAGACCACGGGATCACTTACCCCACCCAGTAGGACCATCGTCAAGTGTGGAGTAACCAGTTCCGCTAAAAAGGGCTAAGCACCAGGCGCGTTAGCGCTTGAGAGAGAAAAACTTACACGGGTTGGTCGATCCAGAAGGTGTCGGCCTGCTTATCCCAACTATACGGGTTCTCGCTCGCAGTGTAATTCGCATTTAGGCGAATTGGACCGTTCTTGTGAACTGGGTTAAATGTGAAGTGAGGAGTGAGGTCCAGGTTGCGCATACTTCGTGCAGAAGACCCAGCAGGCTCGATGACCCTGGTCCACTGCGGGGGAGAGGCGCGTCAACTTGGGCAGGGAAAACGTGGGGGCGGAGATTGTGCGAATGGAGATGGGCGACATACCCGTTGAGCCAGATGTTCCACGGTGCCTTGTCTACGCCAGGAGGTGCGGTCAAAGATCCCGGCTTAGTCTCGATCCCCCAGAAGAACAAAGATAGGTTCGTTCCACGTTGGATGGGGAGGTTCCCAGCGTATTGGCGGCCGATCGACCAGGTCACATTTGGCAGCCTCCCGACGAGGAATTGTTCTTGAAGATAAGGACCGAAACCCGTAGATCCTTGGGCAGCAGCGAGACTGAGAGTGTAGAAAACCGTGAGAGCTCCGACAAGACTGCACAGCAGGTTCATTGTGGATAGAGAGAGATAGATGGGTATCGGGAATATGATGGACTGGGTCAGAGCCCTGTTAAGTATGCAACCACTATCGGGTCCGAGCCAAACCCCGCACAGCCGCCGATCTCGATCCGAAGGGCAAAACTCCTAAATCTCTGATTCCCATACTTGATGACATCGTCTCTGTGTGGACACCACCCAGCCGTTGGTCAGCGGACAAAACCACCTTTTTGAGTCCTGCTCGACGAGCTCATGAGACATGCAGCCGATGTAACAGAAAAGTTGAGAAGGAGCATGGGCCCGAGTCAACTCCACGAGGAACGCGAACATGGAGGGACGTACCTGGTGACAAGATGAGAGTCGGTGAATAGGATGGTAGTAACGGTGTCGATGCGGTCGGGGGAAGCGACCCGTTGTGGGAAGGCTGGACAATAATGCATAATGGACGGTCGCGATCGATGAATCGACAATTGTCTGGATATGTAGCAACGCGTTTTGACCGTCGCGGAGAACACGGGCATCCCAGTGAATGCTCTCATGGAAAATCCCGTCCAGTGCGTGTTTCCAAGCGCGCCGAGGGATTGAACCCGGAAGATAAAAGAACAGTAGCCAGGCTCCTTTTCCCGCACCTTTGGGGACCTGTATTCTCGCTTCCAAGCTTATGGCCGGCAGCCTGAGAGAGTCTTTTGCTTTATCTAAGGATCATCGACACCATCAGGCTCTCATTCTGACCGGGCCGACGCAAATGTCTGATCATCGTTGGTTCGCTGGTATTGCCGCCAACTTGCAAGCGGAATCGAACGCATCCAGCACGTGGTACGTTGATCCAAAGTTCCGCTTTCCAGCCAGAACAGATATTTATATTGACCCCCTCGCTCTCTTCTCGCCACTCTGCACGCGAAGATGAGCACCCCCACGCGTTCTTACACGCCCATTGTCCTCGCATTCTTGGCCGGCATCGTCACGACCCGCATCCTGTTCGCTCAACCACAGGTCGGGTTACACCATTCGTCCAGCAAGTTTAAGCGGTCTGCAGATGTCGTCCAAGACCTCGACGCGCGTGCCGAACCTTGGGTCGGTTCGACTGAAGTACATTCGTATCCTCCAACCGGTCCGACCAACTACGATCCAGCCCTTTTCCCTTCCGATGTCGGTTACCCGGGCCCTACTCCAACCGGAGCTGAGCCAGCCCTTCTGGCTACCGCCCCCGCGTATCCGTTAAAATCCGGCAGTCAAGGTCTCCTTGTGGTCCCAGACGAGCTCTCAGATAATAAATTTGACCTTCTCAAAAACTGGGGGAACCTTAGCCCGTGGTACTCAAACCCTGTTGGGACCTTTGGTGTGGAGACTGGGCCAGAGACCCCGGATGGATGTAGTGTTACCGGCTTGCACCTCTTACATCGGCATGGGGCGCGGTACCCCACCGGTGACAGTAAGACCTCAATTGCCAAACACTTCGGATTTAAGACGGATCAAACTGACCCGACTCTTTGATTTCATAGCCTCTTCATCTGCTCCCGCTGCCTTCGCTGGGAGACTCCATCAGACTGGCGGGAACTGGACCGCAGCTGGAAATTTGGCTTTTTTGAACGACTGGTGAGATTCCTCCAAGCGTGTCTTGATACTAGTACCTGGTGAACACCCTTCACCCAAATTTCAGGACATTCAAGCTTGGGGAGGAAGGTCCGTTCCCCAAACCGTCAGGCATGATGTCGTGTAACTCACTGGTATCCCATAGTTTTGACACCATTCGGTCGTCACCAACTCTGTGAGATATCTGACGCAATTTTCTAACGAGTTTTTGCTGATGTGCCCTCACAGTCGACCTCGGAGTCTCCATGCGCCTCAAATATGGCAACCTTCTCGAGGTCAGTCCGGAAACCTCACTGTTTCGTCCACATTCTCGGCGCCTGATTCCGCCTAGAATTTCACGGAGACAAACACATTGCCCGTATTCCGAACCGAATCTGAGTAGGTTGTCCCCCAACCCTTCGGCGTTGGCAGTTCATCTTCGCTCGAATTCTAGGGACCGTATGCTGGCATCCGCGCTCAACTTTGCGATCGGGTTCTTTGGATATCCCTTCGATGGACAGTACCGGCAGAGTATTCTCATCGAATCAACCGGGGTGCGTAAATATTCCTAGATTCAGTCCCGGCTTCTAGCTGAACGTCATTTAGTTCAACAACACCCTTGCACCTTATACCACGTGTGTCATCTCTGGCAGTGGAACGTAAAATCCCCAGCTGACCGCACGATAAACAGTTGTCCGAATGCGTGGCATCCAAAGAGGGGTGGACGTGCTGCGTGGTTCGTCTCCCAATGGGGGAGCAGGTACGTTCACACATCCCTTCAACGACGTTCGCCTCCAACGTTGATCTTCGATGTATCGGTTCATTTAGGTACCTCCAACCCGCTTTGAAGAGAATCAATTCTCTTATCTCCGGTCACCATTTCGAGCTCATTGACATCTACGCGATGCAGAACCTGTGTGCGTATGAGGTATATCATCCCTTCCAACTTCAGGATTTTTCAAAGAGTTCATCTGCCGTCTTGGAACGTAGACCGTCGCTCTGGGTTACTCCAGCTTCTGCCCCTTGTTTACGAAAGAGGAGTGGGAAGGGTTCGATTATTCGTGAGTCTTCTGTTTAGTCCAACCCGCAATCGCGCCGGGAAGCTCACAGTTTTCTCTTCACAGGTTTGATTTACAGTTTTGGTACACTTCCGGGTTTGGCTCTCCTGTCGCACGAGCCCAGGGTATCGGTTACATCCAAGAGTTGGTCGCGAGGTTGACCAAAACTCCGATCCAAATGGTACGTCACGATTATTCCTACTTCCGTTGTCTTCGGTCCAGACGACCACCGCGCCCTCGTCTAGCACAACTCGACCACTAACTCGACGATGAACGACAACCCAATTACGTTCCCCTTGGACGGACGTTCTCTGTATGTCGATGCCACCCACGAAGTCGCCGTCGTAAACAGTAAATCGTTTTTTTTTCTTACCCTAAGTACCCACTGACAGCAGTGCCCAGTCTTAACCGCGCTTAACCTTTCGACTCTCGCTGCGAATGGACCGCTCCCATACGATCACATACCAAAGGAGAGGTCTTTTATAACGCACGAGATCGCGCCTTTCGCAACCAACGTACAGTTTCAACGTGAGGCGGTCCCACTTTTAAAGGTTTCCCACAATCGCTGACTTCATTGTCGTCGTGCTTTCAGTCTTGTCATGCTCTTCCACTCCAGGTGATCAAATCCGTGTGATCGTAAATGACGCACCAGTCCCCCTCTCCCCGCTCAAGTATTGTCCGGAAGAGACGGAATACGGATTATGTCCGGTGGATGATTTCGTAAGTAGTTTGAAGGAGATCATCCAGGAGACGGATTTTGCGTGGGGATGTCAGGGGGAGTACGATCTACCAGATGGAGATGCCTGGCAGACGGTCAATGGTACCCCGCCACCTAGACCTCTGGGCTTTACCCTGCAAGAGAGGGATAGTTGGCCGGAGGTGAACAAGAGGTGGGAGTGGCCCGCTGTCTAAATGATGAACGGCTTGTTGTGTGGCGCGTGTACCTCATGTCGGTCGTCTTGGGCAATTCAATTCAAACAATCCTGCGACTAGAATATGTTACAAGTTGTTGATTCAGCACGGTAAGCTGGCATCATTTAATCACAAGTACTAAATCGTTAAGTCGACGAACACGGGGCGGTGGTCACTGTGCATCATTCCGTCGTCACTCATCCCCGCGCCAACCTTGTATGCGGTAGACGTCCTGCGGGGTTAACATACGTATGCACACGAGCCATCGTCAGCCAAGGGGAAAGCCAGATAGAGTCCGCGCGGTCCCTTTACAAGGTACAGGAGCGATCCGGAAAATGCACGCACCATTTACGATTACTCCCTCCAAGAACAAAGTCGATTATCGTCCACCCTTTCGCCACGGTCGGAGACCACCCAGTGAAAGTGGCGAAGTTGGCTGCAACGTTGAACCTCGGAGTCTCCACTCGAGTGTCCAAGAATTTGAAATCAGGAAGTTGGTTTCCTCCCGGAGTGTACGTCTCAGTGAACTTTTTATCCACTTGCACTGGAGGTGTTTTTCCCGTTGTAATTTGGTAAGCACCAGAGTCACCTCCGGTCGGGGTGCTGTTGAAGTCCCCCATGAGAAGAACTGGACCTTGGGATGTGGCGGCTTCGTATCTGCCCCGGATTAGGAGTAGAGATGCACCGTATTTGCGTTGCTCGTCTGACAAGTGGTCCAGATGGGTGTTGATGACAGTTAGAGGTTTTGTACAAGCCCTGGAGACGAAGCGGGCGACGGTGCAGATTCGGGCGCATCCTGCTCCTGGGTAGACGGAGACTTGGAAAGGAGTTGGCCTGCGTACGTTGTGTTGATTTGAGGGCCCTATGGAATTGGGAGCGTTGTGGGGGATAACTCACGAGAGCCAAAACGTGTCAGAAGTGATCAACTTGAAAACAGATCTGCGATCCACAGGAATGGGGAGGTCAGATCTCTGGTTTTGAGTTGAGATGAGGGTTCTGGGACCAATGCAACGGACTTTCTATAGAAGATGGGATTGAATTCTCCCTTTGAAGCACCGTCGTCTCGACCAACGCCGACCTGTTATGTTCTCAGTCTCCTCCAGGGTGGGTTGCCAGTGAATTCCGTACCCAGGCCCAGTCATCTTCAAGGAGCTCTGCCAAATCACGTACTTGTCGAATTAGGGCCTCTTGGAAACCTAGGATAATGCAGCATCAAAAGGGAAGTTGTCTGATCTTTGCATATATACGAAGGAGTTCATATAAAAAGCACCTGCCAGGACGACGCCCTCGCTCAGAAGGTCCTGGGCGATCCGTATCCTTCGAGAGCTCCAAGGCTGCTCGCGCCCCGCTAAGCTGAGGTAGGAAGGCTCCCGGGTTGGATCTTGTATTTTCGCGAGCGATTCTTTGACGGTTATGTTGTCTGGTTTAAAATCGTAGCGAATGTTATAGGATACCAGCCGGAATGAGAGGCTACTGGGGCCGGAAACCGGGCGCGTGGGGGGAATTGAGGATAAGTAGATGACAATTGCGCGGAGGGTAGCACGCACGTATCAGATTCCATTGTTGATGGTTATGGATGTAGCCTCCAGACTCGAGATAACCCACGTGCGGGTGACCGGGTGACGCCCTTGAAGAGTCTAGACTGAAGTTCGGTTCAGGCTCGGTTCGGCCCTGCCCAAAGCCTTGCGCGCGTGCGCATTTGACCGCTCACACAAGCATTACTACAATTCACATTGAGGCCTATTGGTCGCTCGGTTCCGGACCCGGGGTTAGGTGCCAGGTTGCCTGGTTCAGTCCGGTCCTGTCAAATTTTCAGATTTGGCTGGTAGCGGTACAGTTCGAGCGAAACTTTGAGAGATTGGTACGTGGCAATGTGGTCTCCCACCTGCCAAGGTATTTGAGATTCTCGGATAATTCCGAAATTCAACAACAGCGCTCTCTCTCCACTCCGAGCTCTCCGTGTGGGTGGCAGCACTCGACGACAGTAACAGTCTACAACCACCACTGGCGCAGCTCTTGGGACGACATGAGTCGCAAAGAGTCTCCCAGGCCCCATAATGCCATGCCGAACACCGCTCAGACTTGGCAGAAGTGGCGATTAGAGAGTTTCAGAACGGGCCTTTTTTGCTAGGGTGCTCAGGCTAAAGTGGAAACTCAGATTGTTATGAAAAGTCCGTTGTGAAACGCCATATTGGAGCGAAGCTTCCCGTGTGTAATCTCATAACATTTGATCCATTTTGCTTATATTCGTTGGTTGTGAACACACCAGTGGCCCAGGATATCTCCAGACATCCAGACCGACGCGACAGGATACCACGGTGAGGGAGACAACGTTCCAACGTGACCCTTGATCAACCAATAGTTCTCCCAGCACATGCCGATGCTTTAACGCGCGGGAACGGCCTCACCGGTACGCAAATCATCTAGGAAACTCAACCCCGATGATCCCCTGAAACGACCGAGGACTGTACGGGTCAATATCTGAAACAGAGCAAAAAAACGAGGTTTCCGCATGGCGATCAGGCGAAACAACCATCTGAATAGGTTCACCATCATTGCAGGATGCCCGGAGGTTGTGTTTAATGAAGCAATTCATTGTTCCCCCGCCCCGTTCACCATGATCAGGCCATCAACACCGTTGAGAGTGTGCACCCGGAGGCCGGGATGACGGTGATGGTATGTGTGGCTGAGACTGTCAGGATATTTGCATTCCCACGTTCTTTTCATTAGGGACAATCACCTTGAATCCTCCAAACCGGATGGCCTTCGACATCAAACCTTGCACTGCAAACTCCGGACGCCCCATCACAATACGGCAAACCATGGGGTTGAGTCACGAAGTCCTACGCGCGGATCGCGACGTCATTGCGGACCTGACACCACTCCCTTCCCGCGACTTCCTGTGTAGCGTGTTAGTGCATACATGCCCGTTGCGGTTGTCATTCCACTGGCCCTAGTCCCGACGATCCTCCACCTCGAACGCCTCTCTGGTGATTCCTCCGGACTCGGATCATGTCTTCACCGTGTCTCTACGAGTTAGATGGGTCATCAGCTCAGTTTCCAGACCAACTCTATGAGCTCCTTCACGATAAGGAGTACGTAGAGTGCCTTCAGAAGCTCCCGGAGGACGAACTATTGCAACTCACAAACCACCCCAATGGTGTAAGGTTCCCGTTAAGGTCAGAAAAACATGACTAACTTCTGTGCACACAGGTCCTTGACCAGCTCGGTCGCACGAGTCAGCCGTTCAGGAAGTGCTTGTAGGTGTTGCAGCACATGCGGCAATCGGGCGACTCTCCCCGCATCCTACCAAGTGTCTAGGGTTCTTTCGTTGACGAGCGAGGCACTAGTTGCTTTTGGAGGATTCTGTGACGTATACAGAAGGTGGCTTGCTATCGGCACAGACGTTTGCACCAAACGGATTCGGACTTGCGCCACCGATGATAGGGAGAAGTTTAAACAGACAGGTTACCAGTTCAACCCTCGGTTGGGTTCTCATTGACGGTCAGATTTTGCAGTCGTTTTGTAAGGAGGCTGTGGTTTGGAAACACCTGAGCTGCCCTCATATTGTGCTCTTCATTGGAGTCACATTCGAACCCCTCCAACTCGTGTTCGAATGGATGCCTGGGGAGAGCTGAGGAGTTGTATGAAAGAGTATCCGGACGCAACCTGATGAACCCCGTGAGTCAACCTCTGCCCGCTCGGGATGCGACCTCACCCTCTTCTCAGTTGGTTTGTGTCGCCAAGGGTCTCGTATAACTTTCCTTTTGCAACGTGATAGATGGTGATATGAAAAGGGTACGCCGTGTCACCTAAGTTCACTGAAGAGCGCAAACCAAACGTAATGATTGATGGATTCGGCAACCTACGGATCACGGACTCCGGTCTCCCTGCTATCGTCCGAAATCCCCATTCACCGAGGAGCACTCTCGATGAGTATAGGTCACTGCTCGATGGTGTGCGCCCGAAATCCCGAAAGACGAACAACCAGTCATCAGCAAACCCTCTGACAGTGGTCATGACACGAACATGACCCCACCGGCGACACGGGACTTAGAGTAGGACCGAAGCAGTGGCGGCCACGTGCGTTCCACGAGGCATAATTCACGAATCCCATCATCCGATCCTAAAAAGGGAATTTAGAAGTCCATCCGCACTCCAACACAAGAACCAGGAACCGATCTCCAAATTCCCCGGAATACCTCTCACCATGTCTAGGAAGGCGGCTGCTGCGGCTGGAGATCTGGTCAGGGGAGAAGCTGCAATCCTGGAGTTTACGAAAAGTAACTTGACACCCGAACGCTTGAGACAACGAGCTGCCCATTTCCTCATGAATCCACGATCGACGAGAAGCATTCAGGGACTGTCACCAGAGGAAAAGACCAAGTTTTTGGACAGGGTTGATCAGGTATGTCGTTTGCCCCCGGAAATCCGTTATTCGCTCATCGCAACCCTTCCAAAAAGGCATATCCTACAATCGACTCGCACAACACAAAATTCATCACAGCTTTGGGGAAACTGTGCGGTGCAAGCGGACTACTTCCAACCTCAGCTGTGCTCTCCGCAGGGCTCGAGAAACGTGGCACCATTGCTGTAGCTTCTGGAGGGTTCACGGACATCTGGCGAGGAGAGTACAATGGTGCCCAGGTAGCCATCAAAGCGCTTCACATATATCCCGCCCTGAATTTGAAGGAGGCAAAGGAGGTGAGCATACAGTTGTCATTGGAGGTCCGCCCATTAACAAAAACGCAGATTTTGTGGAAACGGGTGCCGGTGTGGAGGAGGCTGTCCCATGAACATGTCCTACCGTTCCGCGGCGTCGACATGACGGTTTTTCAGATCGCCCTCGTTTACGATTGGGGACAAAACGGCAACATCAGCCAATTCATAGCGTCGCATCCCCGCGCATCTCGAGTATCTCTGGTGTGGAAGATTACTTTCACTGTGGCAACTACAAAATAATGACTTTGTTTTTCTCATGCACGGTAGCTCTATGGTGTCGCGAAGGGGTTACAATACCTTCATTCGCTCGATATTCCACATGGAGGTTTGAAGGGGGTAGGTCATCTCACTGATTCCCAGGGCCGCATCTCAACCTCCACACTCGGAGCGCTGGGGCCCCCCCTCCGTAGATCTTCCGTCGCGTG
>Ga0307515_10001617_pt1 | contig 50228 bp, 49 predicted proteins | sample 17_EM_MG_FD_194513 | JGI IMG/M metagenome (GOLD analysis project Ga0307515, IMG submission 194513) | Populus trichocarpa ectomycorrhiza microbial communities from riparian zone in the Pacific Northwest, United States - 17_EM | ecosystem: Host-associated > Plants > Roots > Unclassified | place... | reverse complement strand
CGAGGCGCCGGGGATAGGTAGTGCAGAGGTTCCGGAAGGTGGGGTGTCCGCGAGGGCCGATGCTGGGGCGCCAGGTAGCGCGGCGTCGGCGAAAGACAGCGCAGGGGCGCCGGCCGGAGGCGCGGGAGCGGTCTGCGTGGCCGGTGGGACGGGGACGTCCGGGAGCGCACTGTCGGCGACGGGCGGCACGAGGCTGCCAGGGGACGCGGGAGCAGTCCGCGGCACCGGCGGAACTGAAACACCCAGGGGCGTGATGTCGGCGAACGATGGCACAGGCACACCAGAAGACGCAGGAGCGGTCCACGGCACCGGTGGGACGGGAGTGCCGGGAGCTGCTGTAGCGGCCTGTGCGGCCACGCCGGGCGCAGAGGTCACCACCGGGTGCTGAACGGGCGGCGCGGGCGCCCACGGGCCAGGCTCGCCGTACGGCGGGGTGCTGTAGGGGTCGGGGTCGTGCAGGGGCTTGGGTCGATCGGCGGCCGGGAGGACCGCGCCGGGGAGTGCCGGGGGTTCGGGCACGGAGAGTTCCGGTTCGAAATCAGCGCGGGCGCTTGCAGGCGCGGCACCGCTCGGGGAGACCGATTCCGGGTGAGTGGACTCGGGGTGGGCAGACCCGGCGTGGGCAGACTCCGAAGTGCCGTCGGTGTCTACGGCCACGCTGCCGGCCGGGGGAACTGGCGCGGGGTGATCCAACTCGAAGTCACCGCCAGCGTCTACGGGCACACCACCGGGCGAGGACACCAACCCGGAGTTGCCCACCTTGGAATCACCACCAGCGTCTACGACCTCGCCGCCAGCCGAGAACCCCGGCATTAGGTGGCCCGACTGAGAGCCAACACCCGCAACCGCACGCCCAGTTGGCGCCCCACCCACAAGCCGACCCGACTCGGCATCGCCGCGACCCTTCTCAGCCGCGCCGCCGCTCAAGCCCCCCAGAGCACGACGCCCCAACTCGACGTCATCGTCAACACCCGTAGCCACACCGTCAGTCGGAGCCCCCGGCGGCCGCAACGCAAAGTCCCCGTCGTCAGCCCCGGCACCCCCGGTATCCGCACAGACATCCCCGCCGACGCCAACCCCACGGAACCCGGCATCACCCACCGCCCCCGGCCCAGCACCCGCCGGCTCCACCTCAACCACACCCGGTGTCGGACTCTCCGTAGCGGCAGTCATAGCCGCACCCGGTGTCGAAGGCTCCGTCTCCCCCACCCGGCGCCGCCCCCGCCCCCACCACTTCGTCCTCGCAGGCTCTGGTTCCCGCATCCCCTCGTCCATGGTCCCCCCACAACTGGCAGCGCCACCCCGTACTCCCCGGATTCAACCAGGTTCGCGGGCCGTGGCGCAGGGGCCGGTCAGCGGAGCGGGTGAGCGGGGACCGAGGGGGTGGAAGAGGGGGACGAGGTGGCGTCAGGAGCCGGTGCTCGGAGCAGGCCCGGGGCCATGACCTCCGGGGCCGTGGACCAGGACGTGAGGGCGACCGGTGCGGTCGCGTTGAGCGGGCGTATCAGGGGGGACATGACCGCCGCCCCGGCCATCACCGGCGCGGTCAGCGTGTGCAGGACCTCGTCGCCCTGGACGGCCGCGGGTGACGGCACTCCGGGGAGGAGGGGGGCGGAGACCGAGGTCGGCGGGACCGCGGTGTCGCCGAGCATCGAGCGCTGGCTCGTGCCCTGGGCCAGCAAGGGGCCGACCGCGCGGCGACGCCCCGCGTCGGTGGTCGCCGCCGCGCCCGCGCCCTGCGTACGCGCCGGTGTCACGCCCGTACCGCCCCGCGCTTCCGCCGCCGTGTCGCCCGGCGCGACCGTGGCCACCCCGCCCAGCGCGATCGCGGCCAGCGAGACCGCCCCGGCGGCGACGAACGCGAACCGCATCCCGCGCGAGGCGGAGCGGTCGGCGTCGTGCCGGCTGACGTCATGGATACGGAAGCCTTCACGGGCGGACCGGGACGAAGACGAGGAGGAAGGAGTCAGGGCCCTGGCGACGTGCGGGGTCGCAGGGACGTAGCCGAACTCGAACGCGTCGAGCGGCCCGTCTCTTTTGACGCCGAAGACACCGATCCCGGCGGCGAAGAGTCCTCCACCGGGCGGCTCCTCGCCGTCCGTGTCTCCGCCTCCCCCGGGAAGCCCCTGGAGGCGGGCCAGGAAGCTCTCGGAAGGGGGCGGTGGGGCCATTTCCGCGAACACGTTCTTCAGTCGGCGCTGCGCGTCGGCCTCGGCCTTGCACTTCGTACAGGTGGCCAGGTGCGCCAGTACGCGCTCGCGCGACTCATGACCGAGCTCCCCGTCCACCAGGGCGGAAAGTCGGTCTCCCAGGTGCTGCTCCGCAGGCGTAGGACGTGATCCACTCACGCGGTCGCGCCCCCTCCCCCCAGCGCGGGCACACGCGCCACGAAGGAACGGCGCTCGGCCCGTGCTTCCGGCGAGCGGTGCGCGAGGGCCTTGCGGAGCTGGGAGCGGCCGCGGTGGATCCGGGAACGGACCGTACCGAGCTTGACGCCCAGGGTCGCGGCGATCTCCTCGTACGAGAGACCCTCGATGTCGCACAGGACGACCGCCGCCCGGAACTCCGGGGCGAGGGTGTCCAGGGCCTGCTGGACGTCCGCGTCGAAGTGCGCGTCGTTGAAGACCTGCTGGGGTGACGGCTCGCGGCTGGGCAGTCGCTCGGCCGCGTCCTCCCCCAGCGCGTCGAAACGGATGCGCTGCTTGCGGCGGACCATGTCCAGGAAGAGGTTGGTGGTGATGCGGTGGAGCCAGCCCTCGAAGGTGCCGGGCGTGTACGTCGACAGCGAACGGAAGACCCGGACGAAGACCTCTTGCGTCAGGTCCTCGGCGTCGTGCTGGTTCCCCGTCAGGCGGTACGCGAGCCGGTACACACGGCCGCTGTGGGTGCTGACGATCTCCTCCCAGGTGGGCGGAGTCCACGCCTGCCCGTCCGCGTCGGTGGAGAAGGTCGCGGTCTGGGCATGGTCAGCGGCGTGGCTGTGGTCAGCAGCGGTGTCGTTCACGGATTTCGGCCTGCCCGCCGATCCGAGAAAGCGCCGGAGCACTCCTCCCCGATCCACAGGTACAGCCGCACCTCCCCTGTCGGCTCTGGTGGTGTCCAGTGGAGCCCCTACCATAGCCACCTCGCCCGTTAGCTCCGGATAAGCGGTTTTACGAGAATTTGATACACGCTCATACCGACCTGACGGCGGTGCGAGCCGACGCTCGTGACCCTGCCCGACGTCCTGCTCGACAACCTGATCCATCGTCATCCCCCGCTCTTCCCTCCGGCCGCGTCCCCCAGTGCATTCCTCCCCCTCTAAACGCCCGGTCCCATCAGCAGGTTCCCGGCACCAACGGATACAGTCACGCCCAGGCAACCACGGGGACAGGAGAGGGTCATTACCGGCAACCGGCAGACGAGCTGGGCGTTCGCCGACGCCTATGTCGCCGAGGACGAAGCACTGCGCTGGGCCCGTGACCGGGCCCGCGAGGCAGGGCTGCGCTCGGTGTCGCCCGGCACGGGCGCCGCGCTGCGGATGCTCGCCGCCACCGTGGACGCGAAAGCGGTGGCCGAGATCGGAACCGGGACCGGCGTCTCCGGAATGCATCTTCTGTACGGCATGCGGCCGGACGGGGTACTGACCACCGTCGACCCGGAGCCGGACCACCAGCAGTTCGCCCGCCAGGCCTTCCGCGCCTGCGGCTTCGCCAGCAACCGGGCCCGCTTCATCCCGGGCCGCGCCCTGGACGTCCTGCCCCGGCTCGCGGACGCGGGCTACGACCTGGTGTTCTGCGACGGCGACCGGCTGGAGTTCCTGGACTATCTCGCTGAATCGTTGCGCCTGCTGCGTCCGGGTGGCCTGGTGGTCTTCGAAGGCGTCTTCGCCAACGGCCGCACCGTCGACTCGAGCCCCCAGCCCACCGAAGTCCTCCGGCTGCGCGAACTGCTGCGCGCCGTGCGCGAGAGCCCGGAGCTGGTGCCGTCACTGCTCCCGGTGGGCGACGGCCTGCTCTGCGCCGTCAAGCGCTAGCCCCATCCCCATAGGCACCCAGTCCCCATCGACACCGCTCTCAAAGGGACCGCCCAGGAAAGCAGCGACCCCGGCACCGTCTCGGGTGCCGGGGTCGCTGAAGGGGTATGGTCGCGTTCCGCCGCGTCAGCCGACGACCTTCTTGAGGGCGTCGCCCAGCGCGTCGGCCTCGTCAGGGGTCAGCTCGACGACGAGCCGCCCGCCGCCTTCGAGCGGAACGCGCATGACGATGCCCCGCCCCTCCTTGGTCACCTCGAGCGGGCCATCGCCCGTCCGCGGCTTCATGGCCGCCATGCTCGTTCCCCTTCCTGAAACCAGCTCATCGTCGCCGACGGCCCCATGGAGGGCACGCGCGGCCCCTAATGAGACACGCGTCACCGGCATCGAACACATTGCTTCCAGGCCATTATCCCGCATCTCAGGACCCGATGACCAACATCAGTCGGCATCGCTTGGGCAACGCGCGCGAGCAAAACCACTCAATTCGCCGATGTGACTGCGATACTCCGCCGCCGCGCGGACCTCGGCCGACCGAATCCGGAGCGGAATTCTTTGACGCAGGTCACACGTCCGGCCCGGCGCGTGGACGGTGATCTCCGCCATGCTGTCCTACGGACGTACGGCGTACCGACCGGTACGCCGGAGCCGCGACACCCGAGGGGATACGCCATGGCCGACACCGTGCTCTACGAGGTGAGCGACGGACTCGCGACGATCACGCTGAACCGCCCCGAGGCGATGAACGCGCTGAACATCGCGACCAAAGTCGCCCTCCGGGACGCGGTACGGACCGCCGCGGACGACGACGCCGTACGGGCCGTGCTGCTGACCGCGGCGGGCGAGCGGGCGTTCTGTGTGGGCCAGGACCTCAAGGAGCACATCACCCTGCTGGCGTCCGACCGGGAGGCCGGGACCGGAGCCACGATGACCACGGTGAAGGAGCACTACAACCCCATCGTGCGGGCGATCGCCGGCATGGCGAAGCCCGTGGTCGCCGGGGTCAACGGGGTCGCCGCGGGCGCCGGTTTCGGGCTCGCGCTGGCCGCGGACTACCGGATCGTGGCGGACACCGCCGGCTTCAACACGTCCTTCGCCGGTGTCGCCCTGACCGCGGACTCCGGAATCTCCTGGACGCTGCCGCGTGTCGTCGGACCGGGGCGGGCCTCCGACCTGTTGCTGTTCCCGCGCACGATCACCGCGCAGGACGCGTACGACCTGGGGATCGCCAACCGTCTCGTGCCCGTCGGTGAGCTGCATGCCGAGGCGGAGAAGGTTGCCCGACAGCTGGCGGACGGGCCGACGGTGGCTTACGCGGCGCTGAAGGAGGCCGTGGCGTACGGCCTGACGCACACCCTTGAGGAGACGCTGGAGAAAGAAGACGAACTTCAGTCTCGGGCGGGCGCGTCGGAGGACCATGCGATCGCTGTGCAGGCCTTCGTCAACAAGGAGAAGCCGAAGTACTTGGGTCGGTAGGCGCCTACTAGGAGGCGTTTCTGGCGACGCATGTCTTCAGGTGGTCGTTCACCAACCCGCACGCCTGCATCAGGGCGTACGCCGTCGTCGGCCCTACGAACTTCAGGCCCCGCTTCTTCAGGGCCTTCGACAGGGCCGTCGACTCGGTCGTGACCGCCGGGACGTCCCCGAGGGTTTTCGGGGCCGGGCCCGGGGTCGGGGCGTGGGACCAGATGAAGTCGTCGAGTTCGCCCGGGGCCCAATCCGCCAGCACGCGCGCGTTGGCAATCGTCGCGTCGACCTTGAGGCGGTTGCGGATGATGCCGGTGTCGGCGAGGAGGCGTTCGCGGTCGGTGTCCGTGAAGGTGGCGACCTTGGAGATCTGGAAGCCGTCGAACGCGGCCCGGAAGCCCTCGCGGCGGCGCAGGATCGTGATCCAGGAGAGGCCGGACTGGAAGGCCTCCAGGGAGAGCCGCTCGTACAGGGCGTCGTCGCCGTGGACCGGGCGGCCCCACTCCTCGTCGTGGTACGCGACGTAGTCCTCCGTGGACAGTGCCCAGGGGCAGCGCAGGGCGCCGTCCGGACCGGCGACGGCCCCGCTCACTGCTGGTCGCCTTCGATCGGCTTCCGCATGGAGACGTTGGCGGTGGCCTGGGCCCCTGCCTGGGCGCCCGCGAGCGCGGACTCCAGGTCGGCGATCCGGGCGTCGCGCTCGGCGAGTTCGGCGGCGATGCGGCCCAGCGCGTCGTCCACCTCGGCCATGCGGTAGCCCCGCGCGGCGAGCGGGAAGCGGAGGGTCTCGATGTCGGCGTGGTTCACCGGCCGGTCCGGGGGCAGCGGGTCGTCGAGGCGCTCGGGCGCCACGTCGGGCAGCGGAGCGCTGTCGCCGCCGCCGATCACCGAGAGGGTCACGGCGCCGACCACGACGGCGAGCGCGACGACCAGGAACAAGAACATGAACATCTCTGAGGTCTCCACGGGCGTCGAGGTCGGACGTGCCGAAGCCGAATGTGTCAGGGTCCGATCGTGCCATGCGACGCTGACAGTTAGGGTCACAGGCGGCTGAAGACCGGTACGTACTAGGAGAGGTCACAGGGGATGCTCAGGCTGGGCAGGCGTGAATTCGACACGCACGAGCCGGTGATCATGGCGATCGTGAACCGGACCCCGGACTCCTTCTACGACCAGGGGGCCACGTTCCGCGACGAGCCCGCCCTCGCGCGCGTGGAGCAGGCGGTGGCCGAGGGCGCCGCGATCATCGACATCGGCGGGGTCAAGGCCGGGCCCGGCGAGGAAGTGTCCGCCGAGGAAGAAGCGCGGCGCACCGTCGGCTTCGTGGCCGAGGTCCGGCGACGCTTCCCTGACGTCATCATCAGCGTCGACACCTGGCGGCACGAGGTCGGCGAGGCCGTCTGTGAGGTGGGCGCGGATCTCCTGAACGACGCGTGGGGCGGGGTCGATCCCCGGCTTGCGGAGGTTGCCGCGCGGTATGGCGTCGGGCTCGTGTGCACGCACGCGGGTGGCGCGGAGCCGCGGACCCGGCCGCACCGGGTGACCTACGACGACGTCATGGCCGACATCCTGCGCGTGACCCTGGGGCTCGCCGAGCGGGCCGTGGAACTCGGGGTCCCCAGGGAGTCCGTTTTGATCGATCCCGGGCATGACTTCGGGAAGAACACGCGGCACAGTCTCGAGGCGACCCGGCGGCTCGGGGAGATGGTCTCCACGGGGTGGCCCGTGCTGGTGTCGCTGTCCAACAAGGACTTTGTGGGCGAGACGCTCGACAAGCCGGTCAAGGAGCGGGTGGTCGGGACGCTCGCGACCACTGCCGTGTCTGCGTGGCTGGGTGCGCAGGTGTATCGGGTGCACGAAGTCGCGGAGACGCGGCAGGTGTTGGACATGGTGGCGTCTATTGCTGGGCATCGGCCTCCGGCGGTGGGCAGGCGGGGGCTGGCGTAAGTTTTTTCGCCCCCGCCGCCCCTACCCGTCCCATCCCTGGGGGCTGCGCCCCCAGACCCCCCTTCGGCCTGGACGGCCTCGTCCTCAAACGCCGGACAGGCTGAGTGAAGCCGGCCCGAGTTCAGAATCAGAGTTAGCGGCCGGCTTCCTTCGACACCAGCGCGACCGCCTCGTCCACGTCGTCCGTCACGTGGAACAGCAGCAGGTCCTTCTCCGACGCCTTGCCCTGGGCGATGAGTGTGTTCTTCAGCCAGTCGACCAGGCCGCCCCAGTACTCGCTTCCGAAGAGGACGATCGGGAAGCGGGTGACCTTCTGGGTCTGTACGAGGGTGAGGGCCTCGAAGAGTTCGTCGAGGGTGCCGAGGCCGCCGGGGAGGACCACGAAGCCCTGGGCGTACTTGACGAACATCATCTTGCGGACGAAGAAGTAACGGAAGTTCAGCCCGATGTCGACGTACGCGTTGAGCCCTTGCTCGAAGGGCAGCTCGATGCCGAGGCCGACGGAGATGCCCTTGGCCTCCAGGGCGCCCTTGTTGGCCGCCTCCATGGCTCCGGGGCCGCCTCCGGTGATCACGGCCCACCCGGCCTCCACGAGGGCGTGTCCGAGCCGTACGCCCGCTTCGTACTCCGGTGAGTCCGGCTTGGTGCGGGCCGAGCCGAACACGCTGATCGCGGGCGGCAGTTCGGCCAGGGTGCCGAAGCCCTCGATGAACTCCGACTGGATCCGCAGGACGCGCCACGGGTCGGTGTGGACCCAGTCCGAGGGGCCGCCCGCGTCCAGGAGGCGCTGGTCGGTCGTGCTCGCGGTCACCTGATCGCGCCGCCGGAGGACCGGTCCCAGGCGCTGCTCCTCCGGTGGCTGCTGCTTGCCCTCGGGGTTGCCTGTAGCCATGTGCGCTCCCTCCACTTGCAGGTGTTTCGTACTTCAGCGTAGGTCTACGCGGGTTACGGAGGGGGGACATACGGATGTCAGGCGGTGAGCCAGTCCCGCAGCCGCCGCTCCGCCTCGGGGATCAGGGCCGCCTCGACGCGCTCGTCGACCTTGTGGGCGAGGAGTTGGGCGCCGGGTCCGTAGTTCACCGCGGGCACGCCGAGCGCGCTGAAGCGGGCCACGTCCGTCCAGCCGAACTTGGGGCGGGCCTCGCCGCCGACGGCCGCCATGAAGGCCGCCGCGGCCGGGTGGGTCAGGCCGGGGCGGGCCCCTCCGGTGTGGTCGTCGACGACGAACTCGTCGACCCCGCAGTCGGCGAAGTAGTCGCGCACGAAGGCCTCCGCCTCCTCTTCGCTGCGGTCGGGCGCATAGCGGAAGTTGACAACAAGGGTGCACGCGTCGGGGATGACGTTCGTGGCCACTCCCCCCTCCACGCGTACCGCGTTGAGGCCCTCGTGGAACTGGAGGCCGTCCACCACGGGAGTACGGGGCTCGTACGCGGCGAGCTTGGCCAGCGCCCGCGAAGCCGCGTGGATCGCGTTGGAGCCCATCCACGCGCGCGCGGAGTGCGCTCGTTCACCCTTGAACTTCAGGAACACCCGGAGCGTGCCCTGGCAGCCACCCTCGACCTGACCGTCCGTCGGCTCCAGGAGGACCGCGAAGTCGCCCTCCAGCCAGTCCGGATGGGCCTCGGAGACGTGCTTGAGGCCGTTGAGGTGGGCGGCGACCTCCTCGTTGTCGTAGAAGACGAAGGTGAGGTCGCGGTTGGGGGTCAACACCGTTGCCGCGATGCGGAGTTGGACCGCCACCCCGGACTTCATGTCGCAGGTGCCGCAGCCCCACAGGACGCCGTTCCCGTCGAGGCGCGAGGGGACGTTGTCGGCGATCGGGACCGTGTCGATGTGGCCCGCCAGGACGACGCGTTCCGTACGGCCGAGGTTCGTGCGGGCGACGACGTTGTTGCCGTACCGGTCGACCGTCAGGTGCGGCAGGGCGCGCAGCGCGGTCTCGATCGCGTCCGCGAGGGGCTTCTCGTTGCCACTCTCCGAAGGGAAGTCGACGAGCTGCGCGGTGAGCCGTGCGGCGTCCAGCGTGAGGTCAAGTGCGGTGTCGGACATGGCGTCGACCCTAACCCGAGGGGCCTCTCCACCGTTTGTCCACACCCGACGCAGCGGTAACAGGAGCCTCCGCTACCTTGTGGGGATGCTGCAGTCCCCCACCCCCAAGAAGCGTCGACGCGGCCGCCTCTTCCGGTTCTCCTCGGCCCTCGTGGTGCTGCTCGCGGTCGCGGGCTATCTGGTCGTCCAGTACGTCACCGGCGGCCGGGGCGGGCCCGGTTGCAAGGTGGTCTCCGGGAAGGACGACGGCCAGGAGTACGAGTTCTCCCAGGAGCAGACGATGAACGCGGCGACGATCGCCGCCGTCGGCACCGGGCGCGGGATGCCGGAGCGGGCCGTGACGATCGCGCTCGCGACCGCCCTCCAGGAGTCGCAGCTCGTCAACATCCAGCACGGCGACCTGGATTCGCTCGGCCTGTTCCAGCAGCGGCCCTCGCAGGGCTGGGGCACCAAGAAGGAGATCCTCGACCCGACGTACGCGGCGGGCGTCTTCTACAAGCACCTCTCCAAGGTGGACGACTACCAGCAGCTCCCCCTCACCGTCGCCGCCCAGCGCGTGCAGCGCAGCGGCTACCCGGAGGCGTACGCCAAGCACGAGCCCGAGGCCACGCTGCTGTCCGCCGCCCTCACGGGCCAGGCGGCCGCCACGCTGACCTGTCAGGGCCTCCCCGACTCCACACAGACGGCCGTCGGCCCGGACGCCGTACGGGCCGCGCTGGTACGGGACTTCGGGCGCACGGTGCTGAAGGAGACCGGCGCGGAGGTGACCGCGAGCGGCTCGGCGTCGAAGGGCACGTCCAAGGCGAAGGCCGAGTCCACGCCCGCGCCCAGCGCGAGTGCGAGCGGCGGGAGCAGCACCGTGACCCTGCCGGTGCGGACCGGCAGCACGAAGACCGGCTGGCAGCTCGCGCACTGGGCGGTGGCCAACTCCTCGGAGCTGCACATCGAGCGCGTGTCCTACGCCGGTCGCGAATGGGCCGCCGGCAGCGCGGACGACCCGTGGCACTCGACCGCCACGAAGGCCTCCGGCGGAGTGCGGATAGTGACCTCGCAGCAGGGCGTGGAGAAGTAGCCGCGAGGCAGTGGCCGGGCAGTCGTACGGGTCGTCACCCGTAGGGGTTACGGGTGGTCGTTCCGGGTCCGGGTGCGCTCCGGTCGTCGGGCCGTCACCCTCACATGCGCCGGAACCCTTGAGAACAAAGGGCTGTACGTATTTGACAGACTTTCAGACCAGGCGCTCTTTGTCCGTTTTTATCCGTAGCTGATTATGCGACGCATTGCCAACTCTTTACGTTGCCGCTCCGCAACCTTCGCGCGCTTCGAGCGGTAGTCACTGCGTCCGAGCCCGGAGATCAACACAAGGAGCATCATGTCCCTCCCCCTGACCCGCCGGATCGCCCGTGCCGCGCTGCTCGTCGCAGCGGGAGCGGCAGCCGGGGTCGGTGCGGCCGGCTCCGCCAGTGCGGCCCCCTCCCTGCCGGCCACCCCGAACCTGGGCGCGCTGACCGCCCTGGACGGGGCGAGCGTCGGCAACACGGTCGACGGCGCCAGCCAGAACGTCACGGGGGTCGCCGGCAAGTCCGGTGGCCAGGCCCTGGAGAAGGCGGTGCCGGCCGCCGGGAAGACCGGCGGGAAGGTTGCCAAGACGGTGGCTCCGGCTGCGCAGCATGTTGCCGGGGACACGGCTGGGCAGGCCGGGGGTCTGCTTGGTGAGACTGCGAAGACGGCGACGGCGGGTGGCGGGTTGCCTACGGACGCCGTCACCAAGGGTGGGCTGCCCACGGCTCAGGAGCTGCCGTTGAAGGGGCTTCCGCTCGGCTAGTTCGGCCGCGTTTTAGCGTGCCTGCGTTGAAGGGGTCCAGGGAGTTCCCTGGACCCCTTTTCTGCGTTGTTTGTCGGCTTGCGGCCGGTGGGGGCTTGTCGCGCCCACGCGGCGGAGCCGCAAATCGATACAGCCCCGCGCCCCTAAAAGCGAAAAGCCGTCAGCCCAGCCTCTCTACAGCCGCCCGGACTCGCTCATCCGTTGCCGTCAAAGCCACCCTTACGAAGTTTTCGCCGGCCTCTCCGTAGAAGTCGCCCGGAGCCACGAGGATGCCCAGGTCGGCCAGGTGGGCGACCGTGTCCCAGCAGGACTCGCCCCTGGTCGCCCAGAGGTACAGGCTCGCCTCGCTGTGTTCGATGCGGAAGCCGTGGGCCAGGAGGGCCTCGCGCAACGCCGTGCGGCGGGTCAGGTACCGCTCTCGCTGCTCCTGGACGTGGGTGTCATCCCCTAGGGCCGCCACCACCGCCGCCTGGGTGGGCGCCGACGTCATCATGCCGCCGTGCTTGCGGATCTCCAGGAGCGGGGCCAGGACCGCCGGGTCGCCGGCGAGGAAGGCCGCGCGGTAACCGGCGAGGTTCGAGCGCTTGGAGAGGGAGTGGACGGCGACGATGCCGTCGTAGGAACCGCCGTTGACGTCCGGGTGGAGGACCGAGACCGGGTCGGCCTCCCAGCCCAGTTCGAGGTAGCACTCGTCGGAGAAGATCAGGATGCCGTGCTCGCGGGCCCAGGCGACGATCCGGGTCAGCTCGTCCTTCGGGAGGACCTTGCCGGTCGGGTTCGACGGGGAGTTGAGCCAGAGGAGCTTCAGGCCCTCAGGATCGAGAGTCGTCGGGTCGTCGTAGGTCTCGTACTCGGCTCGGGCCAGGCGGGCGCCTACCTCGTACGTCGGGTACGCCAGGCGCGGGTAGGCCACGCGGTCGCCGGGGCCCAGGCCCAGCTGGGTCGGGAGCCAGGCGACCAGTTCCTTGGAGCCGACGATGGGCAGGACGTGGCGGTGGGTCACGTCGCGGGCGCCCAGGCGGTGCTCCACCCAGCCGGTGATCGCGTCGCGCAGTGCCGGTGTGCCCCAGACCGTCGGATAGCCGGGCGAGTCGGCCGCGGCGATCAGCGCTTTCTGGATCAGCTCGGGAACCGGGTCCACCGGGGTGCCGACGGACAGGTCGACGATGCCGTCCGGGTGCGCCGCGGCCGTCTTCTTGTACGGCTCCAGCTTGTCCCAGGGGAAGGTGGGCAGGCGGTCGGTTACTGCGGACACGATGACTGACTCACTTTCTGGACCGTCGTACGGCAAACGCCTCGGCCCCGTAGGGCGCTGATCGGGCGTGATCAGGCCGTACGGGACCGAGGCGGCGCGTCTGTGCGGGCCGCTCTTACTGGTTCTGCGGCGGGAGCGCGGCGACGAAGGGGTGGTCGCGCTCGATCAGGCCCAGCTTGCTGGCGCCGCCGGGAGAGCCGAGCTCGTCGAAGAACTCGACGTTCGCCTTGTAGTAGTCCTTCCACTCCTCGGGAGTGTCGTCCTCGTAGAAGATCGCCTCGACCGGGCACACCGGCTCACAGGCTCCGCAGTCGACGCATTCGTCCGGGTGGATGTACAAGGACCGGGAGCCCTCGTAAATGCAGTCGACCGGGCACTCCTCGATGCACGCCTTGTCCTTGACGTCGACACAAGGCTGCGCGATGACGTAGGTCACGCTGTCGTTCCTCCTCGATAGGGCGCTGGCGGGCCTCCGTAGGCTCCGCCGCCAGGCGCGCTGGAGCGCGGCGTCGTCCATGCCCGCACCTAGTATCTCCGTTCCGGGGCGTGATCCATACAGGAGGGGTGAACTGACCTGTGGAAATCTCTGCGGCTGGACGACTTGAGGTCCGGATCACCGCTGCTGACGTGGGTAAACGAGTGTCTGTCAGGCGCCTGGCAGGTACGGAAGACACGACGGAGAAGTTCACCGACACGGTGGGTGTTCTCACATCATGGGACAGCGGTGTGCTGACGATCACACGGAAGAGCGGCGAGTCCGTCCGCATTCCGGAAACCTCGCTGGTCGCGGGCAAGGTCGTCCCGCCCGCTCCGGCCCGCCGACGGGGACCGTCCGCCACCTACCGGGAGCTGGCCCGGGTCTCCGCGCGCGCCTGGCGGCCGGTGGAGAGCGAGCGGCTCGGCGAGTGGGAGCTGCGCGCCGCCGCCGGATACACCCGCCGCGCCAACTCCGTCCTTCCGCTCGGCGATCCCGGCCTGCCCCTCGACGAGGCCCTGGCTGTCGTACGACGGTGGTACGGCGACCGGGGCCTGCCCGCGTACGTCCAGACCGCGACCGGCGGCGAGGGCACGCAGGAGCTGCTCTGCGCCGAGCTCGAACGGCGCGGCTGGACCCGTGAGGTGACCGCCGAGCTGTGGGTCGGCGCCCTGGCCCCTGTCGCCGACCGCGCCGACGCGTCCGGGGTCCAGCTGTCCCGGACGGCCGACGAGGCGTGGCTGGCCCGCTATCAGCGCAAGGGGGTGAGCGAGGTGGCCCTGAAGGTGCTGGGGAGTGGACCCTCGGTGTGGTTCGCCACCGCGCCCGGCGAGGGTGGCGAGGGCGCGGATTCGGCTCCTGCCGCGATCGGGCGGTGTGTCGTCGACGGGCGGTGGGCCGGGTTCGGCGCGGTCGAGGTCGATCCCGCGCTACGGCGACGAGGGCTCGCCTCGGTCGTCATGGCCGCGTTGGCCTCGCGGGCGTTGGCGGAGGGTGCGTCGGCCGCGTGGTTGCAGGTCGAGGCGGAGAACGTGGGGGCGCGGGCGTTGTACTCGGGGATGGGGTTCTCCGCGCATCACGCCTATCACCACTACCGCGACCATCGCGACGGTTCGTCGTGAGCGGGTTCGGGTTCGAGTTCGCCATGCCTGCGCCCCGGCCTCCGGCGGCTGAACGGGCCGCTGCGGTACGGCAGTTGTTCGCCGAGGAGGCTCGGGCCGAGCGGCCCGATCTTGCGACGTTGTGTCTGCTGGTGGGGGCCTCGGCGGACGGGGCGTTGGACGACGCCGGGATCGACTCGGTCCAGGTGGAACTGGATCGGCTGGCCGGGCAGGTGCCGTATCGCCCCGGCGGGCCCGCGGCCTGGGCGAGCGCGTTGCGTCAACTCCTGGGCGAGCGGTTCGAGTTCCGGGGCTCGTCCGGTGACTATCAGCGGTTGGAGTCCTCGCTGCTGCATGAAGTGCTTCGGCGGCGGCGGGGGTTGCCGATTCTGTTGTCCGTGGTGTGGATGGAGGTGGCTCGGCGGGCGGGGGCGCCGGTGTACGGGGTCGCGTTGCCGGGGCATTTCGTGGTCGGGTTCGGGGCGGCTGAGGAGCAGGTGCTTGCCGATCCCTTTGATGGGGGGCGGGTGTTGACGGGGGGTGATGCGGAGGTGTTGGTGGCGGGAGCGACGGGGGCTTCGCTGGAACCCGGGATGCTGGTGCCTGCGGCGCCTTTGGAGGTTGTTTCTCGTGTCCTGAACAACATTCGGGCGTGGGCTGCGGCGAGGCCTGAGCGGTCGGATGTCGCCCTGTGGGCTGTTGAGTTGGCGTTGGTGTTGCCTTCGCATTCGGCTCGGTTGCGGTATGAGCGGGCTCAACTGCTTGTGCAGCGCGGGGATTTCCTTACGGGCGCGGCTGAACTGGACGCGTATGCCGAGGTGGTGGCGGTTGTTGATGAGCCTGCTGCTGATCGGGTGCGGGGGCAGGCTCATTCGGCTCGGGCGATGTTGAACTGACGTTCGCCTATGCGCCGTTGGGATTCGGTCGTCTTGCGGGTGCAGGCGCGTTGGGGCTGGTCGCGCAGTTCCCCGCGCCCCTGGCGGGGTTGCCCCCGGCCTGCGTTCTATAGCCAGCCCTTCTCTCTCGCGATCCGTACCGCTTCCGCCCTGTTCCGTACCGCCAGTTTCTGGATCGCTGTCGACAGGTAGTTGCGGACCGTCCCCTGCGACAAATGCAAGGCCTTGGCCAGCTCCGCGTTCGTCGAACCGTCCGCCGCCGCCCGCAGCACCTCGCGCTCGCGGTCGGTCAACGGGTTGGCCCCCTCCGCCAGGGCCGCCGCCGCCAAGGTCGGGTCGATGACCCGCTCCCCGGCGAGCACCTTCCGTACCGCTTCCGCCAGTTGGGCCGCCGGGGCGTCCTTCACCAGGAAGGCGTCGGCACCCGCCTCCATCGCGCTGCGCAGATAGCCGGGGCGGCCGAAGGTCGTGAGGACGACCAGCTTTACCTCGGGGAGTGCCTTGTGGAGCTGGGCCGCCGCCTCGATGCCCGTGCAGCCCGGCATCTCGATGTCGAGGAGGGCCACGTCCACGGCGTGCTGCCGTACCGCCGCCAACACCTCGTCGCCGCGCGCGACTTGGGCGACGACCTCGATGTCGTCCTCCAGGCCGAGCAGCGCGGCCAGTGCCTCGCGGACCATCGACTGGTCCTCGGCGAGGAGGACCTTGATCGTACGGCTCATGCGGGCGATCCTACGTCCGTCACAGCGGCCGGAGCTTCCGCGGGCACCCGTGCCACCAGCCGGAAGCCGTGTTTGAGGCGGGTCGCCTCCAGGGAGCCGCCGGCCTTCGTGAGGCGCTCGCCGAGGCCCGTCAGACCGTTGCCGGGGCCCTTGCCCGAGCCGCCGGTGCCGTTGTCCTCGACGGAGAGTTCGAGCATCGGGCCGTCCAGAGTTTGGCGCCGGACCAGTTCGACCACGCAGCGCTGGGCGGCGCTGTGCCGTACGACGTTCGTGATCGCCTCGCGCAGGGCCCAGGCCAGGGCTGACTCGCTGCCTTCGGACACCGCCGTCAGGTCCGGTTCCGCGGGGAGGTCCGCGATTACTCCCGCCGCCGTCAACGCGACTTGCGCGCCCGCCAGTTCACCGGCGAGGCGCGGGCGGCGGTAGCCGGTGACCGCCTCGCGGACGTCCACCAGGGCCTGGCGGCTTACCTGTTCGATGTCGGCGACCTGCTGGGCCGCCTTGTCGGGGTGGTCGGGGAGCATGCGGCCGGCCAGTTCGCTCTTCAGGGTGATCAGGGAGAGGGAGTGGCCCAGGAGGTCGTGCAGGTCTCGGGCCAGGCGCAATCGCTCCTCGTTCGCGGCCAGTTGGGCGACCGTCGCCCGCGCCTTGCGCAACTCGACCGTGGTGCGCACCAGTTGCCGTACGCCTGTCATCGAGTAGCCCACCAGCAGCACGATCAGGAACAGGCCCCAGGCGTCGTCCAGGTCGTCGACGAACCAGCCCGCCAGCATCATCGCGGCGGTGGTCAGCGGGATCGTCCAGTACGCGGCGCGCAGCGGGAGGGTCACCCCGCAGGTGACGGAGACGTAGACGAAGAGGCCGAGCCAGGCGTGGCCGAGGGAGAGGGTCAGGGCTACGGCCAGTACCCACAGGACAGCGACCAGGGCGCCGATGAGCCAGCCGGAGTAGGGGCGGCCCATGGTGCGGAAGACGACCGCCAGGTAGGTCCCGGTGAAGGTCAGCAGGCCCACCCAGCCGGCCGTCGTGGCCGGAGTGGTGTGGTGGTCGGCGAGCAGGTCCTGCATGGGTGCGCCGAGGAAGACCAGCCAGGGCAGGATCCAGACCAGCTTGCGCAGCACCTCGCCCCGGTCGCGGGGCGGCTGGCCGATCCGGATCAGCCGCTCCACCCTGGCCTTCTCCGGCAGCGGGTCCTCGGTCATCGCGCTCACGCCTTCAGCGTGTCCTTCCGGTACAGCCACGCCGCCCCGCCCGCGAACAGGGCGAAGTAGACGACGAGGAGGGTGACGTCCTTGGCGTGCGGCGACTGGCTCTGCTCGATCGCCTGGCCGAGGGCAGCGTACGCGTGGGTGGGCAGCCACTTCGCGATGTCCTGCAACCAGGTCGGGAAGGTCGTGGACGGGAACCAGAGGCCGCCGAGGATCGACAGGCCGAAGTAGACGATCATCGTGATCGGGCGGACCGCGTCCCCGGAGGCGAGGTAGCCGATGGCGACGCCGAGCGCCGCGAAGACCAGGCTGCCCGCCCAGATCGCACCGGTCAGCGCGAGCCACTGCCAGGCGTCCAGCCGTACGTCCTTCAGCACGGCGGCGACGATGAAGACGACCACGATCGACGGCAGGCTGACGACGGCGGCGCTGGCGGTCTTGGCGAGGACGTAGCCGCGCCCGGGCAGCGGGGTCAGCCGCAGCTGCCGTACCCAGCCGTTCTCGCGTTCCTTGGCGATGCGCTCGCTGTTGCCCATCAGGACGGCGGTCAGGGCGCCGAAGGAGGCCATGGAGACCATGACGTACTTCGCGATGCTCAGGCCGGTGCCGTCGACGGTGCCCGTCTGGTTGGAGACGAGCAGGAAGATCACCGAGGGGTAGATCACCGAGAAGAACAGGAACTTGCGGTTGCGCAGGGCGCGGGTGAGTTCCAGCTTGATCAGACTGTTCATGACTGCTTGGCCTCCTCGGCCTCCGTGATGGCGACGAACGCCTGCTCCAGACCGAGCCCGGCGACTTCGAGGTTGCGGGGGTAGACGCCGAGGCCGTAGAGCGCGTGGACGGTCGCGTCGGCGTCTGTGGACTGGATGCGGATCGTGTGGCCCGAGCCCGCGGCGGAGCCGCTATTGGACACAGTCACGCTGGTCAGGAAGGGGAGGGACCGGATCGGTACCTCGTCGATCTCGCCGTCCAGGTCGAAGGCGATCCGGCGGGCGCCGGCCTTCGCCTTGATCTCGGCCGAGGTGCCGTCCGCGAGCAGTCGGCCGCGGTGCAGGACCAGCACGCGGTCCGCGATCGCGTCGGCCTCTTCGAGGTAGTGGGTGGCGAAGAGGACCGTACGGCCCTGGTCGGCCTGTTCGCGCATGGTGGCCCAGAAGGCCTGCCGGGCGGAGACGTCCATGCCGGTGGTCGGTTCGTCGAGGACGATCAGGTCGCTGTCGCCCGCGGTCGCGAGGGCGAAGCGGACGCGCTGGGCCTGGCCGCCGGAGAGCTTGTTGACCTTGCGGTCGGCGATCTGGGCGATGCCCGCGCGGGCGATCACGTCCGCGACCTTGTACGGCCTGGGGTGCAAGTCGCAGGCCAGCTTGACCAGTTCACCGACGGTGACCTCGTCCATCAGCCCGCCGCTCTGCAGCATCGCGCCCACCCGCCCGGCGACGATCGCCTCGCGCGGGCTGGTGCCGAAGACCTCGACCTTGCCGGTGTCGGCCTGCTTGAGGCCGAGCAGCAGGTCCAGGGTGGTCGACTTGCCGGCCCCGTTCGGACCCAGCAGGGCCACCGTCTCCCCCGGGCGCAGCACGAGCGACAGCCCGTCGACGGCCCGGACACTGCCGTAGCTCTTGGTCACCTGCTCGAACCCGACCACCGGGGTGGCCGTCACCGCTGTTGTCGTCATGCCACCCATCGTGGCTGGCGGGGGCCGGTTCCCGGCAGTGTCGGCGGTCCGGTGTGGCGCATGACAGATGTCATGCCGACAGATGTCATGCCGTACGACCGAGGGGGGCACCCGGCGCTGTGCCGGGTGCCCCCCTCGTGCGGTCGGGGCGCTAGCTCGGGTCGGTGTCGATGACCGCGACCCGGTCGCTCGTGCTCGTCAGGGCCTCGCGCAGCGCGAGGTAGACGTCCTGCGGTGTGACGGCGGTCTTCTTGCCGTTGGCCCGGGTGATCAGCACGCCGTCGAAGGTCTGGCCGTACAGCTCCTTCAGGGCGGTCAGATCGGGCTTGTCGACCAGCTTGCCGTTGACGGCCGTCACCTTGAGGAACTTCCACAGCGAGTTCTGCGGGCTCATCAGGACCGAGTGTGTCGCGTCGGTCTGGACGGTGACCTTCGCGGACATGGCCGGCTTGGCGAAGGCCTTCATCTCACGGTCGACCTCGGCGTTCGTGACCGTCGGCTGCCTGGTGGTCGTCGGGACCGTCACCGTGGTGGCCGTGTTGGTCTCCACCTCGGTGCGGTACGCGTCCTCCACCGCCGTGAGGGAACCGGCGGCGTCGATCGCCTTGCCCGCCTTGCCGTAGACGGCGACCGCCTTGCCGGACGTGAACTGGATCGTGCCCTCGGTGACCGAGCCGGAGCCGGAGCCGCCGCCGAGGTCGGCGAGGGCGGCCTGGAGCTTCTCCTCGTCGGTCGGCATCTCGGGCTGGACGACCCGGTGCTGGCCGAAGAGCGAGCCGATCACGGAGACCGGGTTGTAGTCGCTGGTGGCGGCCTTGCTGACGGTGGTCGCGAAGTCGAACTGCAGCCCCGCCTGGTCCGGCTTGAGCGAGACCGTCTTGCCGCCGACCGACAGCTTCAGCGGCTTGTTCACCCGGTCGCCGAACGCGTCGTCGAGCTTCTTGACGGCGTCGTCACGGGTGCCGCCGCCGATGTCGACGCCGAGCACGGTGGTGCCCTTGGGCACGTCGGTGTGGTTCATCAGCAGACCGGCGCAGTAGGCGCCGCCGCCGATGACGACCACGCCGACGACCAGCAGGACCAGCTTGCTGCGGCCCTTCTTCTTTTTCTTCGCGCCCTTGCCCGCGTTCTTGCCCGCGTTCTTGGCGGCGGGCGCGCTCTGCGAAGAGCCGGGCTCGGGCTGCTTCGGGGGCGTGTGCGGGAGCGGTCCGTCGGGGTGGGTACCGGTGCCGAACGGTGCGTTCCCGGCGCCGGGAATGACCGGCATGCCACTGGTGACGGTGTGGCCGGAGACCTGGTCGGCGGGAGCGCCGTAGCCGGGACTGCCGGGGCCGGGGGCAGGCTTCTGCGGGGTGAGGATCGCGGTGTCGTCGCTGAGACCGCCACCGGGGATCATGCCGCCGGGGCCGCCGGGGAGGCTCGCGCCGCCGGGGCCCATACCGGGACCGCCGGGTCCCATTCCGGGACCGCCGGGTCCCATGCCGGGACCGCCAGGGCCCATGCCGGGGCCACCGGGGCCGACGCCCGGACCACCAGGGCCCGCGCCAGGACCAGCAGGGCCCCTGCCAGGAGCGCTGTGTCGGCCGGAAGCCGCGCCCGGACCACCGGGACCACCGGGGCCTCCAGGACCACCCGGTCCAGCGAATCCACCGGCGCCGTTCGTGCCGCCGGGTCCAGGCCCGTCGGCGTAGCCGCTCAGCACGCTGGGCGCGCCCGGTGCTCCGCCGCCGCCCATGGGGCCGGGCGGGAGCATCAGGCCGTTGCCGGTGACCGGACCGCCGGTCGGGCCCGCGGGACCTTCCGGACCGCCCTGACCGCCGCGCCCGTTCGGACCGTTGAAGCCGTTGGGCCCACCCGGACCGCCGGGACCACCAGTGCCTCCGGGGCCCATGCCCTGACCGTCCGGGCCGGGGAACTGTTCGGCTCGCCCGCCGGGGCCGTTGCCCCCGGGGAAGCCGCCCTGGCCGCCTGGTCCGCCCTGCCCGTTGGGTCCGGGGAAACCGCCCTGCTGCCCGTTGTCCGAGAAGTACGGCAGGTCGTCGCGACGGGGTTCGCCGGGGCCACCGTTGGGGCCACCGGAGTTGGGGCCGCCGTTCGGGCGCGACCCGTTGTCGCCGCGCGGCCCCGCCGCCAGCGCCTCGGTCACGTCGAAGGAGCCGGTGCCGCCACCGTGCCCGGGGGCGACGGGTCCGGCACCGGTGGCGCCGCCGATTCCGGCGCCGTTCGTGCCGCCGCCCGTGCCGCCCGCGCCGGGCTGACGGATGGCGCCGGTGACGCTCATGCCGCCGACCACGCCACCGGGACGAGCACCGGTCGGCCGATTGCCGCCGGGCGCACCGGCAGCGGGCGCACTCGGGGTGCCCGCGGCCGAACCACCGGGAATTCCCGCGCCGTTGGTGCCGCCACCGCCCTGACCGCCCTTCGCGGGGCCGGACTTGCGGGGTGCGAACCAGTCGCTGGTCTTCTCCTCGGCGCCGGGCAGGGCGAGTTCGGCGGACGGCTCGACGACGCCGCCCGTGGGCAGCGCGGAACTCGGCAGCTGCACCTCGGCGGTCGTGGATCCGTCGCCGGACCCGGTGTCCGCGACGGGCGTACGCACGACGACAGGCGGAATGGGCCGCGAACCGGGGATGTTGATCCGGATCCGGGTCGTCAGCGTCGTCTCGGTCTTGCGTTCGTCCGGCTGAGCGGCCGAACGCCCCGCGTCCGTACGGTCGTCGGAAGCCGCCGGCGTCCCGTACGGCGGGGTCCCCGAGGGGTAAGCGGCTCCGCCGCGCCCGTCGGGCCCGGAGGACGGAGTGTCAGTTTCACGACTCAAGGCAGGTTCTCCCGGTTGGCTCCGCCGCCCGACACCCACGGGCGACTCGGCGGCGCGCACCACCATACTGGCCACTTCTTGGCGGTATCCCACGGCCGCTGGGGAAACCCACACCGGACTCGCACGCGCGCGTCACCGCGAAGTGGTACGTCACTTGCCAAGTCGGACGTCAGGGCTGCTTGGTTGCCGCCCCAAACCCAACGTGGCACAGATCACAGCTACGGCCATCCCGCCGAGCAGGAACAGATACGAACCGACACCCGCGCCGAAGAGGAAGTCCCCTTCCGGGCGGCTGGCGGTGAGCAGGATGACGGCCACCATCCAGCCTGCGGCGGGCGCCACGGCCCCGCCCCGCCCGTCGGTGGCTCTCGCCCCGCCGACGAACGTTCCGGCCGCCCCCACGAGCGCGAGCAGCAGCCCGCCGGGGAACCACGCGGCCTGCACCAGCGCCCCCGCCGCCCCGACGACCGCGCCGAGAACGAAGAGGGCAAGGTAGGCCAACACCCGTAGCCCGGACGGCCGTTGCAGCGGCTGGGCAAGCAGGCTCCCGCCGCCCTGGTTGGCACTCATCACAGACCCAGCCCTTCGAAGAGGTCGGACTCAGTCGCCCCGCCGCGCCCGCTGTTCACAGAAGATTGCACCAAAGATTGCACCAACTCGTAGTACTCGGTGGTGAAGAGGGGTTGCGCGAGCTCGTTCGACAGCGCGAAGTACGGCTGTTCCGGGGCCACTTCGAGCTGCGTGGCATGCGCGCGCATCGCCCCGATCTTCGCGTCGGCGTACGCGGTACCGTCGATCGCGCTGGTGATCCGCTCATCGTCCACGACACCCGGCACATCGCCCACGGCGGCCACCTCGGCGAAGGGCAGCTCCGGCAGCGCATCACGCAGCCGCGCGAACCCTTCCTCCACGACGGTCCTCGGGACGCGATTCCAATAAACCTTGGCGATCGACTCCCCTGCCGCGGCGGCGAGTTCAGCCGCCCGCATGGCCACGCGATGGACCTGGATGTGATCGGGATGGCCGTACCCGCCGTCGGGGTCGTACGCGACAAGAACCTGCGGACGCACCTCACGAATGACCTCGACAAGATGTCCCGCGGCCTCATCGAGATCGGCCCGCCAGAAGCAGTCAGGGTCGTCGTTGTCCGAGGTGCCCATCATCCCGGAATCCCGATACCGCCTGGGCCCGCCCAACAGGCGATGATCGGTGACCCCGAGCGCCTTCATGGCGGCGGCGAGCTCCCGCTCCCGCTCCTCGGCGAGTCCGGCGCCCGCCAGATGCCGCAGCGCGGGCGGGATGACCTCGCCACGCTCTCCGAGGGTGCACGTGATCAGTGTCACGTGCGCACCCTCGGCCGCGTACTTGGCCATCGTCGCGCCGTTGTTGATCGACTCGTCGTCCGGATGCGCGTGCACCAGCAGCAGACGACGGGCGGGCAGTTCGGTCATACCCCCCACCCTACGAGGCCCTCACCCTGCGAGGACTCCGGCCTCACCTGTAGCGCGGCAGGTTGTCCGTCGGGATGGTCCAGTCGCCAAAGGAAGTCCCTCATGGCCTGGTAGAGGCGGGGAGGAATCGTCCCTTTCATGCTAGGCGGCCTCCGGAAGATCGGTTCGGCAGTCGTGGCAGTGTCCGGGGGTCGGTGAGCGGAAGGCCCGGTCGCAGCCCTCGCAGTTCTGGAGTGGGTGCTGGACCGTCCGTGGCGGGGCCGGTGCGCGGAACGGTGGCGGGGGCGGCAATTGCGCGATCAGCCGGTGGGCCAGGAGCGCTGCGGGGCGGCGGAGTCCCTCGGGTGGCAGGTCTGCCGTCAGGGCGTGGCGTACGGCGGTGGGGCTGACGTCCCGCTCCAGCCAGGCCGCGACTCCTGGCGCCAGGTGGGCCGTGTCGCAGGCCGACAGGAGCAGGCGGGGGTCGTGGCGGCGGAGGCCCGCCAGGAGGTCCGTGGCCTGCTGGATGAGCGCCGAGGCCGGATGGGACGGGCGCGGTACGGCGGGGAGCGGCTTGCGGGGTGCCCGTTCGCGGCGGGGCGCGGGTGCGGGTGCCTTCGGGGGTGCGTGCGGGTCTCTACGGCTGCTGCCGGGCTGGTTGCAGGAGATGGTGCGGGTGACGATGCGGCCGTCGGGGATGCGGTGCCGTTCGCGACGCAGGTAGCCGTGGGTCTCCAACTCCCGTAGCGCGGCGGCGATTCGGGTCGTGCCCTCCGGGAAACGGGCCGCGAGCGACTTGACGTCGACGCGGGTTCCTGCCGGGAGCGACTGGATGTGGACGCCGAGGCCGATCGCGAGGGCCGACAACTCCGGGTGCTGGGCGAGGTGGTTGCCGATCACCGTGAAGCGGGCGGTGTGACGGGCGTTGTCGTGCGTGAGTCCAACGCCGGGCTGGCTATGCCGCTGGTGCCGCTGGTTCGGGTGTTTGTCGGCGGTGTGCCGGGACTGGGCGCGCGGGGGCGCGCTAATGTCGTGCGTATCCATCGGGAAGCGTTCTCTTCCTTGGTGGTCAGGCCCTCGCCTTGGGATTGCCGTCCCGGCGAGGGCCGTCGTATGTCTGAGGTTGTTGTGCAAAGCCTGAGTTGGTGCTGCGCTGAGCGTAGATCACGTAACCCGCTCGGAATCCAGCCCAGTTGGCGATGTTCACCCGGATGGGTGATCGTCGGGCTCGGCTGCCGGGAGGGTGGGGTGGGGCTTGGTGGGGGTCATTTCGCCGTCGTGGGTTCTTGGGAAAAGGCGCCACTTGCACCGGAGTTCGGGTTTCCGGGCTTCGGTGCGAGGTTCAGTTCCGCCCAGACCGTCTTGCGGGGGCGTGGTCCCGGGTCCCAGCCCCAGCGGTCGGCGAGCGCGGCGACGATCAGCAGACCCCGGCCCGACTCCGACTCCCCGTCCGGCGCGGGGACTTGGGGGCACGGTGCTCGGTCACCCCGGGTGTCGGTGACCTCGATGCGCAGGACGCCGGCGATGACGTACATGGTGAGTCTGAAATCCCGCCCCGGTACGCGACTGTGCGTAGCCGCGTTGGTGGCGAGTTCGGCGACGATCTGGCGGGCCGGGTCCAACGGGATCGCCCAGGACCGGAGTTGTTCGGTGGCCAGGAGACGGGCGAGGCGGGCGCCGCGTGGTGTGGGGGACAGCTGCACCGTGAAGTTGCGGGTGGGGTTGCCGAGTTGAGGTTTGGGTTGGACTTCGGAGGTGGCGGTTTCTTGGATCACATCACTCAGCGTGGCCGCCTGTGTTTACCGTGAACAGTGACCTGGCCGTTGCGTACGGTGACTGTCCAGGCGTTGTCCGGTCGTGTCCGAGCTGTCGAGACCGGGCGTGCGGGTAGGGGCGTCGCGGCACGGTCGTACGGATCAGGAGGGGTGCGGGATGAGCGAACCGGAGCAGGTCAACGGCGAGGTGGACGACCCGGGTTGGGAGGTCGACCCGGACGACGAGTGGGGACTGGCGGTCCTCGCGACGGTCGGACGGCAGTTGAAGCTGCGGCGCGAGGCAGTGGGGATGCGGGTCGGGGACTTCGCGGTGGCGGTGGGGTACGGCGAGGACCTGGTCTACAAGATCGAGGGCGGGAAACGGATCCCGCGACCCGAGTACCTGGACAAGTCCGAGGAGGTGTTGCGGGCGGACGGGCTGATCTCGGCGATGAAGGAGGACACCGCCAAGGTCCGGTACCCCAAGAAGGTGCGGGCGTTGGCGAAGCTGGAGGCGCAGGCGGTCGAGATCGGCGTCTACGAATGCAACATCATCGCCGGGTTGTTGCAGACGCCGGAGCATGCGCGGACCGTGATCGAGGCGGCGCAGCCGCCGTACTCTCCGAGCGACGTGGAACGGAGCGTGGCCGCCCGGCTGGCCCGGCAGTCGGTCTTCGAGCGGAAGGACCCGGCCCCGTCGATCCACTTTGTGCTGGAAGAGGCGCCACTGCGCCGACAGGTTGGAGGCACAATGGTGTGGCGACGGCAGCTCGAACATCTGCTGGAGGTAGGGCGGTTGCGTAACGTCACGCTTCAAGTCATGCCGACGAACACCGAGGCCCACCCAGGCCTGGACGGCAGGATCGAGCTGCTGAAGTTCCCGGATGGGACGGCGGTGGGACGTGCCGACGGCGGGTTCAGCGGTCGCCCGACCTCCGAACCAAAACAACTGCGCGTCCTTGAGCTGTGGTATGGCATCATCCGGGCGCAGGCTCTCAGCCCACGGGAGTCGCTGGCCTTTATCGAGCAATTGCTGGGAGAAACATGATCCGCAAGGCCCCCACCGGGGACGGCTCCGAACTGGCGTGGTTCAAGAGCAGCTACAGCGGCGGCACTCAGGGCGACTCGTGCGTCGAGATCGCCACCGTCCCCGGCACGGTTCACGTCCGTGATTCCAAGAACGTGGAGGGCCCTCGGTTCACGGTCGCCCCGGCCGCGTGGACGGGTTTCGTGACGTACGCGTCCCAGCCCTGACCAACACCCACCCTCAAAAAGTGTGACACTTCCCGCCAAAGTGTCACACTTCCGCGGCTAAGGGTCCCCACCCCCCTGGGAGATGAGCGATGCCTGAACCGACCTGGTTCAAGAGCAGCTACAGCGACGGCCCCGACGGCGACTCCTGCGTCGAGATCGCGGTGGCGCCCCGCGCGGTCCGCATCCGCGACTCCAAGACCACCGAGGGCCCCCGCCTCGCCGTCACCCCGGCCGCCTGGACGGACTTCGTGACGTACGCGTCCCAGGCCTGACCAACAACGCGCTCAGTCAGCCGACGGACCGGCGAACGTCATGTCCACGAAGGTGCGGACGACATCGGCGGCCTCGCCCACGCGTGCCGCACTCCGGGACGACTCGCGGCGCCGGGGTCAGGGCCGGCGGTCGTCAGTCTCGGTGCCGGTGCTGCCGGTGCGTCGGTCCAGCTCGCGGAGCAGGAACTCGGCCCAGGTCAGCACGGCGACGCCCGCGACGGTGCAGACCAGCATGAGGCACCAGCCGACAGTCTGCGCCGTGGATTGGGTGCGGAACACGTACGGGGTGAGCGCCGCCATCACGACGGCGAGCACACCCAGCGCGGCCAACCAGACCAGTCTCATGCGACCTCCAGCCGACGCCGTAGCGGTCAACGCCCCGTATCCGAGGGCCGATCCGCGCGAACCGGCCATGCTGATGCCGGTCAGGCCGCCTTACCGAACGGGCCAGGGGAAACGTCCGGCCCCTCGTCTCCCGAGGGGCCAGGGCCGGTCAGAACTTGATGCTGCCGATCATGCTCGCGATGTTCGTCGTGAGATCGCTGATCGTGGGTGCGATCGTCGACGAGGCCAGATAGAACCCCAGGAGGACACAGACGACCGCGTGTCCGCCCTTCAGCCCTGATTTCTTGACCAGAAGGAAGACGACGATCGCCAGCAGCACCACCGCCGAAATCGAGAGTGCCACGGCGGCTCACCTCCAATGATCCCAGGGACTAGGGGGGTCGGACTATGGGGGCAATGGGGTCCATGGGGTGGACCCCTAGAGCAAATCGGTACAGCAAATCCATACAGGAGCCAGCAGGTTCATACCCACGCAGCGCTAGTGATCATAACTATCCGCGCTCGCGCATCGCTCGGCGCACAGCCGCACAAGGGGGCGCATGGCCAATATGGTCGGGTCATGACGACCGAGGCTGACTCCTTCCCCCGACGGCACGCCCGTACCCAGCGATTCACGCTCGGCGCGCCGCGCGCGTTCACCGTGTCACCTGACGGTTCGCGGGTCGTGTTCCTGCGCTCTCCCTCCGGCACGGACCGGGCGAACGCGCTGTGGGTCCTCGATCCGGCGGCCGGTACCGAGCGCGTGGCGGCCGACCCGCGCGCCCTCCTCGGCGGTGCCTCGGAACGCCTCTCGCCCGAGGAGCGGGCCCGCCGCGAACGCACCCGCGAGGGCGGCGCGGGGATCATCGGCTACGCCACCGACAGCGAGGCCGAGTTGGCGTCTTTCGCCTTGTCAGGGCGGCTTTTCACGGCCGGGCTGCGGGACGGCACCGCGCGCGAACTCCCGGTCCCGGGACCGGTGATCGACCCCCGCCCCGCCCCCGACGGACGGCACATCGCCTACGTCACCGGCGGCGCCCTGCGCGTCGTAGGAGCCGACGGTGACGGTGACCGGGCGCTCGCCGAGCCGGAGTCGGAGCAAGTCACCTATGGACTGGCTGAGTTCATCGCGGCCGAGGAGATGAGCCGTACGCGCGGCTTCTGGTGGTCGCCGGACTCGGAGCGGCTGCTGGTCGCCCGCGCGGACGACACGCCCGTACAGCGCTGGTGGATCGCCGACCCGGCCCACCCCGAGCGCGAGCCGCAGCGGGTCGCGTACCCGGCGGCGGGCACCGCGAACGCGGACGTACGGCTGTACGTGATCGGGCTCGACGGGACGCGCACGGAGGTCGTCTGGGACCGGGCGCGGTACCCGTATCTGGCGCGAGTGCACTGGTCAGCGGCGGGTGCGCCGCTGCTGCTCGTGCAGGCCCGGGACCAGCGCAGCCAGCTGTTCCTCGCCGTCGAGCCCGACTCCGGGGCGACCCGGATGGTGCATGCCGACGAAGATCCAATTTGGCTTGATCTTTTCCCTGGCGTGCCGTGCTGGAGCCCTTCGGGACGGCTCGTGCGGATCGCCGACGAGGGTGGTGCCCGGGTGCTCGCGGTGGGTGAACGCCTGCTCACAGGCCCGCAGTTGCACGTCCGCGCGGTGCTCGACGTCTCCGACGACAGCGTGCTGGTCTCGGCCTCGGCGGGCGAGCACGCGCCCGCCCCGGAGACCGGCGAGGTACACGTCTACCGCGTCAACGAACTCGGCCTGGAGCGCCTCTCGCAAGAGCCCGGCGTGCACTCGGCGGTACGCGCCGGGGGCGTGACCGTACTGATCTCGGCGGCACCGGACCGGCCGGGCACCCAGGTCCAGGTGCTGCGCGCGGGCAAGAAGACAGTGACCGTCGCGTCGTACGCCGAAGATCCCGGTATGACCCCGCGCATCACGTTCACCGAGGGGGGCGCACGGCGCGTCCCGTGCGCCCTGCTTATGCCACGGGACTACGACGGCACCACTCCTCTCCCGGTTTTGATGGACCCTTACGGCGGTCCGCACGGCCCCCGCGTGGTCGCCGCGCACAACGCGCACCTCACGTCACAGTGGTTCGCCGATCAGGGGTTCGCGGTGCTCGTCGCCGACGGCCGCGGCACCCCGGGCCGTTCACCGGCATGGGAGAAGGCGATCCACCGCGACTTCACCCTCTCCCTCGACGACCAGATCGACGCCCTCCAGGACCTCGCGAAGTCCCACCCGCTCGACCTCTCCCGGGTGGCCATCCGCGGCTGGTCGTACGGGGGTTGGCTCGCGGGGCTCGCCGTACTGCGCCGCCCGGACGTCTTCCACGCAGGCATCGCGGGCGCCCCGGTCACCGACTGGCGGCTCTACGACACCCACTACACGGAGCGGTACCTGGGCGACCCGGCCAAGGACCCGGAGTCGTACGCGAAGAGCAGTCTGGTGACGGACGACGGACTGTCCGCGCCTGCCGACCCGCACCGGCCGCTGATGGTCGTGCACGGCCTCGCCGACGACAACGTGGTGGTCGCGCACACCCTGCGACTGTCCTCCGCACTGCTGGCCGCCGGCCGCCCGCACGAGGTGCTGCCGCTGTCGGGCGTCACGCACATGACCCCGCAGGAACAGGTCGCGGAGAACTTGCTCCTGCTTCAAGTGGACTTCCTGAAGCGGGCGTTGGGCCTGGCCTAGGTACGGCAACGGACCGGGGCGACATGGCGCGCCCCGGTCCGTTTACGGCACCCGCACGGCCGTACGTCATTCAGGTTGACGTGTCCGTATATCGAGATCGGGTCGGCGGAGTTGCCTGTGTGTTAACGCGGTTGGTGGCGGTTTGGGAGGTTATTCCGCCCCCTGATCAAGATCGTCCGGGGTCGCTTCGGGGGTTTCCTCCTGCGGTACGACCGTCTTCTCCTCGGCGAAGTGACAGGCCGAGTCGTGTGCCGCGGGGCCGCTCGCCAGCCGGAACTCGGCGGGTACCGCGAGCAGCGGCACCTCCAGTGAGCAGCGCTCCTGTGCCTTCCAGCAGCGGGTGCGGAAGCGGCAGCCGGACGGGATGTTCGTCGGCGACGGCACGTCACCCGCGAGGATGATCCGCTCCCGGTGGTCCCGCGCGTCCGGGTCGGGCACGGGTACGGCGGAGAGCAGCGCCTGGGTGTACGGGTGCGTCGGGTGGTCGTAGATCTCCTCGTCCTTGCCGATCTCCACGATCCGGCCGAGGTACATGACTCCGACCCGGTCCGAGATGTGCCGGACGATGGAGAGGTCGTGCGCGATGAAGATGTAGGAGAGGTCGAACTCGTCCTGGAGGCGGTCGAGGAGGTTGATGACCTGGGCCTGTACGGAGACGTCGAGCGCGGAGACGGGTTCGTCGGCGACGATGACCTCGGGGCGCAGCGCCAACCCCCTTGCGATGCCGATGCGTTGGCGCTGGCCGCCGGAGAACTGGTGCGGATACCGGTTGATGTACTCGGGGTTGAGCCCGACCACGTCCAGCAGATCCTGAACTCGCTTGCGCCGGTCGCCCTTTGGCGCCACCTCGGGGTGGATCTCGTACGGCTCCCCGATGATGTCGCCCACCGTCATCCGGGGGTTGAGGGAGGTGTACGGGTCCTGGAACACCATCTGGATGTTGCGCCGGGCGGCCTTGAGCGCGCGGCCCGACATGCGGCTGATGTCCTCGCCCTTGAACTTGATCGACCCTTCCGTCGGCCGTTCAAGGTTGACCAGCATCTTGGCGACTGTTGATTTGCCGCAGCCGGACTCCCCGACGATGCCGAGGGTCTCGCCCTTGTTGAGCGTGAAGTCCACACCGTCGACGGCTTTTACGGCGCCGACCTGCTTCTTGAAGAGGATGCCCTGGGTCAAGGGGTAGTGCTTGACGAGCCCGGTCACCTCCAGGATCGACTCAGCCATTGAGGCACTCCCTCCAGAAGTGGCAGGCGCTGCCCCGGTGTTGATCCACCTCGTACAGCTCGGGTTCATCGGTCCGGCACACGTCCTGGGCCATCGGACAGCGGGGGTTGAAGGCGCAGCCGGGCGGGATGTGCATCAGGTTCGGCGGCAGGCCCTTGATGGCGTAGAGCTCCTGGCCCTTCTGGTCCAGGCGCGGGATGGAGTCCAACAGGCCGCGCGTGTACGGGTGGGCCGGGGCCTTGTAGATGTCGTGGACGGGGGCCGACTCGACGATCCGGCCCGCGTACATCACGGCGATCTTGTCGGCCACGTCCGCGACGACTCCGAGGTCGTGGGTGATGAGGATGAGCCCCATGTGCAGCTCGCGCTGCAACTCGGCCAGCAGGTCCATGACTTGGGCCTGGACGGTGACGTCGAGGGCGGTGGTGGGTTCGTCCGCGATGATGAGCGCCGGCTCCAGGGCGAGCGCCATGGCGATCATGATGCGCTGGCGCATACCGCCGGAGAACTGGTGGGGGTAGTCACGGACCCGCTGCGCCGCACCCGGGATCCGCACCCGGTCCATCAGTTCAACTGCCTTGGTCCGCGCGTCCTTTCGGGACATTCCCCGGTGCACGATGAACATCTCGCCGAGCTGATCGCCCACGGAGAGCACGGGGTTGAGCGAGGACAGCGCGTCCTGGAAGATCATCGCCATCTCGGCACCGCGAACCTTGCGCCGCTCGTCTTCCTTGAACTTCAGCAGATCCTTGCCCCGGAACAGAATCTCGCCGCCGGTGATCTTCCCCGGCGGGGTGTCGAGAATCCCCATCACCGCCTGCGCGGTCACGGACTTCCCGGACCCCGACTCCCCCAGCACGGCGAGGGTCTCGCCCTCGTCCACGCTGTAGTTGACCCCGTTGACGGCCTTGGCGACCCCGTCCCTGGTCCTGAACTCCACATGCAGATCCCGCACTTCGAGCAGCATGACGCCGGTCACCTCAACTTCGGGTCGAGGGCGTCGCGGACCGCGTCGCCGAGCATGATGAACGCGAGGACCGTGATCGCCAGGGCTCCGGCGGGCCAGAGGAGCATGTGCGGGGCGTTGCGGATGTACTGGGACGCGGCCGAGATGTCGATGCCCCAGCTGACCGTGGGGGGCTTGAGGCCTACCCCGAGGTACGACAGGGTCGCCTCCAGCGAGATGTACGTGCCCAGCGCGATCGTGGCGACGACGATCACCGGAGCGACCGCGTTCGGGGTGATGTGGCGTAGCAGGAGGCGGGAGTTGGAGGCGCCGAGGGCGCGTGCGGCCTGGACGTAGTCGTTCTGTTTGGCGGTGATGACCGAGCCGCGGGCGATGCGGGAGATCTGCGGCCAGCCGAGCAGAACCATGAAGCCGATCACCGGCCAGACCGTGTTGCTCGTCACCACGGACAGGAGCACCAGGCCGCCCAGGACCACCGGGATCGCGAAGAAGATGTCCGTGAGGCGGGACAGGATCGAGTCCCATACTCCGCCGAAGAAGCCCGCGAGGCCGCCCAGCACCGATCCGAAGATCGCCACCCCCAGCGTGGCGAGCACGCCCACCGTCACCGACGTACGGGTGCCGTACACCGTGCGCGTGTAGACGTCGCAGCCCTGGCCGTCGTAGCCGAAGGGGTGGCCCGGCTGGGAGCCCTCCTGGGCCTTGGCGAGGTCGCACTTGAGGGGGTTGCCCGAGGCGATCAGGGAGGGCCAGAGGGAGATGACCACCAGGAAGAGGATGACCAGCGCGGAGATGATGAAGACCGGGTTGCGGCGCAGGTCGCGCCAGGCGTCGGACCAGAGGGAGTGGGGTTTGCCGGACGGGCCGGTGCCTTCCGGTCCGCCGGGCGTCTTCTCAAGGGTTTCCGCCTCGCTCGTGGCGAGGTCCATCGGGCCGCCCATGCCGGTGCCGGCGATGGCGCGCTCCGGTTCGAACGGCTGCTCAGGCATAGCGGATCCTCGGGTCGAGAACGGCGTACAGGAGGTCGACCAGCAGGTTGGCGATCAGGAACACCAGGACCAGGACCGTCACGAAGCCGACCACCGTCTGGGTGTTCTGGCGGACGATCCCCTGGTAGAGCTGGTAGCCGACCCCGTGGATGTTGAAGATCCGCTCGGTGACGATCGCGCCGCCCATCAGGGCGCCGATGTCCGTGCCGATGAAGGTGACCACCGGGATGAGGGAGTTGCGGAGCAGGTGGCGGATGATCACCCGGTGCCTCGGGAGGCCCTTCGCCACCGCCGTACGGACGTAGTCGGAGCGGCGGTTCTCCGCGATGGACGTCCGGGTCAGCCGGGTCACGTACGCGAGGGAGACCGAGGCCAGCACCAGCCCGGGGACGATCAGTTCGCTGAACGTCGCCTCCGGTGAGACGGACGGTTTGATCCAGCCCCATTCGACGCCGAGGAGGAGTTGGAGCAGCAGACCGGTGACGAAAGTCGGGACGGAGATCACCACGAGGGTGAGCAGGAGCACCGTGGTGTCGATGGGGCGGCCGCGCTTGAGGCCGGTGAGCACCCCGAGCGTGATGCCGATGACGACCTCGAAGACGATCGCCACGACGGTGAGCCGGATGGTGACCGGGAACGCGGTCGACATCAGCTCGGTGACCTTCTGGCCGGTGAACGCCGTCCCGAAGTCACCGGTGAAGACGTTCCCCATATAGGTCAGGTACTGCTGCCACACGGGCTTGTCGAGGCCGAACTCCCGCTTGAGCTGGGCGGCCGTCGCCGGGTCGCACTGCCGCTCGCCGCACAGGCCCGCGATGGGGTCGCCCATGACGTTCACCATCAGGAAGATCAACAGTGTGGCGCCGATGAAGACCGGGATCATCTGCAGCAGACGCCGGATTACGTACCGTCCCATGGGGGCTCCGGGGATCATGGGGGCGGGCCGCGGCGGACCCGCCCCCGGTGCGACTCGGGCTCAGCTGACCTTGATCTCGTTGTAGACAGGGACGCTGAACGGGTTGAGCGCCACGTTGGAGAGCCGGTCGGAGTAGCCCGCGCTGCCGTTCTGGTACCAGAGCGGGATGGCGGCCATGTTGTCCCGTACGACGCCCTCGGCCTGCTGGAAGAGCTTGATCGCCTTGCTGGTGTCCGTCTCCGCGTTGGCCCGGTCGACGAGCTTGTCGAAGTCCTTGTTGGACCACTGGCCGTCGTTGGAGGAGGCGTTGGTGTAGTAGAGCGGCTGGAGGAAGTTCTGGATGAGCGGGTAGTCCATCTGCCAGCCGGCGCGGAACGGGCCGGTCATCTTGTGCTGGCCGATCTGGTTGCGGAAGTCCGCGAAGGTGCCGACCGGGTTGCCGACGCACGCCTTGTCGTTGCCGAGCGCGTTGTTGATGGAGTTGCACACGGCGTCCACCCACTCCTTGTGCGAGCCCGTGTCCGCGTTGTACGTGATCTTGACCTGGCCGCCGGGGATGCCGCCGCCCTCCTGGACGAGCTTCTTCGCCTCGGTCGGGTTGTACTTGCAGGCGTCCCCGCACAGCCCGTCCTGGAAGCCGCCCTCGGTACCGAGCACCGGTGAGGTCCAGTCGGTGGCCGGGGTGCGGGTCTTCTGGAAGATCGTGTTGGTGATCTGGTCCCGGTTGATCGCCATCGACAGGCCCGTGCGGACCTTCTCCGAGCCGCTCTTGTTCCAGTTCTTGTCGTAGTACGGGAACGCGAGGGTCTGGATGATGCCGGCGGGCGTGTTGATGTACCGGCTGCCGAGGTCGCTCTTGACGTTCTTGAGCTGCGAGGCCGGGATGTCGTCGACGAGGTCGAGGTTGCCGGCCATCAGGTCGGTGTAGGCGGTGTTGTTGTCGGTGTAGACCTTGAGGGTCACGCCACCGTTCTCCGCCTTGTCCTCACCCGTGTACCCGTCCCACTTCACGAGCTTCATCTGCGAGCCCTTGGTGTACGACGAGATCGTGTACGGGCCGTTGCCCACCGGCTTCTTCAGCCAGGCCGCGTGGTCCGAGAAGAACGTCGACGGCAGCGGGGAGTAGGCCGCGTAGCCGAGGGTGTCCGGGAAGGTCGAGAACTTCTGGGTGAGCTTGATGGTGAAGGTGTCGGTGCCGGTCACCTTGAGCCCGGTGAGCGTGGTCGCGCTCTGCGAGCCGCTGTCGGGGTGGACCTTGTCGTAGCCCTCGATGTACCCGAAGAAGTAAGCGTTCTTCTGGTTGTTCTTGAGGCTCGCCCCGTAGTTCCACGCGTCGACGAAGGACTTCGCGGTGACGGCCTCGCCGTTGCTGAACTTCCAGCCGCTCTTGATGGTGACCGTGAAGTTCTGCGAGTCCGTGGTGTCGATCTTGTCGGCCAGCATGTCCTCGGCCTTGCCGGTCTTCGGGTCGTACCGCTTCAGTCCGCGGAAGACCATGTCGAGGACCTTGCCGCCCTGCACCTCGTTGGTGTTGGCCGGCTCCAACGGGTTCTGCGGGTCGCCCCAGGAGGCGCTGAGCACCGAGCTGCCGTCACCGCCGCCGCTGTCGCTGCTTCCGCCGCCCCCACAGGCGGTCGCCGCGAGGGCTACCGCCGCCGCGCAAGCGGCCCATTTGGCGTGCGTGGCTCCACGCATCGAGTGCCTCCTCAGGAAAGCCGATCCCTGCTGATCCGTTACCGGCCAATATCGACGCAAAGGGGACGCGGCGCACACGCAGCCACCCGAATGCAGCACAGGCCGCTCGCGCGAGGGGTGGGCCCGACCCCGTCGGAGCCCGGCGAATTCCGCCCCGGAAATGCATCCACACAGGGCGGAGGATTCACAGAGGGGGAATGGCCGATGGGAAAAGGACGTCGATAAGGTCGGGACGGTTCCGATCTTGAGGGGAATTTGAGCATTCCCACATCATGTGACGGGCATCACGTTATGCGGCGTGTATATCTGTACTAACCGGATACAACCCGGCTAAAAAGAGGACCGAACTTTCCGATATGAGACCTTGGTCGCGTACCAGGACGGACCCGAAAAGCAAGTACGCGATAGCGGCCTCCGCATTTCGGTTGCCATCTCGACGGTGCACGGACAAGCTCAACCCTGCGTCCTGGAAGCCCAGTTGACGTAACCACGGGGGGAGTCCGATGAATGCCGCAGGTCACCGCGAGCACGGCTCCCGGGTTTTTACCATTCGAAGGGAATTCAACTTCGTGAGGAAATTCGCGAGTTCCGTCATCGCGGCCGTCGTCGTCGCCGGCGGCCTGGTGAGTGTGGCGGCCGCACCGGCCTCCGCCGCCTGCGCCCCGAGCCCGGGCACCGGCTACACCATCTACGACAAGCACACCGTTTATCCGGGGACCAACCTCGCCAGCACGTGGCTGTTCGACAAGGACGACCCCACCGTCAGCTACAACCAGTCCTCGACGGGCACCCTGAGCGCCAGCGGCACCGCGGGCGTGACGGCCGAGACGGGCGTGATCTTCGCGAAGGCCAGCGTGTCGTTCAGCGTGACCGTGGGCAAGACGTGGTCGCACACCGAGAGTTGGAACTACTCGCTGCACGCCAAGAACAAGGCGGGCAAGACGAAGGTCCGGATGCGTCTCTTCCACGAGGCCAAGAAGTTCAAGGTCCGTAAGTACACGTACTACTACGACGGCCACTGCAAGTTCCACAGCACGACCAAGTGGCGCAAGCAGTTCACCGCCCCGGTGAAGCGCGACAGCAACGACGTCTGGGGCCTGGAGTACAAGTAGGTCTCGATAACGACGGCCCGCCGGTTCAACCGGCGGGCCGCCTTTCGTGCGCGATCACACCGTCAAGGCTCCACCAGGCAACCTTCAGTGGTGTGGACCAATAACTGCCTTTTATGCCGTCAACTTGCCGTTTCCGCAGGCCACATGGGCTTTCATGCGCCGTTGACGGGCGCCGACCGCCGCTGATAGACACACTCTTCAACCCAGCCCGGCGTCACCAGCGCGAGGTCAGGACCATGAGCACTCAGGACCGGAACGGCACAGAGCACTCACGCCCGAGAAGACCACGACCCCGCATACACCGACTGGTGGCCGCAGCAGCGGGCGCCCTGGCGCTCACGGCGGCGCTCGCCACCCCCCTCAACCCGGCACCGCAGCAGGCCGAGGCCAAGGCGGCCGACAAGGTCCTCACCGTCGCCGTCGCACAGAGCGTGGACTCCTTGAGCCCGTTCCTGGCGGTCCGTCTGGTCAGCACGAGCATCGGCCGGCTGATGTACGACTACCTCACCAACTACGACCCCAAGGACAACCACATCGTCCCGGGTCTGGCCACCAAGTGGTCGTCGTCGGCGGACAAGCTGACCTGGACGTACACGATCCGCTCGAACTCGAAGTGGTCCGACGGCCAGCAGGCCACCGCCGACGACGCGGCGTGGACGTTCAACAAGATGATGACCGACCCGGGCGCCGCCACCGCCAACGGCAGCTTCGTCACCAACTTCGCGAAGGTCACCGCCCCGAGCCCCACCCAGCTGGTCATCAAGCTGAAGAAGCCGCAGGCGACGATGACCGCCCTCGACGTGCCGATCGTGCCCGAGCACATCTGGGCGAAGGCCGGCGACCTCTCCAAGTTCAACAACGACAAGAGCTTCCCGATCGTCGGCAACGGCCCGTTCGTCCTCACCGGCTACAAGCCGGACAGCTACGTCCGCCTCAAGGCCAACAAGACCTTCTGGCGCGGGGCCCCGAAGTTCGACGAGGTGGTCTTCCGCTACTACAAGGACCAGGACGCGGCCGTCGCCGCCCTGCGCAAGGGCGAGGTCTCCTTCGTCGCCGGGTCCCCCTCCCTGACCCCCGCTCAGGCCGCCTCCCTCAAGGGCGAGCAGAACATCAAGGTCAACGACGCCCCCGGCCGCCGCTTCTACGCGCTGGCCACCAACCCCGGCGCCCAGGCCAAGGACGGCAAGCACTTCGGCGACGGCGACCCCTCCCTGCTCGACGAGAACGTGCGGCACGCCCTGTTCATGGCGGTCGACCGCACGACCCTCATCGACAAGGTGTTCCAGGGCCACGCCGTCGAGGGCCAGGGCTACATCCCGCCGCGCTTCTCCACGTACTTCTGGAAACCGTCGGCGAGCCAGGAACTCTCCTACGACCCGACGAAGGCGGCCCAACTCCTCGACCAGGCGGGCTACAAGAAGAACGGCGACGGCAAACGCGTCGGCAAGGACGGCAAGCCGATCACCTACCGCCTGCTGTGCCACGCAACCGACCCCAACGACAAGGCGGTCGGCCAGTACCTCCAGGAGTGGTGGGGCAAGCTCGGCATCGGCGTCACGCTCGACTGCCTCGACAACGTCACCGACCCCTGGCTCGCGGGCAAGTACGACCTCGCCTTCGACGGCTGGTCCGTCAACCCCGACCCGGACTTCGTCCTGTCCATCCACACCTGCGGGGCCCTGCCCGCGACCCCCAAGGACATCGGCGCGACCGACAACTTCATCTGCGACAAGACGTACGACAAGCTCTACGCCCAGCAGTTGGCCGAGTACGACCCGGCCAAGCGGGCGGACATCGTCAAGCAGATGGAGTCCCGGCTCTACGACCTCGGGTACATGAACGTCATGGCGTACCCGAACGCCGTCGAGGCCTACCGCACCGACCAGATCAAGTCCATCGAGACGATGCCCAGCACCGCGGGCAACATCTACGGCCAGGACGGCTACTGGAGTTGGTGGTCCGCGGTACCGGCCGCCTCCGACGGATCGTCGTCCGGCGGGCTCTCGGGCGGGGCGATCGCCGGGATCGTCGTCGGGGGTGTGGTCGTCGTCGGTGCGCTGGTCCTGTTCGGGCTGCGACGCCGGGCGACCGCCGAGGACCGGGAGTAGCGATGCGCGGATCCTCAACAGCGGTGTACGGAAGGGCTGTTGATGGCAGCTGACGTCACATCAGTGCCGGTGGAGGAGACGGCCGGACCGGGCGGAGTGGGCACCCGGTCAGGGTATGTCCGGTACGTGGCAGGCAAGTTGGGCGGTGCCGCCGTCTCGTTGCTCGCCGTGCTGGTCACCGGCTTCTTCCTGTTCCGGCTGATCCCCGGCGACCCGGTCAAGACGATGACCGGTGGCCGCCCGATCTCCGCCGGTCAACTCGCTGAGTACCGCAAGGAGTTCGGGCTCGACCTGCCACTGTGGGAGCAGTTCACGGACTACTGCGGCAAGGCACTCACCGGTGACCTCGGGACGTCGTACCAGTTCAAGGCGCCCGTCATCGACCGGATCACCGAGGCGCTACCGAACACCCTGCTGCTCACCGGCACGGCCTTCGTGCTGTACACCGCGCTCGGCATGTTCCTCGGCACGCGCTCGGCATGGCGGCACGGCAGCCTCTCGGACCGGCTCAACACCGGTCTGGCGCTGACCCTTTACTCCGTCCCGTCGTTCTGGCTCGGTCTGCTCCTCATCATCGTGTTCTCGGTGGGCGTGGGCCCGATCCCCGGGCTCTTCCCGACCGGCGGCATGGAGTCGGGCGGCAATGAGGGGATCGCGTACGTCCTGGATGTCGCCCACCATCTCGTGCTACCGGTGGTCACGTTGGTGGCGGTCGAGTACGGGCAGACGCTGCTGGTCACCCGTTCCGCGCTGCTCGACGAGATGGGCAGCGACTATCTGACGACCGCGCGGGCCAAGGGACTTCGGGACGACCTGGTCCGGCGCAGGCACGCGGTACCGAACGCGCTGCTGCCCACCGTCACCCTCGTCTTCGTCAACCTCGGCCGTACGGTCGCGGGGGTGATCCTGGTGGAGACGGTCTTCTCCTGGCCCGGCCTGGGCGGCCTGTTCTACCAGGCCCTCAGCGTGCCCGATCTGCCCCTGGTCCAGGGCCTGTTCCTCTTCTTCGCGTCGGCGGTGATCGTCATGAACACACTGGCGGATCTGGTCTATCCGCTGCTCGACCCCCGGGTGAGCCGATGACCACCGAGGCCACTCCCCCGCCGGCCCAGGCCGGACCCCGGACGCTCGCCTGGCAGCGCCGCCGCCGGTCCGCCGTACGGTTCTGGACCCGGTACCGCACCCACCGCGCCGGTCTCGTCGGCCTGGCCGCGCTCGGCCTGTTCGCGCTGATCGCGCTCACCGCGCCGCTCACGGTCGGCTCCGACGTGTCGAGCGTGACCGACGCGCCGGGCGGTCCGCTGGAGAGCCCGAGCGCCCAATTCCCGCTGGGCACCGACCAGTTCGGCCGCAACCTGCTGGGGCTCGTCGTCTGGGGATCGCGGGTCTCCCTGCTCGTCGGACTGCTCGCGGCGGTGCTGTCGGTGGCGATCGGCGCGGTGGTGGGGATCACCGCCGGGCACTTCCGGGGCGCGTACGGGACCGTGCTGATGCGGATCACCGACTGGTTCCTGGTCATGCCGACGCTGGTGCTGGCGATCGCGCTGGCCACCGTCATGTCCCGTTCCCTCGGGACGGTGATCCTGGCGATCGGCGTGACCACCTGGCCGACCACGGCCCGGCTGGTGCGGGCGCAGACCCTGGCTGTGGAGTCACGGCCGTACATCGAACGCGCCCGGGCGCTCGGCGGCGGCCACTGGCACGTCATGTCCCGGCACGTCCTGCCCAACGTGATGCCCCTGATCCTGGCCCAGACGACCCTGATGGTCTCGACCTCCATCCTCACCGAGGCGACCCTCGCCTTCCTGGGGCTCGGGGATCCTACGGTGGTGTCGTGGGGCGGGCTGCTCCAGGACGCCCGGGAGGCGGGTGCGGTGAGTGCGGGCGACTGGTGGTATTTGATCCCGCCCGGCATCGCGATCGCGGTGGTCGCGCTGGCGTTCACACTGTGCGGGCGCGCGGTGGAGTCGGCCCTCAACCCCCGGCTGGGGGTGGCGGGTTGACCCTCCTGGAGGTCCGGAACCTGCACGTGACGTACCCGGGCGGTGTCGACGCGGTACGGGGCGTTGACCTGTCCCTGACGGCCGGTCAGAAAGTGGGCATGGCAGGCGAGTCGGGCTGCGGCAAGTCCACCCTGGCCCTCGCGCTGCTACGACTGCTGCCGCCGGGGACCCGGGTCTCCGGGGAGATCCTGCTGAACGGGGAGGACATACTGACGATGCGCTGGGGGCGGGTGCGGGCGGTTCGCTGGGCCGGTGCCTCGATCGTCTTCCAGGGCGCCATGCACTCCCTCAACCCCGTGCACCGCATCGGCGACCAGATCGCGGAACCGGTGCTGCTGCACCAAGGCGCGACGGCGGCACAGGCCCGCAAGCGGACCGGGGAACTCCTGGAACAGGCCGGGCTGCCGGCGTCCCGGGCGACCGCGTACCCGCACGAACTCTCCGGCGGCCAACGCCAACGCGTCATGATCGCCATGGCCCTGGCCTGCGCACCGCAACTGATCATCGCCGACGAGCCGACCACCGCGCTCGACGTGATGATCCAGGCCCAGATCCTGAACCTGCTCGAACGCCTCGTCACGGACCAGGACTTGGGCCTGCTCATGATCAGCCACGACCTGGCGGTCCTCGCGGACCTCTGCGACCGCCTGGTGGTCATGTACGCGGGCCGGGTGATCGAGGAGGGTCCCGCGCGCGAGGTCTACGCGAACGCCCTCCACCCGTATGCCAAGGCCCTGTCGGCCTCCTTCCCGCACATCGGCGACCCGACCTCCCGCTTCGCCCCCCGCGGCCTCCCCGGCGACCCGCCCGACCCCACGGAACTGCCCTCCGGCTGCGCCTTCCACCCGCGCTGCGCGGAGGCGTTGGACACCTGCACGACGGACGACCAGCTTCTGCGGGAGGCCGGCCGGGGGCGGCGGGCGGCTTGTGTTCATGTGCGGGAGCTGGCCGCCGATGTGCCGGAACGGGCCGTGGACACGGGGAGTACGCCATGACGACGACACCACCGGCGCCCCTCCTCAGCGCGCAGGGGCTGCATGTCGCCTTCCCCGCCCGGCACGGCGGTGCACCCGCCCGGGCCGTGGACGGTGTCGACCTCGACATCCGGCCGGGCGAAGTAGTGGCGCTCGTCGGTGAATCGGGGTGTGGGAAGACGACGTTGGCGCGTTCGCTGCTCGGTCTGGTGGCGCCGACGGAGGGGCGGGTGACGTTCGACGGAGAGCCCCTGCGGTACTCCTCCCGCGCCCTGAAGGCCTACCGCAGACGGGTCCAGCTCGTCCTCCAGGACCCGAGCGGGTCGCTCAACCCACGGCACACGGTGTACGACGCGGTGGCCGAGGGGCTGCGGATCCACCGGGGCGCCGGTGACGAACGGGCGGCCGTGGCGCAGGCGTTGTCGCGGGCGGGGCTTCGGCCGCCCGAGCGGTTCTTCCTGCGGTATCCGCACGAGCTGTCCGGTGGGCAGCGGCAGCGTGTCGTGATCGCCGGTGCGCTGGTCCTCGAACCCGAACTCCTCGTCGCCGACGAGCCGGTGGCCTCCCTGGACGCCTCCGTGCGCGGCGAGATCCTCGCCCTGCTGCTCCGGCTGCGCACCGAACTCGGCCTGGCCGCGCTGGTGGTGACCCATGACCTGGGGCTGGCGTGGAACATCGCCGACCGGGTCGCGGTGATGTACCTGGGCCGGATCGTGGAGACGGGGGACGCGGAGAAAGTACTGACGGCACCCCAACATCCGTACACCCAGGCCCTGTTGTCGGTCCTGCCCGAGGCACCCGGCGACCCCGTCGTCCTCTCCGGCGAGCCCCCGGACCCGTCCCGCATCCCGACGGGCTGCCGGTTCCGGGCGCGCTGCCAGATCCTGGCGAGCGGCGAGGCGGAGCGAGCGGGTGTCGCGCATCGGTGCCGGACCGAGGACCTGGAGGTGCTGGGCGGCGGCGGGGAGGCGCAGGTGGCCTGTCATTGGGCGCGGGCGTTGGACCCCGCCGTGTGAGAACGCCGGTCCCTGTCACCGTCGCGGTCCGGAAACGCCGGTTCCCGGCACCGTGGGACGGTACCGGGAACCGGGGTGCAGCGGCGTGGCCGTAGGGGTCAGGCCGCGTGCACCACGTCCTTGACCTCGGCGAAGTGGCACGCCGACTCGTGGGCCGCCGGGGTGTCCACGCCGCGGAAGCGCTCGGGGACCGCCAGCAGCGGGACCTCCGTCGAGCACTTGTCCTGTGCCTTCCAGCAGCGGGTGCGGAAGCGGCAGCCGGACGGCGGGTTCGCCGGCGAGGGGACGTCACCGGTGAGGATGATCCGCTCGCGACCCTCACGGGCCTCCGGGTCTGGCACCGGGACCGCCGACAGCAGCGCCTGGGTGTAGGGGTGCGTCGGGTGGTCGTAGATCTGCTCGTCGGAGCCGATCTCGGCGATCTTGCCGAGGTACATGACCCCGACCCGGTCCGAGATGTGGCGGACGATCGACAGGTCGTGCGCGATGAAGATGTAGGAGAGGTTGAACTCGTCCTGCAGACGCTCCATCAGGTTGATGACCTGGGCCTGCACCGACACGTCGAGCGCGGAGACCGGCTCGTCGCAGATGATGATCTCGGGGTTGAGCGCGAGGCCGCGGGCGATGCCGATGCGCTGGCGCTGACCGCCCGAGAACTGGTGCGGGTAGCGGTTGATGTACTCGGGGTTGAGACCGACGACGTCGAGGAGTTCCTGCACCTTGCGGCGCCGGTCGCCCTTGGGGGCCACCTCGGGGTGGATGTCGAAGGGCTCGCCGATGATGTCGCCGACCGTCATCCGCGGGTTCAGGGAGGTGTACGGGTCCTGGAACACCATCTGGATGTTGCGGCGGACGGCCTTCTGCGCGCGGCCGGACAGCTTGGTGATGTCCTGGCCCTTGTAGAAGATCTCGCCCGCGGTGACCTGCTCCAGGTTCATCAGGAGCTTGGCGACCGTGGACTTGCCGCAGCCGGACTCGCCCACGATGCCGAGGGTCTCGCCCTGGTAGAGGTCGAAGGAGACCCCGTCGACGGCCTTGACCGCGCCGATCTGTTTCCGGAACAGGATGCCCTGGGTCAGCGGGAAGTGCTTCACCAGGTTCCGCACCTGGAGGATCGGCTCGCCGCGGTCGACCGGCGCCTCGATGGCGCCGACCGCCTCCGTCTCGGAGTGGACCTCGGCGACCTCCACCTCGGAGACGTTCGGCGTGGCCTCCTGCTGCTCGTCGTTCTTGCTGGGCTCAGCCATGGATCGTCTCCTTCCAGAAGTGGCATGCCGAACCGCGGCCGACCAGATCGGTACCGTCCTGCTCGGTCACCGGAACCAGCACCGGGACCTCCGTACGGCAGATGTCCTGTGCCTTGGGGCAGCGCGGGTTGAAGGCGCAACCGGTCGGCACGTGCAGCAGGTTGGGCGGCAGGCCCTTGATCGCGTAGAGCTCCTGGCCCTTCTGGTCCAAGCGCGGGATGGAGTCGAGCAGACCCCGGGTGTAGGGGTGCGCCGGGCGCTTGTACAGCTCGCGCACCGGTGCGGTCTCCACGATGCGGCCCGCGTACATCACCGCGATCTTGTCGGCGACGTCCGCGACCACGCCGAGGTCGTGGGTGATGAGGATGAGCCCCATCTGGTACTCGCGCTGCAACTCCGCGAGCAGGTCCATGACCTGGGCCTGGACGGTCACGTCGAGAGCCGTGGTGGGCTCGTCGGCGATGATCATGTCCGGCTCCAGGGCCAGCGCCATGGCGATCATGATGCGCTGGCGCATACCGCCGGAGAACTGGTGCGGGTAGTCGTTCACCCGCGCCGCGGCGGCCGGGATCTTCACCCGGTCCATCAGCTCGATGGACTTGGCCCTGGCCTCCTTCTTGGAGAGGCCCTGGTGGACGCGGAACAACTCGCCGATCTGGTAGCCCACGGAGAGCACCGGGTTCAGCGAGCTGAGCGCGTCCTGGAAGATCATGGCGATGCGCCGGCCGCGGATCTTGCGGCGCTCCTCGGTGGACATCTTGAGCATGTCCTGGCCGCGGAAGAGGATCTCGCCCTGCGGGATCCGGGCCGGCGGCATGTCGAGGATGCCCATGATCGCCTGCGCGGTCACGGACTTGCCGGAGCCGGACTCGCCGAGCACGGCGAGGGTCTCGCCGGCGTGGACGTTGTAGTTGACGCCGTTGACGGCCCGTACGACACCCTCGCGGGTGGCGAACTCGACGTGCAGGTCACGCACTTCGAGCAGCGGGGCGTCCTCGCCGTCGCGGGGCGCCGGTACCGGCGCTGCTTCTTCGATGATGGTCACGTACGCCTCCCTCAGCGCGTCTTCGGGTCAAGGGCGTTGCGGACCGCTTCGCCGAGCATGATGAATGCCAGCACCGTGATGGTGAGCATGATCGACGGGTAGAGCATGATCCACTGGGCGATCCGGATCGAACTGCCGCCGTCGGAGATGTCGTTGCCCCAGGAGACGCCGTTCAGGCCGAGCCCCAGGAAGGACAGCGTGGCCTCGGAGCCGATGTAGACGCCGAGCGAGATGGTCGCGACGACGATCACCGGGGCGAGCGTGTTCGGCAGGATGTGCCGGAACAGGATGCGCGGGGTGCTCGCGCCCAGTGCCTTGGCGGCCTGGACGTAGTCGGACTGCTTGGTGGTGATCACCGCGCCGCGCATCACGCGGGCCAGCTGGGTCCAGCCGAAGAAGCTCAGGGCGCCGATGACGACCCAGGCGGTGCGCTCCGGGAAGGAGTTGAGGGTGACCATGGTGCCCAGCAGGAACGGGATGCCGAAGAACACGTCCACGAGCCGCGACAGGACGGAGTCGACGATCCCGCCGAAGTAGCCGGCGATCATGCCGACCAGACCGCCCACGATCGTCACGGCGAACGTGGTGCCGAAGCCGACGGCTATGGAGGCCCGGGCGCCGTAGATGAGCCGGGCGTAGACGCTGCGGCCCTGCTGGTCGTAGCCCAGCCACTCGGTCGAGAAGACCTTTCCGAGCTGGGGCTTCTGCAGGTAGTGCTTGGACAGGTCGCCGTAGGCCGGGTTGCCGCTGGTGAACCAGCCGGGGAAGAACGTGATCAGCAGGAGCAGCACGATCAGCACCGACGAGATGAGGAAGATCTTGTTGCGCCGCAGGTCCTGCCAGGCGTCGCCCCACAGGCTGCGGGTCTTCTCGGACTTCGCCGGCTGGGGGGCCGGTGTGGCGGCGTCCACGCTGTCCGGCTCGGCGGTGGCGGTGTCGGATTTGGTCATGTCAGGCATAGCGAATCCTCGGGTCAAGGACCGCGTAGAGCAGGTCGACAAGGAGGCTGGCGACGAGATAGACGAGGACGAGGATGGTCACCAGGCCCACGAGGGTGGTGCCTTCCCGGCGGATGATCGACTGGTAGATCGTGCCGCCGATGCCCTGGATGTTGAAGATGCCCTCGGTGATGACGGCACCGCCGAGCAGGCCGCCGATGTCCGTGCCGAGGTAGGTGACCACGGGGATCATCGAGTTGCGCATGAGGTGGACGGTCACCACGCGGCGCCGGGGCAGGCCCTTGGCGATGGCCGTACGGACGTAGTCGGCGCGCATGTTCTCCGCTATCGACGTCCGGGTCAGTCGCGACACATAGGCGAGTGACGCCGTGGCCAGCACAATCGCAGGCATCAGCAACTGACCGTAGTTCGATGCGTCGTTGACGTTCGGTTCCAGCCACTGGAGTTCGTCGGCGAAGATCCACTGGAGGATGAAGCCGAGGACGAAGACCGGGACCGAGATCAGCAGCAGGGTGAAGAGCAGCACCGCGGTGTCGGCGGCGCGGCCGGCGCGCAGACCGGCGTAGACGCCGAGGCCGACACCGAGGACGATCTCGATGGCGAAGGCGAAGCCGCCGAGGCGAAGGGTCACCGGGAAGGCGTCGCCGAGCACGTCGGTGACGGGCCGTCCGCTGGCTATCTGCGTGCCGAAGTCGGCGTGCAGAATGATGCCCTTCATGTAGTTGAAGTACTGCACGAAGATGTTCTGATCCAGGCCGTACTGGTGCCGCAGGGCGGCGATGACCTGTGGGCTGCCGCCCTTGTCGCCGAACAGCCCGCGGACGGGGTCACCGGGCAGGGCGTAGACCATCAGGAAGATGAGCAGGGTGGTCCCGAAGAAGACCGGGATCATCTGGAGCAGTCGTCGTGCGACATAGCGCCCCATCGTGCCTCCATAACAAAGTCACAGCGGCAGCAGGGGGCCCTTTCCGCACGCACCGCTCGGCGGTACGTGCGGAAAGGGCCCCCCGGCCGCTTCCGCCGGGACCCGGGGCGCGGTCTGCGCGCCCCGGGCGACGGATTGCCTGCGGTTACTTTTTGACCTGAACGCCGGTCAGGATCGGGTCGCCGTCCTGGGCGAACTTGACGCCCGAGACCTTCTCCGAGTAGCCCGCGTTGACCTTGTAGTACCAGAGCGGAATGCTCGGCATGTAGTTCGGGAGCTGCTTCTCGATCTCCTGGTACTTCTTCACGGAGTCGTCCAGCGTGGCGGCACCGTCGGCCGCGGCGATCTCGCTGTCGATCGTCTTGTTGGAGAAGCCGCTCTGGTTGCCGTCCGACTTGCTGCCGTACAGGTCCCGGATGAAGTTGGCGTTCATCGGGAAGTCCAGCACCCAGCCCGAGCGGTACAGGGACTTGACCTCGTGCGCGTCACGGGCGTCGAGGTCGGCCTGGAAGTCGGCCTTCGGGTCGCCGGTGCACTTCACACCGGTGGCGTTGGTGATGGAGTTGCAGACCGCCTCCACCCACTCCTTGTGGCCGCCGTCGGTGTTGTACTGGATGGTGATGGCGTTGTTCGGGACGCCGCCACCCTCCTTGATGAGCGCCTTGGCCTTGGCCGGGTCGTACTTGGTGACATCGCCCGCGGCGTTCGGCTGGTAGCCGAGGACGCCCTTGGCGACCCAGCCGGTGGCCGGCTCGCGGGTGCCCTGGAGCACGGTCTTGGTGATGGTGTCGCGGTCGATCGCCATCGACAGACCCTGGATGACCTTCGGGTCGATGTCCTTCCACTGCTTGGAGTAGAAGGCCGGCGCGATGGTCTGGATCGCCGAGTACGCCTGGTCGACCGCGCGGGAACCGAGGTCCTGCTTGTAGACCGGCAGGTCCTTCGGGGCGACCTGGGTGATGACGTCGAGGTTGCCGGACTTCAGGTCCGCGTACGCCGTCTCCGGGGTGGAGTAGTTCTTGAAGACCACGCCACCGTTCTTCGCCGCGTTCGAGCCCTTGTAGTCGGCGTTCTTGGCGACCGTGATCGCCTTCTTGTGGTCCCAGCTGACGAACTTGTACGGGCCGTTGCCGACCGGCTTCTGACCTGCGGCGGCCGGGTCCTTGTAGAAGGACGCGGGCAGCGGCGAGAAGACCTCGTAGCCGAGCTTGTAGATGAAGTAGGGGATCGCCTTCGACAGCGTGATGGTGAAGGTGCTGTCGTCCACGACCTTGAGGCCGGAGAGCTCGGTGGCCTTGGACTTGCCCTTGGCCGGGGCGACGTCGTCGTAGCCCGCGATGTCCGAGAACCAGAAGCTGTTGGTCTGCTTGTTGGCCGGGTTCGCGGCCCAGTTCCAGGCCTTGACGTAGGACTCGGAGGTGACCGGGGTGCCGTCGGTGAACTTCCAGCCGGCCTTCAGCTTGACCGTGTAGGTCTTGCTGTCCGTGGTGTCGACGGACGAGGCGTTCATCATGACGATCTTGCCGGCACTGTCGTAGTCCACCAGGCCGGTGAACAGCGACTTGATCACGATGCTGCCGTAGGACTCCATGGTGTTGGCCGGCTGCAGCGGGTTCTGCGGCTCACCGGACTCGACCGTGAACGTGCCGTTCGGGTCGATCGCGGCCTTGGTGTCGCTCTTGCCGTCGTCGCTGCCACCACCACAGGCGGTCGCCCCCAGTGCCACAACCGCCGCTATCGCGACCCACTTGGCACTCTTCGCACCGCGCATGGGCTCCTCCTTCAAGAATCCATAGGTTCACTGCACGGGACAGCACACGTCACAACACCGTCACCGGTGCCTGAAAATGTGTCGGTGCCCCCAGCGCTCGCGAGCCTGCGCCTCCTGTCGGCGCCCGACCCGTCGTACCCGAGCTCTACGCGCCTAACTATCTGCCATGGGCGAAGGCCGAACCACACCGTCAAGGTCTCGGTTCGATCACACCTCACGCGTACATCTTCCAAAATCCGGACAAAGGGTTTGGTGAAAGACCCCTGCGAAACGGACTTGTTACACACCTATCGGGCCTGAATGTCCGCATGCCGAACGCGGGGCCGGTGAAAATCCAGTTGCGGTTCGGCGAACGTTGTGTAGTCAACATGTCCGCACGCCAGAGGCGTTCGGCCGGCGCCGCAAAGGGCGCGGCGGCCGCGGAGAACATGGACAGGATTGCGCCAACCGCAGAGTAGTGCGGATGGACGAGCCTGTGCGGATTCTGAGCAAGGACAAGGGTTATCCCTGTATTCAGTCACCCTCGCCCGGCCGGAATTCCCGCGCCACCAACTCGACCTCGAAGCCCTCCTCGTTCTCCATATAGGCGGCGCAGTGTTCGGGGCCGCCCGCGTGCGGATACCGGTCCGCGAACATCGGAGTCCAGCCGTGCTCGGCCGCCGCCTCTGCCAGCGCGTCCAGTTCGGCACGGCCACCGTCCACATGGAAGGCCAGATGGTTCAGCCCCGGCCGCATCCGGTCGTGGGCGGTGTCCGGGCGCAGTGCCGGTGACCGCTCGATCACGAGGTACGTCTCCGCCATCCGCCAGCTGCGCCCCGCCGGCCAGTCCTGGTACGGCTCGTAGCCGAGGCGCTCCAGGAGCCATCCCCACGATGCGGCGGACCGCTCCAGGTCCGCGACCCATAGTTCGACGTGGTGCAACAACGCCAGACACCTCCACGGTTGAGAACCCGTCAAGAATGCCGCCGGCCCCACCGTCCCCTTCCACCGGGTGTGCCAGGCTGCCGTGGTGGTGGATCACTCGTTCGCGGACCTGTCCCTCGCCGCGTTGTACGACGGCCTCAATCCGTGGGGCGCCGGGGACGACTTCCATCTGAAGCTGGTGATGCCCGCCCGGGCGGTGCTCGACGTCGGCTGCGGCACCGGGCGGCTGCTGCACAGGGCGCGCCGGGACGGACATGCCGGGCGACTCATGGGAATCGACCCCGCCCCCGCGATGCTCGTACAAGCACGGCAGCGGGAACCCGGTGTCGAGTGGGCGCTCGGCGAACTGCGCACCGTGGCATGGCACGGCGAGTTCGACCTCGTGGTGATGACCGGCCACGCCTTCCAAGTCCTGGTCACCGACGAGGAGTTGCGCCTGGCACTGCGTGCGGTACGGGCCGCCCTCGCGCCCGAGGGGCGGTTCGCCTTCGAGACGCGGAACCCGGCGGCCCGCGCCTGGGAGACCTGGACGCCCGACCGGGAGCGCCGCCTCACCGCTCCGGACGGCTCTGTCGTACGGGTGTGGCACGAGGTCGAGGGCGCACCGGTCGCGGGCCGGGTGACGTTCACCGAGACCTTCGCGGGCGGGTGTTGGCCCCAGCCGCAGGTCAGCCGGACCACCCTGCGCTTCCTGGACGGCGACGCCCTGTCCGGGTTCCTCGCCAGTGCCGGACTGACGGTCGCCGAGCGGTACGGCGACTGGGACCGGAGTCCGCTCACCTCCGCGAGCCCCGAGATCATCACCGTGGCACGGCCGACGCACTGAGCCCGGGCACCCCCAAGTCAGGGACGCCCGGGCTCAGTTGGGCTCTACGGCTGTGCGTCAGCCGTGCTTGGCGCGGCTCGCGGAGCGACCGCGCTCCTTCTGGTCCAGGACGACCTTGCGGATCCGGACGGACTCCGGGGTCACCTCGACGCACTCGTCGTCGCGGCAGAACTCCAGGGACTGCTCCAGGGAGAGCTTGCGCGGCGGCACGATCGCCTCGAAGGAGTCGGCGGCGGCCGAGCGCATGTTGGTGAGCTTCTTCTCCTTGGTGATGTTCACGTCCATGTCGTCGGCGCGCGAGTTCTCGCCGACGATCATGCCCTCGTACACCTCGGTGCCGGGGTCGGTG
>Ga0307515_10001616_pt1 | contig 50248 bp, 66 predicted proteins | sample 17_EM_MG_FD_194513 | JGI IMG/M metagenome (GOLD analysis project Ga0307515, IMG submission 194513) | Populus trichocarpa ectomycorrhiza microbial communities from riparian zone in the Pacific Northwest, United States - 17_EM | ecosystem: Host-associated > Plants > Roots > Unclassified | place... | reverse complement strand
TACACCACCAGCCGGGGTCAAGACCCTGAGGTCAATTGGAACAAATTTGCCCTTGTTATGGCGACCTTCTCAAGGTGTGGCGCCATTGTTTGCGCCGCTGTGTATGACGTACAGAAGCCCATAAGACTGAAGTTATCTGCCAACCGCGTATGCGAGTCGCATCGGGAGGGTGGTTCCGATCCGCACGGAGGGTCCAGGCGGTTTGACCCAGGGTTAAAACCGCGGTTGCCCCTTGGTCAATCCAGAGTTGCCGCGATCACGGCGATCGCCGTCGGACTTCGAATCCGGTCCTGGGCATACAGCAAGCACTTCAGCGCGTCAGCACATCAGCAACAGCCATCCCACCCGCTGTAGATGTGTCACCCCTCGGTGGCCGGCCCCCCTCAGTCCGTCACACGACACCCCATGACTTGTGGTCTCTGTTCAAGGCCGGAGCCACACCCCATGGTCCAGGACCAAGAGGTTGAGAGGTCTTCAGGTAGATTGACGGAGAACTCAAGGTGCGTCTAATGAGTCTGGCCTCATGGGTGGTCTGATGCCTAACCACAGGAGGCCAGGCGCTGGGTCAAAACGCGACAGAAGTGGGGAGGTCAACGGTGCGCACAGCTGCACAATGCTACCCCATTTGTCTCGCTGATTTTCTTCCCAGTTATTTCACTCCTTTCTCGGCACTCCTGCGCACACATTACCTTCAAACCAATACCCCACCTCCCATGACGTCACTCAATTTCTATCCGTTGCCGCTGGTGGATTGGATGGAAACAGATAATATTATATGTTCTGGGATGACCCTATGTTTAACTACATACGTGTTCTGTTCTACCTTCATGTATGTAGATGCGGAATTCAATGGTCAGGTTTACACCAATTACATTTTAAACATCTGAGAGAAATGGTACATTGAACGGAGGGATAACCGGTTGGTCCCATACGGTGAATTCAGTGAAAACCGGCGGTTGGGCTGGTTATGCCCTGGGGGCAAACAGCGACAGCGCGCAGGATAAGCGGCAGAACCACATCATTGGACGACCCCAGAAGCTCAATACGACATCGCTTCGTGCTCGGTATATTTCCACAGTGTGTCAAGGGATTGCGGAACAAAAAAGTCCCCCGCACGGAATTTACATGCACTCGGCACCTTGCCCGGAATCACGTCCTCAGGGTGATGGGCTTGGCTGGTGGTGTACATAGTGCGCCTCACGAGCTTCAGACGTGTACTGAATGTGTATACATGTTTGACATCAGCCTTCCACTTATGGACAACCTCGTCGGGTTGGGCTCAAAAAGGAAATTGTGCCCGTCCCTCAAGCTTGGCAGGAACCTCAAGAGGACCGGTGGTGCCCTTTGGACGGGCGAGTCATTGATATGTCAACTCATAACGAGGAGATAAGAAAGTCCTCAAGAAAAAATCCAAGGACGCACAGACTGTAACCAGCACGAAGCGTCTTCACCCTTCATTCGAAAAGCACAAAATGCGGGGCTGATAGGCGTACGAGTTTGTGCGAGAGTGTGAGCTTAAGCTTTGTAATGCGTATATGCGATCACGATGCACGGACGACCTGAGGAAAACCCTGGGGTCGCTAATTAGGACCTTACCCATGTCAACTCCTTTCCGTCAAGCCTCATCAGGGAGTTCCCGGAGGACCAGCCTCTTCCACGTTGTATCTTTCCACCACCCATCCATGCTCTCGATCTTATCCCACAAGACGTCTTCATCTACCCCATAAATCGTATACTTTGGCCCGTCCATCGGTATCCGCTCGCGCTTCGCAACTTCCAGCGCCGCCTTGTTCTCTCCCCTGTTTCAAATTCGAAGAAAGGAACATCAAGATTCAGGGGGGGGGACCGTCTGCACGGGGCGGGGTGGGGCTCACCGTAAGAGCTCCAACAATTCCTTCCGTTCCGGAAAGAACAACCTCGGCTCCAGAATCGCCAATAAAGCCAACGCGGTCCTAAATAGGAATGAATCCCCCTCCAATAGCAAAACATCCCACACGTGTGCGCATGTGTTGATATCCAAATGGTCCAGGAATAGGGGTATGAGCCAATCTGGGAGGTAATGAACCGGAGAGAGGTGATGTTGCTTAAAGTTAAAGTAAACTAAGAACAGAGAGGGGTCAGTTCTTCATGTTTTCCGCGAGGGGGGATCAAAGGATCGTTCCTTACTTTTTGGCATCGCGTCTGCGAGTAGGGTATCGAATATTCTGCGTAAAGGGCGAAGCGAGTGTTTGAGCGGACATTTCTACCGCCTGAGGTAGTGTTTCACGCGTTACCTGTAATAAGCCTCAACCTACCACGCAGAACAGGATTAGTCCCCGCATCAAGGAAGGTAGGGTTCAACTTACATCATCCTTCGCTCCAGGTCCGCCGAAAAACGACCTCATGCAGTGCCTTTCCAACAGGTTCCTCATCGCGAGGAACCCCTCCGGCGCACGCATGTTCAGCAAAAACATCGCCGCGATCTTAGCCACCCCATGAACATACCCTAACCCCTCGTCTCTCCGTGAGACTACCCAAGCAGAAAGCATATCCTTGAGGTCCCCGTACATCGCTCCAAATTCCGGATGAAATAGGTGCAGGTTCGGCAACGTCGTAAGGATGTCTGCATCGATCAACGCGAGTGCCTCTGGGCTGAGCGATCGTTTGGCCCGCGCGAGACACGTCCGGTACGAATCTTGAACCCTATCGGCAAAGAGAAACATAAACTTGGGAGAGAGCGTTACCTTTGCTCAGAGACAATGGATTCCCGACCGCATTCTCCCACATCTTCCCCCTCATCGAGGTCGGAACGCCCTGCCACCACAGCCTCCGTAGCTCAGGATTCCTGTGCACGACCTTCCAATCAGGCAGAATCTGTTTCTCCCATATATGCACCGCTTCCTCTGCTCGTTTCTCCCGCGTGAGTCGCCGTTCTTCGGCAACCTTTCGCTTCTGTTTCTCTGCGGAAATCGAAGTCACGCGATCGACGCCCGGGAAGTGGTGAGTGAGGGTTGCGAGACATTCATGGGAAGACAGAAGGTCAACACGCTTGAATCCTCCCAAAACGCAAAATAAAGCAACCCGAGAAAGAAATCAACGAACAGAAATGGAACTCACCAATGGTTCTGCTCTGCTTCATCATTGCTTCCCAATCCGCCATATGTTTCAAATCCTCCGTCTTAGGCTTCGGCGGCAGGAAAGTCGGCCTTGTTTTACTGATAACTTTATCCAACGCACTAGGTCCTGCAGATCGGGATGGCCGATGTCCACGTCTGAATGATTCCGGCTGCAAAGAATTGGGTTGAGAAGCCGTAGAACTGGATATCGGGACAACTCCAGACGTAGTTTCCGATGAAGGCGAGGCCGGTGAGCTGGCTGAGAGTATTGTCCCCGTAGAATCGAGTGGAACGTGATTGGTTTCGTCGCGGGTGTAAGTCTCCTCGGCCGAGCGACGATAAGTTGTTGGCGATGGAAGTTCTGGCACGGATTGGTTCTGGCTCCGATGATTAGGGAATATTCTCGAAGTCGGCGTAGATGTGAATGATGGAATGTAGGTAATGCGATTGTTATTCGATGTGGATGGGAGAGGTGGGGGCAGCGGGGGTTCCGAAGACGGCGTCTGCGCCCCATCTCCGTCTGGAGTGTGTGGGTTTGAAGGTTCCGGAAGTACAGCCGTAACTTCCTCAATCCGAGGTTTCCCACCTTGCGAAAGGTCAATATGTACAGCGCGGAACAGACCTTCATCATCCTCTTCCATGTTCCCTTCTTCATGCTTCTCCCGCACCACCTCGCCTTCCGGGGGTTCCAAAGAAACCTCGACAGACTCGAAGTCGCGAACGCTATCGCTGAGCGAAATCCTCGAGAAATTCCCCAATGATTCCACACCCGACGTGCCGTCCTGACTGTCCTGACTGTACCCGTATCCGTAACCGTAACTCGTGCTCCTCGACCACTCTTCAGGGGCTCGTCCGGGAACGTGAGCCGGTGAACCGTTAATATCCAGCGTAGACACGGAAGCGTCTGGATCTTCCACCCTAGCCGATCCGTTACGATCGTGATTGGGGGCACGGTGAGAGACACCAGCATCCGTGCTTCGCCCGTCATTTTCAACGCCGTTCTGGTTCTCGGTGGACTCGATTTCTCCGGCAGCGAGCGCACGAGCGAGAGCGTCGCGGATTGCAGCGGGGTTGAACTCGAGCGCAGCGTCCAGAACGCCATCGTCTTCTGAGAATGCGTCGTCAAGGCTGAACCCTGGGGGTTTAGACAAGCGCGAGGCGTTCGCGTGAACCTCTAGCTTGTCATCCTCGGCGTCCCACATCTGTGAGTGAGAAGGTCGGATGGAGGCGAACTTGGAGAGATAGTGATGACCGGGGTCAGAAGGATTACGAGCTCAGGGAAGTGTTACTCAGATGATCGAAAGCGGCTACATCATTGGGATCAGCGACGACGGTTCAGCGGGACACAGCTCAGGTACCAGCGGCGATAAATAGGGCAATGACGCCCACAATTCAACAAAAATCCATTCTTTCTTCACTTGTAGCTCTAGGAAGTATGTACAAAAGGAAGGTACTCAAATTGTGGCCGAAGAGATGTGGAACCACTTGGAGACTGAGTGAAACGTTAGCATAACGCCGTAAAGTGGTATTGGATCTGGACGCACTGGATGGGTCAATGGGTGCGGGGGGGAGATTGGAGGCGGGAGGGATGGAAGCGTAGGTAGGGTCATTCCTGGGGGTGAACCCAGGAGAGCTGGCGTTGGTGATGTTGCGGCTGGTGTGGAATGAGCAGATATGAAATCAAGCCATTTGGAGGGACCTACATAGAGATCTCGCCAGGAGGGGTGTCCCCGTTAATGAGACGGCGCCAAGCTTCGTGGGTCTCGTGGATGATCTCCATAGCGTACTTCTTGTTCTTCGCCTCGCCAGAGAAGGCGAACTGATTCTCGGGCTTGCCATCGGGGATCTTGTAGATCCTTGAAGGACAACAGGGTGAGATGGATCGTCAAATGGAGCGCATATAGTCCATACCTGAACCACTCGTTGGTAGCCCTGATCAGACCGGGCAAGTGACGCTCGACATCCTCAATGTCGTTCAACTTGGGAGCGAGAGGGTCGGCAACGTCGACGACAATGACCTTCCAGTCGGTCTCGCCCTCATCGAGGAGGGCCATGATACCGAGAACCTTGACCTGCTTGACCTGGCCAGTGAAACCAATCTGCTCACCGATCTCGCAGACGTCGAGAGGATCGTTGTCACCCTTGGCCTTGGTTTCGGGGTGAGAGTGGTTGGGGTCCTCCCAGGTCTAGAGGGGTGTTGATACCTCACGAGGGGCGCGGGCGAATACGGGGGATGTGACAAACCTGAGGGAAGGCACCGTAGTTCCAGATGTAACCGTGGTGGGGGAAGCAGTTTCGAACGAAACGCAAACGGCCCTTCTTGATGTCCTGCTTGATGGGGTTGAATGGCTCATCTTTGGAGATTTCAAGCTTGGCGTTGGTCCAACGGGGGACCTCGACAACCATGTTGAGGATGCCATTGCTCTGATCGGCAAAGAGAGGGATGTCGTGGAAGGGGGAGACAACGGCTCCGTTTTGTTCGGGATAGACGCGATGATCTGACGGAGAGTTGGTGAGTCGACTTTTCACGGATATCCACGAGATTATCCGAAACCTACCGAAAGTGTTGGGAGCACCGACCACACGGGGAGAGAACTCTGGGGAGGATGGTGAGGTGGCAGAAGCAGGATGAAGAGGAGGAAAGAAACCGCACGGGAAACCATCGCAGAGGAGGAAAGGAGGCGAGCAGTGAGAGATAATCGCCTTGCCGCGAGAGATAACGGAGAGGGAGATAGCATTTGAGGATCAGCAACGCTCTTATAAGACTTTCCGCACAAATCCGATCCCATCGATAACGTCGACTACAAAGTTTCTTATTCCTCTCTTACTTAACGCCCCCTTATATGCTCCCGGATGATCGCTGAAATCCTCCTCGTCCTCGCAGGGCATTCCTCTTCGCTCTTTCCAAGCGATCACTCAATAGACCCCGCCCTCATCCCCCTCCTCCACCCCGGGGAACGCGACTGTCTCGAATCTCTCTGCAGGATCGCACAGAGATACCGCGTCATAAAGTCAATCACATCCTCACTCTCAAAGTCGTCCTCACAGTATCTCTCCGCCCTATGCGCCGCGTTGAACCAGATCCTCAAACAAGAATACGAGGCGCTCGTCGTCGACACTGAAGCGCAGATCCTCAAACGCGAGGCCGACTTCGTTGCCAGTGGCTCATTTGTCCCGTTGTCCGCGATACGCGCGACTTTCTCCGAATGGGACGCGCCCCTCGTCGCGCTAGAGTCTCTGATGAAAGAGCTCGAAAACGCCCCGGAAAAGTGGAAGGCTGGTCCTCTCATCGACCTGCTCATCTTGCGATCTAGGACGGGCGTGTACAGAATCGCGTCCATTCTCCAACGACTGTCGAGATCTGTTCAGAGAGTGTGGCGATCGCAATTGGCGACTTTCATGATTCACGGGACAATTTCCCCGACGGAACCCATCGCCACCACAGATTACGCATTGATAGAAGCTGCAACTCCGTCCTGTATCTCTGATCACACACGTGCGTCCATAACCTACGTCGGACGTGCCATCGGGACGATACGGGCAGCCAAGTGGCACATCCAACTGCCCCGGGAATTGGCATCGAAACACAGCACGATCCTTGAGAACGTGTTTCCAGAGGATCGCCATCGATTTGACCGCGCAATATCTGCGATCCGCACGAACATCAGCGAGTGGATGTGGCTCAACGTGTTGACCCAGAAAGATGCCGAAGATGCTGTCGACTCTCTGTGAGGCTAAATAAGTCACCTACATACGAACGTCTATTAACTCACTCCAGTGCCAACTACCTTCTCCTGCGGAACGGAGAGTTCGGTCTTTCTCTCATTCGGGAAATCGAACGCCTCAAGTCATCATCCAAGACGCTCATCAGGGAACAGGATATTCACCTGGCCCTCCTACGGGCTTCCATGGGCACAATCGCTCAACACGACCCACTCCTATCACGTCTGCGGTTTAACCTTCCATCGGGTCCGCTACGCCCACTCCTCCCAGCCCCGAATCAAAGCACCTCGAGTGCAGACTTCACTACGTTTGACGACCTCCTTCTCGGAACGCCTCTCGTTCTGAGCTACGCTGTCTCCTGGCCGTTAGATCTCTTCCTCCATTCGCAGGACCTCCAAGTTTATGGTGCTCTATTTGGCTACCTCTCTGCTTTGCGAAAGACGCATACCCGGATACACACCTGTTGGACCTCACTCTCAAATTCACAACGTGCTCGAAGGCGATGGACAGGGCTTGGTGAAGGCGGCACCAATGAAGATTTCGAGTCCCGGAGAGAACTTTTACGTTGCGGATGGGGGCTTGTCAGGGAACTGAATTGGTTTCTCGATAGTCTGTTGGCCTACACCATGGTGGACGTCATTGACGTTGAATGGAGACGCCTCAAGATGCTTCTGGCTGGTACGGACCCCGAGGCACAGACCTCGACCGGTCACCGTTCACGCTTAGGAACGGCGGAACCCACTACTGGGTCCGGTTCCCGTCATCACCTTGACTTCACTACCCTCCGCACAATTCATCATGACTACCTTGAACGGATTGTTGTGGGAACCTTACTTTCAAACCAATCCCTTACTGCCATAATTCGGTCTCTCCTCCAACTCTGCGATGAGTTCGTTGTGCAGATCGAGCGTTGGGGAGGTGATGTCCTCCCAGAGTTGCTGATTGAGGGGAGTATCAACAACACCGAAAACGAGAGGGTCGGTGACATGGTGCGTGAACGCCTGGCGGCTGTGTCACGAATCAACCAGGTGAGTTCATCCTCGTTTCTTCCTTTCTCTGCTTCCCCTTATTTTTTCCTGATCGCACGAGTGCAGACGCTCCACGATTTGTTACAATCGTTCTACGAGCAACTCACGTTGTCTACGTCACAACAACCTTTTGCTACAAACGCCGATGCTTCCAAGTCCGTCTTGATCGGCATGAGTACGGCCAACATTTCCGGGTTTCATACTTTCATCAAGAGACGGCGGGGAAAGGGTGATGGGGAGGTCAGGCGGCACGTCGAAAGGCTGTTACTTCGGTTAGACTTCAGTGGAGAGTTCTCGAGACCGAGGAAGAGGAGACACGCTGGGGGAGAAACACTGGCCTGAGACGGATAGTGTACGGTAAGTTATGTCCGCCGTTCACCGGGGCACATTTCCGCCAAGTTATAATGACCTTTCGTTCCACGATCATGGTAGATGTTGCTGCGACATCTGTGCACACGACTCCTTATTTTCTCTCCTCTTCCTTTTCTTATCTTCTGGGTTTTCTTTCAGCTTCCCAGAGTGCCTACCACTTATCCGCACAGGACTCGAGGACGGGTCCCGAAAGTTTCAGTGACGTGACCGTTGTGCTGATTGGACCATTCCCCATATCCCCCCCCAGTTCTCTGCGCAGCCGCCGTCGTTTCTCCCGATCGTTGACAGCACTGGGTCACCACCAGAATTTACTGCGAAGACTCGAGTCCTTGCACCCTGTGATAGTTCGAGGGTATATCTCGGCCCCTGTCTTTTGTTTCCTGGTTTCCAGTTTCAAGATTGTTTTTCTCGCACCACATTCGTCTATGCTCTTTTGTTCACCTCCGTCAGCCGACTCCGTCGCACCCCCACGGTGAGAGGGGAATGGGGGACCGTCAGTCCGGCTGAGCGTGCTTCTTGGATCGAAGCCGTCAAGGTCTCCCTGGGTTCTCCCTGGTTTTGTGGAGCCCCATTGACACAGGAAACTCCAGTGTTCTCGTCGGGGTACCGCACAACCCCCGTTACCGGTTCTGCACTTTCAATGATCCGCCGATGACTTCCGGCAGTTCTTACTTTGACGGTGGGGTTATTTCCTTCCCATATAGATACTCCTTTTACTGATATACCGATCGAGCAGATCTTGCGCACGCCCATATGGACCTGAGCGTTTTGGTGAACACAACTGGCCTCCTCCGTCCCCATCATCCCATGTACCCAACTTTCTAAAGATTCGCGGAATGGCACGGGCTCAGGCTTTTGAACATGGATTAAGGTTTAAATGCGGATACGTTGGCGCTCAACCTTATTGGGGTGGGCACAGGGTAATGCCTTGAGCTAAAGGTGGTGGATACCAGTCCCATCCCACAACCAGATGCCGCTCGACGATCTTTCTCCATTTTGACGGTCTTGGGTCCTTGCAGATCTTCACCGGCGGCTTAGAGGACATCAAAGTTGCCTGGCCGTTCCGCACCATATCCGCCGTGATTGTTTTACCATTCAGCTTTCCTCGCGGGGTTAAACACCCCTGGTGCACCACCCGCGGATCTGCCATTTATGATCAACACGACGTTTACGCAAGCGAGCGTGGATTTCGTGAACTCGTTCACAGGGGATTACGTCGACTTTCAGGCGTATCCTGAGAGGGGGATATGCCGGGGTTTTGCCCGTTCGGGTTGGAGCCTCCCGAGTGCAACCCTGGAACGAGATGGTCTTTGAATGAATGGTGTGAGTATGCAGTTGGCAACGTGCATGTGCTGAATGACGCCCGCCGCTCCTCGCAGAGGTCCTATTTTCTACCGACCGTTCCATTGAGGGGGGGGGCTGATGTGTGCGTTTTATAGTTGGTTGATAAGATCTGGCACGATTAGCAACGTCAACAAGAACGCGCTCTGATGAAGTTCCATCATTGCGCAGGTGAACTCTAGCCAGACACTCGCATATCCCACTGGGGCCCGCCTTTCGTCAACGTACGTGATAACCGTTCAACCAATGTGTGCCTGTGGCGAGGGCGCTGACGTCCGACAGTTGGATTCCGTGATCCCCGGATGGCTTGTGGAGAACGTTGTGATTGTGAACGTTCTGGGCACGATGGGTGGGAAGGTTCGTTGTATCTGTGCCTCATTTGTTTCTTAGCCTCCCCCCTGCCTCTGTTCGTTTCATTTCTTGGACTATGTTGGCATTTGTTCGTTGCGATTGCTCGGAGCCTTTTGTACCTTGATAACTTGAGCGTTCGTTTGCATGTACTTTGCAACAGAGCACTTATCGTGTGGATCCTGATTGCTTCCCCCTGGCTCCAATGGTTATTGATGCGCCCGAGCCGAAGTGCATTCCCACGTCACAACTCCCGGTCTCCGATCACCGTTCTGGTTGTTGTAACCCTTTTGATCCCACCTCTCGCTGCCACGAATGACACGAGCGACTCGTTTCGTCTCATACGCGTCTGCGGTCACGCTTTGCTACTTCCTCGCTTGGTTTTCGATAATCCCAATCCCGTTCATCGCGGAAGAGACGAAAGACCAGATCATTCCACTGGTTCGTACGCCCCCAGCGAATCACAATAAAGTTGTCCCACTCACGACTTGCGTTGGTTTTTATCTGTAGATTCCGTGGTGGGTGCTAGTATCATCCGGGTCCTATTCGTTGGCATCGCTCGGATGGGGGTTATGGTCGTTCAGGGATTGTCCGGACGCGTATAAGGAATTGATGCATGTACGTCTACGGAATTTCCTACTTCTATAGGGTTCTGGCGAATCCTTCCTTTTGCCTGGAGGGGATCTTACGTTTTCGCGATTCCAGGAAATACAAGAAGCGAAGAACGATCTGAGGGGGAAGGGTGTTACAGTAGATTGAAATTATCTCTTGAACCGTTGACCGCGTCTGCTTTTTTGTAGCATCACCCTGTTGTGCTTTGCTCCTTCAGGGGTCCCGACTTGTGCGCATTGTCGCGGGGCCAAAGACATTGATCTTGGAAATGAACGGATGTCCTCATCGAAGGAGTTGAACCCGTCAAATGTTGTTCACCCAAGACTGGCCCTCTGAAAGTAATCGCGTGAGATACGGAACAAACCTTTCGGCGGATGTATGCGCACCAATTGCATGATACTGGCCCGTTCTGTGGGAGCCAGCATATTGATTTGTTCGGGGGTCATCGAGAGGACCCTGATCAACATAGCCTGCAAAGCATACGTCACTCTCTTGTTTAGCGAAGTAATAAAAGGCATTGTACCTGCTGATCTTCAGGCAAGTTCTGGAGATGCGGGGGTAATGCCATGGCAGCTTGTACTTGAGCTCGCGGCGCCACGGGGGGTTGCAAATGAGGCTGAGGAGGGTATCCTTGGTTTTGGTTCGGATGTGAGGGTGGACCGGGATGTTGAGGGGGGTATCCTGGGTATTGTTGCTGCTGCTGTTTGAGGGCGTGTGTAGGGCCGGTGGGAATAGCTGTGGTTGGGACTGGTGCTGGTGTTGGCTGAACGGGTGTAGGAGTTTGGGATGCACCGAAGGATGATAGGGTTCTCTATCGAAAGCTGTATGAATTCGTGCTAAGTAATAAAGGGGGACGAACACAATACCTGGAAGACCTCCATATTGACCGCATTGATCTTTACCATTAGATCCATGAGCGCGTACGAGACCTGAGGTTGTGAGTTCAGGATCATCTTCGCCTGCTCCGGAGTGGTTTTCTATCGCAACGGTTCAACATTCGGTACAAGAAATAGGAGAAGTCATGCGCGTGTGCTGACCTTGAGGTGTAGGAGCAACTCGATGAGGTTTTCATCTGGTAGGCCAGCCATGCCGGACGCGAAGGTTATGGTGGTGGATTGAAGAAGTTCAATCTGATCATCGCGGCTTTGTGTCTCACCACCATCCTCCTCAGGTGTCGATATGCCGGTCGAGAGAAAGTTGGTTTGGACTGAAATCTCTGGACTCCCGGAGCCTCGGAAGTTGGAAACCCCTTTCTTTCTGGATTTCTATATAAACCCACCGGTTTCGCCTGCCTTTCCCCCATAACGCTTCAGCCGTTACTGCCATCTACCCAAGTTGACCTTGCGTACCCCCTTTTAAACCTTTCAACCTCTTCAACCCTTTATCTTCGCCCTCTACCATGCGCGTGTTGATCACGAACTCTCTTGTGCTCGCTGCCATCTCTCTGGCCCCTTCTGCGTCTGCTGCACCGTACACGGCGACTTCGAGCGTTGACTCCTACGGCTCCTATTCCAACTCTACGGCGCTCGCTCAGGGTCCCGGCCCTTCATCTGTTCCCAGTACGTTGTACCCCTGCGGATGTACGCTCGGCCTCTCACGTCCTGTTTCACCCCTAGATGTTCAAAATGGCGAAGTCGTCCACCTCCAGTCTATGTACGGTGATGATGCTTTCGGAAACACCTTTGGGCGTGTTGCGGACCTCTTCAGGACTATCGGCATGAACACCATCTCCGAAGGCATTCCCATTACCGAGGTTCAGAAAGTCCTCGATCAGCTTCGTGACGAGCTTGACGACGCCGCTGACAGGGTTGTCCCTGCCGACCGCCCCACTTCGCCACTTCCTTCGAGATCTCTCGAGGACCGTCAGTCTGTGAACCCTCTTGCGACACTCCATAATCTCCCTGGCTTGGGTGCCGCTCTCGACACTGTCTTGAATCTCCTCAAGAACCCCACCACCCCCCTGACTGACCTCCAGAAGCAAGTCATCGCGGAGTTTCAGAGTACTATCGATGTCGCTGCCAATGTTCCTGTTAAGCCTGAGGTCCTGCCCCTTGGCCATCAGTCGCGTTCGGTCGAGGAAAGTTCTCAGGAAAATACTCTCTCTTCCTTCGAGGGGGTTTCGGACCTCGACTCGGATCTCTCGTCTGTTACCCGTCTCATCGACTCTCTTGGTGTTACGAATGGAAACCCTCTGGACGATTTTCAGAAGCAGAAGTTGTCTGAGCTCCAGGCCGCGATCGCCAAGGTTACCCAGAACGTCAAGGCTCGTGTCCCCCCTGTTCATACCGAGCACGCTAGAGAAGACCACGAGGATTGGGACCACCACGACCACGACCCTCACAGGGACGCTCACCGCCCTCACGACCAACACAAGGACGATGATAAGCCTTGGGAAGCACACAAGGACGACAACAGGTCTCGCGACGTACATGAGGACGATAACAAGCCCCACGATGCACACAAGGACGACCAACAGCCTCACGACGTCCACAAGGGTGGCCGCAAGTCTCCTGACGTGCACAAGGAGGACCACAGCGTTCACAGTGCGAATCGAGAAGGATATCGTTGTAGAGAACCTCGGGAAGGACAGCGGAATGAGAGGCATAAGTGGGACGATTGCACCCACCGCAAGAACGGGCAAGACAGGGATGGTGATTCGTCTCTGCTCAAGATCAACTTGTGACTCTCGCACCATCCTCGAGGCTTGGGTGAAACCTTCCGCTCTGTAGCGACCTGTGCAGTGGCTCGTGGTTAGGGTCTCCTTGAAGCTGGGTCGTGGCGTCTTTTTTTCGTACTCCTTCACTCCTTTGCTTTATTTATCTATTTATTTTGTCCGTTTGTCTTACATGTATGTTTCTATGCCAAAATTATGCACACCTATGACGACATTGTGGTATTGGTGTGAACCTGAGATATCGATCCAACAAGGGTATCCAGCGACCAACAATTCCTGTGGACAAGAAAGAGGTGGATTTCAAAGGCAACCAGCCCTGCCGTGAGGCTCATCTCAACCATTGTGGTGTGCGGTGACAGAACCATCGACATCGTGCACAAGGCCACCAACTTGCGGCTTCGCTTCCACCACGGTCATCTCCAGTCGCTGTCCATATTTTCGCATTTCCTCCCACATCGTGGCACTTGTCGAAGCTCTTTGATGATTTACGACCCGAAGACTGACCCGCAACTGAAATCATGGCTCGTGAAAAATTTGGAACCAATGTACGTTTCCCTAGGACATGCCCCTCTCCGCCTCGATCTCTCTTCTGGTATTCTGACGCGAGTTTTTGCCCCATTTCCCTTGACTGGGCCCCGGTTTTAGATGTGACGCTGAACCTGGAGCACTCGCGGAGTATATCCTGGCCTTGCTCAAACATAACACCGTCGAAAGCGACCTGAGAGTCGAGCTTGGAACACAATTGGAAGAATTCCTCGAGAAAGGTGCGTTTTTGTTCGCCATCTCCTCCCATGTGTTTCTACCTGCTGAATTATACTGTCGTCGGGTGTCTCGCGCCCTTGCAGAGACACAAAATTTTATCAACCTCCTATTCAACGCCGTTCGATCCCAATCCTACCTCCCTTATAATACCTCGCCCCCGCCCACACCAACTCAACCATATAATAACTCTAACCCCTCCGCCGTCACTTCGAATGGTGGCATACCGATACCGCTAGACCCGTTCGCCCCAGGACCGAGCAACACATCCAACCCTCGAAAACGCGGGTTAGACAACCCCCCAGATGTACATGAACATCGAAAAGGACCTCGGTTGGGCAACGACACTGGGTTTTCGAGACATGGTCGTGGCGGAAGAGGTCAGTGGGACGGTCGTGGTGGAGGCAGGGGGCGGGATGGTGGTTATGGAGAGCCTTCTGGAGAGTATGGAGTGAATCGACCCCAGCAGTATCGGCCACCGGATCAGGCGAAGAGGGGGATATGTCGGGACTATCATAGTGAGTGGCCCTTCCTCGGATTCATTTGCGTGTGTTCATCCCAGGTCAGATAGTGGCTATTGCTCGCGCGGTGCATATTGCAAGTACTCTCACGGAGAGGATGCGGTTGTCCCATCGCAGCTAATGGGTATGGGGAGCATTCCCCAGGCGATGCTACCGTTCATGTCGATGATGAACAACGCTATGTTTCCCGCCCCTGGGATGAACGCCATGGACGGCGGAAGCACTTATGACCCGAATGAGAGGATGGATATGCAGCGGGCACCGATGGTACGGAGGCAGGATGCCCACATTCCAACCTCTGGAGAACTTCCCGTGATTCAGGATCTCACCCCGTGGGCACCTCCCGAGGAACGAGTCCCCCAACAAAGTATTGACTCGCAACAGCCTGGACAAGCGAATATGGTGGTGGACCCTGTCACACCTCAAAACCACCTACCGCCTGGACAGTTCGGTCATCATCCGCACGCTCAAAGTCAAGGTTCTCGTGGTCGACGGGGTCGGGGAGGTCCTCGGATAAACGGAACCTTCCCCTCGCACGCCATGCCTTCCGATCCGTTCAACACTCCAACACCAGACCCACAATCACCACTACCGCCTCGGCCGGACCGTCGACAAGACAAGACGTTAGTGGTCGAGAAGATTCCTGAAGATCACCTCTCACTGGGCGCGGTGAACGACTGGTTCAAGCAGTTCGGTACTGTGACAAACGTTGCCGTGGATCCACCGACAGCCAAGGCCTTGGTTACGTTTGCGGAGCACGATCAAGCGCGGAAGGCTTGGAAGAGCGAAGAAGCGGTGTTCGGGAATCGGTTCGTGAAGGTATATTGGCACCGACCGCTTGAAGGACGGGGCGGGCGTGGTATGAAAGCTCTGGAGGTTTCCGCAACCTTGGTCGGCAAGTTACGAGGCAATGAGGATCACACTGCTACACATCCTACTGCCAACGGTGACGCCGGACCTGTCGCATCGAGTTCCACCGTTCCTGTTCCCCCGAAAAAACCGACGAAATCGACTTCAAACGCTCTACAGGAACTTACTGCAAAACAGGAGAGGTTACAACAAATGATCGCGGAGCAGAAAGCTCTGATGTCTCAACTTGGCACGGCTGAGGCAGAGGAGAAGAAGGAGATTATGGCGAAGCTGAGGAAGTTAGGAGAGGACATGAAGGTGCCAGCGCCGGCACCGGCACCTCCGATAGAGAAACATGAGGACGTGGAGATGGAAAAGGCTGACCACGAAGCTATCAAAAAGAACGGCGGGGGAGGCAATGGACAAGAGGAAAGCACGGAGGAGTTGCAGGCGAAGCTGGCCAAACTCAAAGAAGAGGTTATTGTGTTTATCTTGTCGGTCTTCGGTTTTTGTTGACCGCACTGGATTCCCAGGCAGCAAGTCTCGGCATCCAAGAAGCGGACCAATCGTATGGTCCATACGGAGGATACACTCGACCCTGGCGTGGGCGAGGGCGGGGTAGGGGGAGCCACTTCCGTGCTCGTGGAGGACCTCCGAGGGCCAGTATGAAGCTGGATAACCGGCCCCGGAAACTGCTGGTCAAGGGTGTCCCAGAAGCGTCAGTGGACGTTGCCCAGAACTGGTACGGGGTGCGTGTTTTTTTGTTTCACTCCTACACCGAGTCTGGTCGTTGAGAGTGAGGGTTTTCAGACGACAAACGGAGTCGATAATGTTGAGCGATTAGCGGCTGGCGATCTCATTGTTTCATTCAAAACAAGAAATTCTGCGGAACAGGTACGTCTTTTTGACTTGAATTAATCCCCCTTAATATGATCCTTACTGAGGGCGGCGGGTCGTAACAGGGATATGCCAAGGGAACGAATTTGCCAACAGTCGGACAGATTGAGGTTACGTGGTATGCCCCCGGGCCTTCAAAGCTTGCTCCTTCGGAAAAGCTAGCGCCGGCAGAGATGGGTGGTGGGACAACAAGTGGAGGGAGTGCGCTGGTGGACAAGGGCGGAGCAGAAGAAGAGGCTGTGGCGAGCGGGTGGGGTGACGATGGCGAGGATGGGATGGGGATGTTGTGAGCGCTCTGTGTTAGAGATGTCCACTTGTTTGATCGGACGCAAAGAAATAAACGCTGACCAGGCTTTCCTCCTGGCAGAGAGCGATCCATATTCCCGGATGTGCTGGGGACAGATGCTGAGCCAATGCTCTCTTGGAGCCCGTGCGGAGGGATGTATACTTGGTGAATTTTCTTTTTATTTCTTTTTGGGTGATGCCGGCATCGGCGGATCCGAACTTTGATGTAAGGATCATTCCTTCTTGATCAACGGGATTCTGGCGGGGGGCGATCTCCATAAAACCTGAGAAGTCATTGTGACCTTTCTCTTCCCAGCGGTCTTCTTCGCTTTTCCTCCTTTCTCTCTCCTCAGCTTTCTCAACCCCACGCTCTCTTAAACCCACACGCTCTTTCCTACCTATCCACATACAATGAGGATTTTCTCACTCATCCCCGTCTTGGCTGCTCTTGTCACCGCCGTCGCGGCGGGTTCTGCCCTCTCCCGCGAGGACAACTGCGGAGCCGAGGCTGGATGCGAAGTCGCTCAACTTGCCTCCAAGCGCGATTTTCTTGGACATCCCACGCGCGCCGTTCATGGTTTCACTAACGCTGCGCTCTTGCGCAGGGGTCTCCCACTCAAGAACCCAATCATGCGACGCGGTACGTTGACGTGGTCGTGGCAAATCGCGCCACCCCTTCTAAGGAAGTTCCAATTTGTTCTAGGTACTCCAGTTCGCCGTCAAAACCCTTCCGATACACCAGGGCCTGGACCCAACCCTACGCCCACCCCTGATCCTACAAAGATCCGTTACCGTGGAGTCATCAGGGTTAAGGGTCCTAACGACAATGTTTTGGGCTACATCTCCTCATCCTCGTTAATCTCCTTGTACCGTTTCCAATCTGATATCTCCAATGCTCTCATCGTGCACTTTGATACGGATGAGACCGGTTCTGGTTCCAAGCTCAACCTTATCCCTGAGGTTGGTTTTCACTTGGCTTCATTGCCGAGCTCCTCTTACCCCGTCTCTTCAGAACTCGGATATTCCAGACTTCGGTTTCGTAGGTCTTATCCAGGGCCGTGACGACACGAACTCTGTCTTGTCCTCAGGGTCCTTCTAGTAGGTCATCGAGACAGACTCCTCCAATCTCTTGGACTGATTTACGCGTTTAATAGCTACACGTATCTCGGCGGCACCGACGAAAGTATGGCCAGTTTCTCGACCTTTTGAAGACGATTGATTGAATTAGTGAATCACAGCTGCCCCCGGCGCCCCCCCTGCGAATGTTGGCAATTCATATACCGACACTAATGGCCTCTCAAGGACTGCCGAGTCTGCTGTGGTATGTACAACTGCTGATCGAAGACTTGATTCTCTAACCCTCACTCCATAGTGGACCTACGAGTCCGGCACTGGACTTTTGTCCCCACACTGGGTGAACCCTGATGGAGGTACGTTTCCAGTCGTTCCGTTTATCCTTGGTCGTTCTAATCTGTGTCCCAGCCAACCCTCCGGTTCAATTCCTCACCCAGAGCGCTTTGCTCTATACCGGTGGCGACGCAACTGCCTTCAATTCGAGGTACCCAGCTCCTATTACAGTCGTTGTGAGTGAATGATTTCTATCTCCCTGGGCAATTGCTAATTCCTTTCCCAGACGTTCGAGTTCGTCGAGCTTTGAACTCCTTGAACTGACTTTAAGCCATGGATACTAATTATTACATTTACTACCGGGTTCGCCTCTGATTACTATGCTGCCACCGTTGTCGCCCTAGACCCTTTTCGTCCTCGGTACTTATCCTAGGAAAATATACCTTCGTCTACGTGCACGAGTTGTTGGTTTGTCTGAGTCGTTCCAAGATGTTGCGAGTCCGTGTTACCAGGATCACGTGCCGAAAGTTGACGCGATCGGTTTACTCCAATTAGGCCGTCTGTTCCAGAACGCGACCTCCATCTATGTCGGATGACTATTTCTTTGGCGATGACGATTTCGATAACTCGGCCTTCATAGCAAGCCTCGACGCTTTTGAAGCTGAGCACAACCTCCAACAGCGGCCCCAAGTGACCAAGTCCGTTCCAGCGCCTGCCCCGGTGGCCTCTCGCCCCATATTTCGTCCTCCACCACATCCTGCTCTCGCGCCTGCACCTAGCACATCACGCCCCAAACGCCCATCAGAAGTAATAAACATATCCGATGACGATGAATACAAGTTCGACGATTCGTTCGATTTGGAGAACACGAATTGGGAAGAATTCGACCAACAGGCCGAGGCCCAAGTCCAACAACCACAGAACGGAACCGGTCCAATTCCAGGACCTTCTTCTACTCGGCAGTTTAGTCGAACCTCGAGCGGAAAACTACAGCAGCAGACGCTTTGGGGTTTGCCCGCCCCACCTGAGAACAGGAACAAACTGCCGCCGAGGCAGAAGGGGAAAACGATGAAGAAGACGAAGACGTGGGATCGGACGGAGTATGCGAAGAGTGGGTGGAGGGTTGCGAAGAAGGGGAAGGACGAGTTGCACTATCCGGATGATGAGAAGGAAGTAGAACAGGAGGAGGAGATCGAGTTTGAGCAATTTCCTCGACCTGCTAACCTCGGTGAGGACCTTTTGTCTCACTTTGACTACCTGTGAACTAAACGGCTCATTTGTAGTTGTTGGGTATGGTTTTCACCACTACAGCGAACCAATTAGAATTCTAACCTATGGTTGAATGTTTGCCACCCAACCCACGCAGACCGGTACGGAACTCGGTCTGCATGCGCGCCCCCATAGCTTACGCATATTTGACCCCAGCTACCACCGATGAAGCTGACTGCAGATCGGACGGCGGCAGAGACCTGGATATACCCCCTGAATAGGCCGAAACGAGATTACCAATTCAATATCGTTGGGAGGTGCCTATTCGACAACACTCTCGTTGCCCTTCCAACTGGATTGGGAAAGACTTTCATTGCTGGCTGTGTTATGCTGAACTGTACGTCCCTTATAACCTGCATATTACTTGGAGCCAACCCCTTCTCTCTTAGTTTACCGTTGGTTCCCTTCTGGGAAGGTCATCTTCGTTGCGCCTTCGAAGCCGCTTGTCGCCCAGCAGATCGAGGCCTGTCATAAGACTTGTGGAATACCTGGAAGTGATGCCGTCGAATTGACCGGCGAAGTGTCAGCTAAGAAACGTATCGAGGCTGTGAGTCTGAGTTCCCTGATCGCGCACATGGAATTCAACGCCTCTACGTTTAGTGGGAGGAGAAGCGCGTGTTTTATATGACCCCACAAACGTTGATGAACGACCTTCTTAATGGACGTTGCGACCCTAGTAGGGTTATTCTTCTCGTCGTCGGTATGTGCTTCTTGTTCGTTGGCCCCAGCCGTTTACCCACAACGGAAACAGACGAGGCGCATAAGGGGAAGGGTAATTACGCTTACGCGCAGATTATCCGAGAACTCATGCACAAGAATCCTCATTTCCGAGTACTCGCGTTGACCGCCACGCCAGGAAAAAAAAAGGAAGACGCCCAGGAGCTTTGTGATGCCTTGCACATATCTCACATTGAAATTCGGGACGAGAGTAGCCCCGATCTGAAGCAATACATCTTTCGGAAGGTTCGCTTTGTTGTGTTGTGCCCACCCGAGTGCTTTGTTGACCTTCGCATCTCTCGTCATGCAGGAAATTGAACAACATATCGTGAACATGAACGATGAGATCCTGCCAATTCGTTCACTCCTTGCGGGCTTGATGGAGGTACTGCACTCATTTGTCGCGTTGAGATGGTGTCTAAGTTACACGCGGTAGCCGTCTATCAGGATGCTCCAGAGTAATGGTGTCCTCCTCGGTAACCCGGATCCCGTCAAGTTGCATCCTTTCCGTTGCCAAGCAGAGATCCAGACCCTCAAGCCGGATGTACGGTGGACGATTGGTGCTCTCGTGACTCTTGGAAGCCTGGCGAGGGCTATGGGCTATCTGGTAGCTTCTCCAATCCTCGCCTTTCCTGTAGCACGCTCGCTCATCGCTTGGGGGTTTAGTGCGAGGAGTCTGTTGGTATGTGTTACGACGTTCTCAAGGCTATGGGCGAGGGAACTAGTGGAAAAGCCAACGTCCAGAAGAAAGTCCCTGTTATTACCAAGGACCAAAAGTATAAGGACCTGATAAGGGGCCTGGAGATGCAGAAGGAGGCACAAGGCCACTTCCCACCTCACCCCAAGATGGAAAAGCTCAAGTCTTTGGTCTTGGAACACCTCCTGAGTAAAGGGACGACAGGTGAGGATGGTGGACCCGCTGAGCCAAACCCCAATACCAGGGTTATGGTGTTCGTGACTTTCAGGGATTGCGTCGAGGAGGTTGTGGACTACCTCAATGAAGAATCTCCCATCATCAAGGCAACGAAGTTCGTTGGCCAGAGTACGGATAAGGGGGGAAGGAAAGGATTCGCACAGAAAGAACAGCTCGCGGTATATTCTTAATATTCTTTTCCTCTTACTCTGGAAGTTAATCGGGGATTTGAAGGTGATCCAAAAGTTTAAAATGGGGGAATTCAACCTGTTGGTGGCGACGTCTATCGGTGAAGAGGGTCTGGACATTGGCGAAATCGATTTGATCGTGTGCTACGATGCCCAGAAGACCCCAATCCGTATGGTACGTGGAATCCACCACAGAACGGCGTTTGTAGTGCTAACACAACTCAGCTTCAACGAATAGGACGTACGGGTCGGAAACGCGAGGGTCACGTCCACGTTCTCCTCGCCCAGGGACGCGAAGAAGCAAACTGGGACAAAGCCCATGAGTCATACCAACGAGTCCAGCATGTCATCGTCAGCGGCGACCAACTGGAGTTGTTTGGAGACGTGGGTAGGCTCATTCCGGATGACATCAACCCTGTTTGCAAGGAGCAGATCATGGAGATTGAAGAGTATGTTCGAGACAAACCCAAGGCCAAGGGTTCCCGCGCTGCAGATTCTCCCACGAAGGCTTCGGCAGGCAAGAAGAGGAAACGGAACACGGATCCTGGGAGGAATATTCCCGAGGGGGCGAGTAGGAGTTTCGTGCCAGTGTCGGAACTCATCCAGAGGGCGGCCAAAAAACGACATAAGGACGAGTTGACGTTGGACGACGATGAAAGCTTGAAGAGTGACGATGACGATCGGGATCTCGAGGAGAACTTGGGAGGTCTCAAGAGGACAACTTCCGATGCGGGACCGGTTACCGCCGCGTCGAAAACGAAGAATAAGCCGTTGAAGAGGAGCAGGACTACTGCTGATAGCGAACAACGGAAACGAGCTTCAAAGTCGGCGGCCGGGAAAGGTAAGAAGAGCCCGGCGAAGTCTCCAGCCAAGAGGAAGAGCAAGAAGAAGGTTACCAGCAGTCAAGTGGACCAGGCCATGGAGGAGGACGAGGACGACGAGGCACTTGAAGAGGGAATACCTGCGCATTCTCCTCCACCCGCGAATCAGAAGAGGCTTACTGGTTTCGTATCTTCGAGGGCACTTCTCTCTTCCGGCGTTTCTGGGTCTCTATCTCGAGTTTCTGAGTCCCCATCTCCCGCTGGATCCCCTCTCCCTGGTGATGAGTCCCCTATCCGTATCTCTTTGTCTCCCTCCCCACCACCTCGACCCATTACTCCGGATCCCGTGTCTCCTTCCCCGCCATCTCGAACTATGTCACTGGACCCCGTCCCCCTCTTCCTCCGGGGTTCCTCCCAACCACAGGTCATGGATCAACCAGACAGAAGGTCTCCCTCCCCTTCTTGGTCGTGGGATGCCGGACCTTCTATGCTCCCGGCTATCTCAAATCCTACCACGCCGCTCCAAGGCGATCGTCCACTTTCTCCAGCTTCTCAACATGATGGAGATATGTCTTGGCTTGTCGAGGAGGACGAGCGGGATAACGGGTTCATCGCAGACAACAACATCATAGAGATCTTAAGTTCTCCGGTTCGTATAGAACGGTCGTTATCCCCAGGGATGGCTGACCATGACAGCGATGTCAGTGTCGCAGAGAGTTCGAAGTCAACTGGGGGGCAGGCGGAGTATACGAAATCTGAATCTACCATGGTCTTCAGTTCTCCACAGCCCGTTCGCACGAAGCATACCATGCTGCCGCCACCGGTGCCATTGCGCGTACGTACGACGAACGTGGCGCCGGAATCGACGTTCCCCGTACGTCCGATGTTGGTTAGGCGGCAAGCGAAACGGAAAGCACCAATGGTCGAGGACGACGTCGATGTTTTCAATTCCTCCCCACGCGCTGCATCGCCACCTCGTCGCCTACGTCAGCGTCGCTCACAGTCGACATCTCCACCACCGATAAGCCCTCCGAAGAAGAAAACGAAGAGTGGACTTCGGAACGGGAAGAAGAAACCGAGCCGGGATATGACGGGGATGCTGATAGCCCCCGAGTGGGTCGAAAACGAGGCGGCGCATTCGGGAGACGAAATTAGTGACGGTGATATCTCAGGGACCGAAGAGCAATCCGAGAACGAGTACGATCGAGAGTTCGTCAGCGACTTCCCAAGTACCCAGGTCTCTCCTTCGTACAAGCAGACGCAGATCTACCGAGAGAGTCTGTTGACGCAAGCTCCGATGGGGAGGGGGCCGGCGTTTGCTCGCGGACCGATGCGTCACAAGCCCTTTGGGAATATCGATAGAAGGCTGCCGCAACACTCTGTGTCGAGTTCGCCACCGAGGGATCCAGGGGAAGGGCCAGACGAGTATGAGATGGACAGTTTTGTGGTTCCAGACGATGCGGAGATTACTTATAGTTTGTCAAGTGATATATAATGCTCGCAACGGTCCGCTTTTGTAGAGGATTGGAACATCTGAGCATCTTTCTTTCTCGTACGCATTCATCGAGCGAGCGCGAGTCGCGTCCACACCGAGGTTGCGGCCAACTCCGACCGCGATCGAATTGACCTTCCGCTTTCGGACTCCACTCACATCACCCCTCATGTCTTCTGCACCCCGAAAGCCCGCGCCACGTCTAGCCAGACCAGTTGCTCGTTATTGGAAGGGCAAGGCACCCAAAGGAGCTGGCGAGGTTCCCTCTGATTCCGACGAAGAGGAAGGGCTCCAACAGCCAGAGGAAGAAGGTGACATCCAAATTGGCGATCAGGATTTCGGGGAAGAGGAAGATGAGGACGAACCTCCGATTCGAGCCGTTACGAAACAGGCCGCGGCGAAATCGATAAACGTTGCGTTGAAGGATGTGAATATTTCCAAGGACGGGAAAGTTATTGTTGCCGGGAGAGAGGAGTCTGGGAGGACCGAGCTCGAAGGTGAGTTGTTTTTTGTGTTTTGGTTGTTATCATAAAGTGCACTACGTGTGGTGTGTACCTGGTTTAAGTTCTTATTGGAATATGCGGAATTAGGTTCTGAAGAAAGTTCCGAGGAGGAGGAAGAGGAGGAGGACGGCAAAGCAGGGGCGGAGGATGAAGAAGTATGTGATTGCTGATACACCTGTCGTCAACGCACTTACGTCGTATCCCCAAAGTCCAGCGAAGAATCATCTTCGGAGGAAGAAGAGGAAAAGCCGAATATCCTCTTTCGACCGAAATTCATTCCCAAGTGTGTCTTTCCTACTGGGATCTCACCCATTTGCTCGCGCTAACTCTCAGGTAGGCTAGCACGCGTCACAATTGCAGAGCGGGACGCAGTGTCTCAGGATACGGAAGAGGCCATCAAGAAGAAGGAACAAGAGGCTGAGGAACGGCGGCAGCAAAGTCACAACATGGTCGCTGATACGATCAAGCGTGAACTCCTGGAAAGTACGTCTAACTAATCTGTTCAACCCATTTTTCTTACTCAACCTGGCCAATTTAACCGCAGAGGAGAAGGAAGCCGAGATTCCTGACGTCGACGATACCGATGGTCTTGACCCAGAAGCCGAGTTTGAGGCGTGGCGGTTGCGAGAGCTGGCGCGTATTAAGCGTGACAAGGAGGCGGAGGTTCAGAGGGAACTCGAGCGAGAAGAAATTGAGAGAAGACGCGCGTTGCCTGAAGAACAGCGACTCAAAGAGGACATGGAAAATGCCAAACGCACTCGCGATGAAAAGCCAAAAGGCCAGCAGAAGTTCTTACAGAAATACTGGCACAAAGGAGCCTTCCACCAGGTAAGACGTTGTTACCTTTTCTACTGGAACTGGCGCGACCGTCATCCATGCGTATTCGTTTGTAGGATGTGGAGATCCTGAAGAGACACGATTTCACGGAAGCCACAGAATCGACCGTGGATGTTTCAGTACTCCCTCAGGTCATGCAAGTCAGAAACTTCGGAAAGCGCGGTCGCACCAAGTACACCCATCTGGTGGATCAAGACACGACCGCTGGTACTGGTGGATTCGGAGGGGCCAAGACGTTGCAAAACCCTGGTGGCATGCCTTCGAACCCGAATGCTGGCTGCTTCATTTGTGGTGGCCCGCACATGAAGAAAGGTGAAGTAATCTTACGTGGCGCAGACACCAGTGACTGACGGATTACTTTAGACTGTCCACAGAGTCGGGAGGGAACGAGTTCCGGTGCGAACAACACAACCATGGGCTTCCGGAGGGACGGAGGTCAAGACCGACCCAAACGGAATTGGCGTGACGATGATAGGGATGGAGGTCGCTGGCCTGACAGACGCGATGACCGTCCGAGATACGATGACAGGGATTCAGGATATCGCGGTGACAGACGGAGGGATGATAGGGATGACAGAGGTGGTGGATACCGACGAGACCGCCGGTCAAGGTCCCCATCCCCCAGAAGGAGGTCGCGATCCAGGGATAGGGACCACGGAAGACGGAGACGGCCTGATGAAAAGGTGAGGGACGACGGTCACGCCGACAAGCGACGACGGACAGATTACTGAGCGGAGTACATGACCTGCAACGCATCCTGTGTTTTATGACGTCCGAGTATACAGCATCCTCACTCTTGAACTCCAATGCTATTCGTCCGACGCGTATGACTGATACAATATACAACCTGGAGGGCGTGTGTGACTATGATGCACCTAAGAACCGCCCCCAGACCCAGACCCTGGACCTAACATGGAGTTCATCTAACCGAAGGAGATGAGTAAGCATTGAGCACCTCGAGGTTAAGTTAGAAGCACGGACATGTTCCAGTGCGAGGGTTTGTGTGGTCTGACTGTCCCCCTCCAACTGGTCACCAGTAGTTTCATCTCGACTTGGGGGCTGTACGAGCGGAAGGTGAGCGAACCATCGGATCCCCGGCATGAAGACACAAACCTCGTCCGACTTTTTCTTGCTCTTGCTAGCGGCTGTGGTGGACGGCTGACCTCCAGCGTCCTCCCTTGGAACGACGTCAATTAGGAAGTCGAATTGGTCGGACTTGCTCAACGCCTTTGCGATGTCGGAGCGTGATAGGGTGCGTCTCTTGTTCGAATCCGCAATGATGAAAGCGCGGGCCGTAATTTCAGCGATGAATACTTTTTTCGTTGGTGGTCAGCACGAGAATGCGCCGCCTCAAACACCTAAAACGCTGAAACACTGACTCTCGCAAGCTTTGCAAAAGAGGATGGGTGCTTCGGAGGTTGAACCGTGAGTTTCGGCGATAATGATGCAAGAAAGACGCGTACCATCTGCAGCAATCATCTTTCGAGACTCTTCAACGCCGAACGATCTCGTGCGGAACGACGAGGGCGTACCTTGACATCCGGGTCGCTCTTCATGACCTTTTTGATCCTAGCCAAGGGTAGGGGAGGGTGACGGTAATCTGGAGTTTCTTGTTCCGCAGCATCGATTTGGCGCCTCCAAAAGGAAGGGAGGAACTCCTGGAGGGGCTCCCCTGGCTGAACAAACGGTTTTTGCTGTTGGCTCATGTCGCAATCCCCCGGGATATGATCGACCTCGAGGTGGTATAAGTACAACCAAACACCGTGGGAGTTTCCCTTGTTCACCTCTTGACCTTCGATTTGTACCATCCTCACCTTCCCCATTCCTATCTCACTCTCACAGCCAACCAGTTCTTATTACGACTCACGATGTCTCCACGTTCACCGCCTTCTACATCTCCAAGGGCATCTCTCTTGGAGAAGTGTCCTGGTGCTCCCGATCTCAGAGCTCTCGCTTGTCCTGTCTTCCCGTCTTTTGAACTCTACGCGGACGACAGCGTAGAGGTTCCTTCCATGTTTGAGGGCACCAGCGCCGAAAACAGTCTTGTTCTGCCGTCTCCTGCTCCGGAATCAACCTCCCGTGTCCTCCGGGTTCTTACGACCTCGCTAAAGCGTCCAGGCCCTCTGCGCGGACGTCCTTCCTCGGAGACAACCAAAGAATACGACTGGATCCATCTCGTGAAACAGGGCGGCGCTACTCCGGAACCTCTGCTTCACCCTCATCTCTTCTCCGACAACGAGCTTCGTCTGTTCCTCGATGACCTGAATCCCGACTTCTCCCCTTCTCTGGTTTCGCACGATAGTGCAGCTTTCGAGGATGTGGTAGATGATCTTCCGCCGCCTTGCTTGTTGGACACGTTCAGCTCATTATCGAAACACACTAATCGAGCTTCTCACTCCCGCTCGCGATCACATTCGAGAAATCCCTCCAACAGAGACGGCAGGTCGCCGACTGAACCGGAAACTCCCAAAGATGACGACGTTTTCTTCCGCCACGATCTGCAGACAAGCTCACGAACCTCTCTCAATGAGGGAATGGTTGGTTAAATTGCCCCAACCACCCTTCCATGTCCTAAATGCTCCTTTTCTACAGGGTATAAAGGAGACAACCGACCAAGAAGTTTAAACGAAGTACTCTGACGATGTAATACTATTTGGACCTCCCCTACTCGTTCCGGCGACGGTGATATAGATGTGTGCAACAGATGGAATCACAACACTTCTAGTGTGGAAGCACCTTCCAGGGGTTCATAATCCCGTTGGGGTCGAACAGTTTCTTGATCTTTTTCATCCACTCGATGCTCGTCTGGTCCTTACTGTATCCCAACGCGCTTGTTTTCGCGTGCCCGATACCATGTTCGGCTGAGACGGATCCATTGTATGAAGCTGAACATATCGTCAATGCTTTGCTAGCCTTGAAGCATGTCCGACAGCACCCACCAACGAGTTCAAACACGAATGGCTCGAGAGCATCCGCGATCTCTGGAGTATACGCGGCGGCAGCTATGTTGAGATGTATATTACCTGAGCAACAAATCAGACGTGAAGACTCTTCCAAGACAATGTTCCGCACCATCTCCGAAGTGACCAAAGCTCACGACCTCCTTTATTGCATTTTCGTGAAGCAACCCCTTCGATCGAAAGTGGTCCCTCGTCTTGTCGACGATCTCCTTGAACTTCGAGACAGGAATCGAGACGTCGTACTTGTAAGCCTTGCCCGCTTTTCCGACGGCCTCGGGTATCCCTTCTCTGATTGCCCACAAAGATTCGAACTGGGCGGGAGACTGGGCCAATACACCAGAAATCACTAGACCGGCATCAGGATCCATCACTTTTTCCAACAGGTTGGATAATTTCTAGTAATGAAAACACGATGAGAAAGCGTGGAAGGTAGAATTCAAGAAGCACCAACCTCCTCGTCGTGCTCCTTGTTTCCGCCACTGGTCTCGATGAGGACGAAACACTGGGCACCTTCGGTCTCCTCTTCGCTCAGCGCTTTGCCCTGTCCGTGCTTGACTGAGAGGGTGTAGGCATCCCTGTCCATATATTCGAACGCGGAAAGGATTTCACCCATATCTCGTTTAACGATTTTGTAGAGAGGTTCGACCTTGTCAAAGCTAGGGAGCGCTAGGACAACGGCGTTCGTGGCTGCCGGCATCACAGGGGTCAGAATCGACACGCCGGTTACGACTCCGAGAGTGCCCTCGGCACCGATGAACAGTTGCTTGAGGTCGTATCCTAGGATTTTAAGTTGAATTTCCGTTCCGCAGTAGAAAAGAAGGTGCTTACCCGTGTTGTCTTTTCGTAGTGTCGACAGTTGGTTGAGGATGGTACCGTCCGGCAACACGACCTCGAGGCCAAGAACCGCACCATGTAATGAACCGTACCTCAAGAGCCTCAGGCCACCAGCGTTAGTGGAGACATTGCCGCCTATGTGGCAACTAAGCACGGGTAGTTGAGCCGACCGCGCCTGACACGAGTGAGGAAAAATGCACACCTTCCTTTGGCACCGAGATCAATAGGCATGATGTGGTTGTGCGGCGAAAGGTAATCGATTAAGGATTGTAAGATACAACCCGCGTCTGCCACCAGTATTCCTAGTTGCCGGGTCAGCACGCGAGACGGGGGGGTTGGGCAAGAAGTCGCTTTACCGGACACTGGGTCAAATGACCTGATTTTGTTCAAGTTTGAGAGACTTAGGATGAGCTCGTCTCTCACGGGTACGCTCCCTCCGACGAGCCCAGTATTTCCACCCTGCGGAACAATCCCAATCCTCTTCTCGTTGCAGTACTTCACGATCTTGCTCACTTCCTCCGTAGTTCGGGGTCTGAGCACGGTCGTGGACTTTCCCTTGTACTTTCCCATCCAGTCGTCGTTGAACGGTGTCAGCTCGTCAGCGGGGGTGTTCGACGGGGAGAGGGTGGACAGGATGGAAGAAGGGACGAGAAAGCTGGAGAAATGCGACAAGTCTTCCTCAGTTACAGAGTTCAGGTTCGATGACACCGTAGTAGAGGCCCATCTTTGGCGCAGTGAGCTAGAAGGTGTCCTCCACGCTGGTGCCCGGGAGAGAATCCCCCGCCGAGCGACGGCTGAGAACATGATTGACTTGAGGAAGAAAGTGAGGAATATGTGATCGACGGTGAGCTTTATGCCATAAGGCTCATCAACGCCTCCCTTGTCGGCACCCCATCCGACAACCGACAATCCCGATATCCCGATGGACCCGACCCGCGCAGGATCCTCAACACCTTCGCGAAAGCGTTCGAGATGGGAGAACGGCGAGGAGAAGGACAATCCGAGACAACCTTCACCGAAACGCGTGCCAAAACCCAAACGCTCAAGAATTTCTGACAGCGAACCCCCCTCCTCCACCCTGGCCACACCACCGCCAAGGCCTCGTCCGACACCCTCCACAAACAAGCTGCATAGCGTGTGTGTCCCACCGCGGACGTGCCACCCTCCCATTTTCCCAGCTCGCTCCGTGTTCACCTACGAGAGACTGAATCAGATCGAAGAGGGCTCGTATGGGGTTGTCTTCCGTGCTCGCGATACACAGACCGGAGATATCGTCGCGCTCAAGAAACTGAAACTCGAAGAAGAAAAACACGGGTTTCCAATCACCGCTTTGAGGGAGATAAACGCGCTCATGGCTTGCCGACACGAGCATGTTGTGAACATTCGGGAAGTAGTTGTTGGGGAGACTTTGACTCAGTGAGTTTCGTCTCAGTTGTGAGGGACCCTCAAGCTCTTCTAATACAAGAAGAGTGTACATCGTCATGGATTTTATCGAGCATGATCTCAAAAGTCTGCTATCCGTCATGCCGAACACCTTCCTGCAATCTGAGATCAAAACACTCTTGTTCCAGCTACTCTCCGCCGTTGCCCATTGTCACAAAAATTGGATTCTGCACAGAGATCTCAAGACGTCCAATCTTCTAATGAACAATCGTGGTCAGATCAAGGTGGCGGACTTTGGGCTAGCTCGACGCTACGGTGATCCCATCGGTGTGGGGGGATTGACCCAACTCGTCGTCACCCTCTGGTATCGGTATGTCTCCAGCACCGCTCGGGCTATGACTATGAAGACACAGTGTTGCTCGACAGGGCACCAGAAATCCTACTTGGGGCGACCACCTACTCCACCGCCGTAGACATGTGGTCTGTCGGCTGCATATTCGCCGAACTCATCCTCAAGCAGCCACTGTTCCAAGCAAAGGGTGAGATCGAAATGATATCCATGATATTCAAACTGCTCGGCCCACCCAGCCGGGACTCGTGGCCGGATTATTACACTCTTCCGCTTGCCAAAACAATTTCTCTGCCCCCTTCTCAACCGCCTCAGTTTCGCCAAAAGTTCCCATTTATCAGTGATGCCGGTGTCGACCTAATGATGAGGTTTCTAACTTACGACCCGGAGTGCCGAGTCACAGCAGAAGAGGCCCTCCAACATCCATACTTCAAGTATGTGATCCTACTGTTCATCTGACGGAGTCGATACTTGAAGCTTTACAGCGAATCTCCATATCCCAAACACCCTGATATGTTTGGTTCCTTTCCCTCCGTGGCTGCTGGTGAAAAGTAAGTTGGCTACCCAGATTCCCAGAGAGCAGCATTCCTTACAAACAATCACAGGCGACGAAAACCGTTCGATAGTCCTCCTGCGCCTGTTAGAGTGCAGGACTACAAGTTGGTGACCGAATTTGACGACATCTAGGGTTTGTTAGTTATGCCTGCGCGTAGTGGTAATCCCATCGTGACCCTGGATGCACGATCCAACGTCGTACAGCCTGTTTTGAACGTAGCATACAATCAGTGGTTGGATCAAATCAAGCGCCTGCTCGAGTGGGTGGGTCTTATGTTGGCGGTTCTACTCCCCTTGGTGCTACTTTGTACGGCCAGCTTAATGCTGGGCAATGTTCAACAAAGGCACACGGATGAATGTGGCGGGGGGTACGAAAAATAGGAAGACCTAGCTACCCAACCTCCCCTCATCGATTCATCCGTTGGGCGGTCACCGGTTCGCGACACCTTTCCGAGGATTGAAAAATAGGGACTCGGATACGCCGGGGGATCGAATCCCGGGCCGTATCCTTTCTGCATCCAGTGAGTGGGGAGAGAAGTCCTTCACGATAGCACCCCGAAGCGTCGGGAACAAGAGAGGGTTAGGAACGAGATTATTAGCGAATATGATACATATCACAACAAACTAGAATATTGGTCCAATCCTCCTGAATCTCCCGTTCCACCCGCTGGAACTGAGACCCACCAAACAATCAAACAGAATACGAATAAAAAAGAGGGATCCAGGAGCCAGGATATCAAGCAGATTGATTTACCCGTTGCTCGAATCAGATGACTCCTTGGTTTCTGTACGTGGGATGCTCATCCCAGGCAAGACAACCTTCCATGTTGCCTTCTCAGAGATCAATTTCTTGACCTTAATCCGAAAAAGAAACAATCAGATGGTAACGAAGAAGTTGTAACCAGAGAGGTCTCACCCGAGTTTCAATAAGCTCGTGCAGTTTTGGCACGTCGGCCAGTTGGGCTCGAGAGCCCATGGTGGAGGTCATCTTGAGGTGCAGTGACATTGACGAGGGGGGTATACTGATGGTCAACGCAGGAAACTCTTGTGATGTCACGGGGGGTTGTTTTGTGCTGGTCATGGGTTTTGGAGGCGTGAATACGATCTAGAAACATCGTTAGTCGACTTGGAAGGACCAGGAAAGTGAACCGCCGCCCACTTTACATGAAAAAAACTCTAGGGAGATTATAAGCGAGAGAGGTAACTTCGCGAATCCCGGAAACGGGTAATTGAACAACACGGTCGTAGACAACGAGATGAGCGCCGTGTCCGTGTAGCTCAGGTCGAATTCCACTTGCGGCTGAACGGACGTGAGTCGTGCGTTTTGAACGTCGAAAATTTTTGGCACATACAATTCCTCCAATCGTTTCGGTAATCTTTGCGTTCGAAAATTGCGGAGCGGATGCACCCAGGTCGATTGAGTGAACTCGAATGGGCCCCTAATGCGCATTGACGAGTTGAGAGGACGCACGGCGAGAATAACCATGATTACGCACAAGCAGCGTCTGTGGCCGGACTTCGTTTGCAAGGTCTTGAATCCGTCTGAGAGCGACCTTCTCCCCATCCAACCCTCTTTCCGCGGCACGTAGCTTGCACCGGTATTCATCCACAATCTTTTCTGATTCAGTTCAAGTCTCATGGATCAACCCAGCCCCGTTCCGGGGCACACGACTGCTCACCTGCTTCAACAAAACGTTCAACCATTCTGCGGACTCTGTGGAATCTCCATCACGTCCCTCGTCTTGCTTGTTGGCTTTGGTTTGGAGGAAAGCTGTCGCGATAAACTTCTCGGCGGAGAAACTCGGCCTGAAGAACGGTGCGTCCTCTTGGGGGGATTCCTCGAGGAGTCGTGTCGACTTTGAGTCGAAAAAGAGGTATTTGAGAATAAAATAAACGAGGAGAAGAATAGAAACCTGGCCGAGAATGAGGCCTTGGGTAAACGTTGGCGTCAAAGTGAAGATGTAGTTGCTCATTGGTGTCACAACATAAATCTGAGCGCGGGGCGGCCGGCAAGTCATCCGATTGCCGCCGTCAGCACGAGACAACTGGAAGAGGCCTGGCGAAACCATAACCCCAGCTCGCCTTTTGGATCTATCTCTCAACGGGGCATCACAGGCAAGACTATGTAAGTGATTGCGTAATCGAGCGACTAGTCCCTACATTTCACACATTGAACTCGCCGAGGGCGTTCCTAAAGAATTAGATAAGCCTGAACCGGCGGTGCTGTATGTATCGACCAGGATGACGGGGTACAAAGGAGGGGAACCCAGGTAAGAGAAGTAGGGGAAAGGTGGGCTGGGCGGTTCGGAGTGACTCCGAGCAGGTCAGGGGAGTGCACCCCTGGCCAAGTCAAACGAGATCGGAGCAGTCCCTGTCCTCGATTCGCTTCGACCTCACCCATCTCCATGTCTCCCGGACCCCAACCAACTGCTGACGCAGATTTCTGGGTCGAACGCGGCACCAGATACTTGGATACTTCTCACCGTGCAATGGACATCCCTCGCAGTACCCTAGACCCAGCAGTCACTTGCCAACTCTACGAGGAGTTCTCAACGGAGTGGCTTGCGGAGAACCCAACGTTCCCACATTCGCAGGGTAGGGATGAGCAAGAGGAGTTTTACAAGAGAGTTGATGAGGCATGTGCATCGCTGGACACAATACAACAGGATGATTGGAGGGGGTAAGTTTCTTCTCACTTTCGTCGTCATCACAGCTTCTAATGCGACATTAGAATGGTCAGGATTTGCTGTATGGCGCAGGCAGGGATACAGGCCATCATCCGTGGTGGCTTCCAATTCCCGGAAGAGTCTCCTTTCAGGGTGGCCGTGTGGAAACGTATAGCTTCCGACACGTCCGTATTCTATTTGTCATGTTGGCTGTCTGCGTTCCCTTACATCAACTTTACCATAGCAAAGTGCTCACCGGGAAACGCATCCAAGCCGGTCTCCAAGCTGCCGGTCAAAAATTTGATACATCGGTCACGGCAATGTCTACCCCTGAGGTGTTTGGCCTGCGAATCGACGAGACTGTCACTTTTTTTCACCCAGAGACGGATGAAGACACCGAGATCACCATTCTGGGCTTTGGGGTTAGCAAGGGCAAAGGGAGGTGGTTCACGGTTGCCTATGCCGGCGACCCGGACGTTGAGGTTGAGCTGAGTGAGGAGGCGATGGAGGAGATACTCATGGCGCGCATTGACGCAGAGATTAGCAGAGTGTGTTTTGAGTTGCACCGACTCGTACTTACACAGAACCACTGATATCTCTCAGATGTGAGTTAGTTCCCAGGTCCTTTCTGCAAGGTCTCCACCACATAAAACATAGATATTTTTTCATTGTGGTGGGATTCACGTGTGCTATCTTTTAGCTAGCCCAGATCATAATCGAGAACCAAGAAAATGCTCTTGTTCCAAACATGGCGATTTGCGATCGCCCTCTCCTCGAGGAGGTGGATCAGTCTCCGCAGACCTCGATCCGGGCTTGCGCCGAGACTACAAACGTCGGTACGGCCACCACCGGTTTGATCATAGATCGCATCTCATAAAGCCGTAAGTAGGAAAAAATGGAACCCTCTCTTATTGTGGATCTTACAATGTACTACGAATAGATGACAGAAGTCGTCACAGCGTTTGTGGATTGGCCGTCCGCCCCGCTGACCAAATCCCTGGTCGAAAGGGCACTAAAATCTCTCCCTCACCCGATCAAGATCGAATCCGTTCTTCCCAAAGACTTCACCTCCAATCTTCCGACAAAAAAGCTCGTACAGTGGGCTGCGTACGACTCCATAGATCACGAGCTGACCGCTCAAGCTCGAAGCACCGTCCTCTCGTCTTCTTACACATTCAGAAAGGCTTTAATCCGGAAACACTTCCTCTCTCGGACGATTCATTCTTATGTCACCAAGCACCCTGATTCTCCCCTTGCACGTGCAATCCCACGCACTTGGGAAATTGAACTCGCGTTCGCTGATGAACTCGATGAGATGTGGACGGACGAGTTGTTCGATCTCGCCGAATTCTTGGAAGAGTCCGGCGATTCTAAGCCTCGTTGGTGTATCTTGAAACCAGGAATGGCAGATAGAGGGATGGGTATCCGGTTGTTCAACTCGAGGGACGGATTACAGTCGATTTTTGAAGATTTTGAGGAAAATGAAGATGCGGAAGATGGGGACGACGACGAGACTGCTGTTGTTGCCTCTCAGCTCCGTCATTTTGTCGTCCAGGTTTGTCTGGCGGACCTTGGTAACCCAACCCCATTCTCACACGAATCAGGAATACCTTGGGAACCCTCTCCTCTTGGACCCCGAGCAAAATACTGGAAAAGTCGTCGCCAATCTTCGAGGACACAAAGTAAGATATATCCCACAATATCTATACCATCTGATCTGACGCCTCACGCACAAAGTTCCATCTTCGGGTTTATTGCGTTGCTTCCGGTGCTCTTAAAGTATACTTTTATACCAGGATACTGGCTCTCTTCTCCTCCGTACCCTTCGCTTTGCCAGAAGCCGGCGATTCAAATCCATCGTTGACGCCTCATCTAACCAACACATCGTTGCAGACAGACCGGGGTGAGGATGGTGTGCGACTACTCAACGAGTTGGTTGGATGCCAGATAATTTCCCCGGGTTGGGATCGCAAATTGACAGAGGAGGACGTGAACGACCTCATAAATCAAATCGGCAAGATTCTATCAGAAACCTTCAAGGCCGCTTTGGAGAATCCGGTTCACTTCCAGGTAATTAATCAGTGGTTGCTTCTGGTCCCCAGCCGCTAAAATGGTTGATACTCCAGCCCCTCCCAAATGCATTCGAGCTTTATGGCGTCGACTTTATGGTGACGTGTGAGGATTCGAAACTCCAACCTTATTTGCTCGAGATGAACTCTGAGCCGGCAATTGAACTCACTGGATTGCGACTTACGTGGATCCTGGAAGATCTATTCGCTGGCGTTGCAAGAGTTGCGGTGGAACCACACCTGGACAGGGTCGAGCCATTGGAGGAAGGGAAGGTATTGGAAAGCGTCGGGCATTTATCAAAGTGCTTGGATGTTGAGGTAAGGGGTGAGAGGGGGTGGTAGGAGCATGCGATGGTCTCACATCGGAACGCAATCCCATCGGTTTCACGGAATTGTACATGTTAGGTCAACTAGATGCAATACTCAGGTTTCAATCCTTTAACCTTGGTTTCTTGCTTGAACCTTCAGCCCGTTCCTGATGTTGCTGGTCGCTAAGACGTTTACCACCTTCGGTACAATGGTGACCACGTTGATCCAATCAAGGCACAAAATCCACTCACTATTGTGAGACGAAGGTACGTTGATTATCGTTGGAGGTTTCTCGACGGACCGCACTTCCTTCACGGTTGCAGTGTCGAAGTGTTCAAATCGTAACACCACACAATCAACCTTCAGGGTACCAGTCTTGTACAGTTGTTGGATGAAGGAGAGGAACACCGGCGGGACAAAACCTCTCTCCACCACGACGCGACCTAAAAAGCGTTCCGCGGACTCGTCCCCTCGTCAGGTGGTTATTTAGCATGAGCAGCGGACTCCAATGCTCACTTCCTGGTCCAGAGCCATCAGCTGTTCCCAGTCAATCGTTATCACCCTAACGCAGTGATATGTGCCGTAATAGACACGACTGCGCCGGTTACTCTTGTCAACACCACAGAACTCGTAGGAGTGGTTTGCAACTGGTTTACGGCGGAATGCTTCAGTGGTTTGGTTTTTCCCGTTGTATACGACTGAAGGCAATGGCACCACACATCCCCCGCCTTCATCTGCCCACATGATCCAGTCGACAGAATTTGCGTAGAAAAACTCGCCACCCCTTTGCACTTCTTTAGGAGATGATTCAGGGCGTGCCCAAGAGACTGAAACGTACCTTTGCAAGACCACCTTAAATAGAGGGTAAGACCGAGCAGGACTTCGAAGTGGACGGTCAACGTACATCCAGAAGCCGGCGTTTTTCTTCCACAGTCATGAATGTGGGTGTCGGTCTTGGTGGTAGTTCACCCAGCTTGTCATCAAGAAACCCACGAAAGTCAAACTCATCCTGGTAATGGTTAGCTTGCATCACACCCCTGCTGGCGGGCAATATAACATGCACACACCGCTGGGGAGCCAAGGTGCCCAACGGACTCCTCCCCCTTCCGCGCTCCTTCGCTGAGCATGTTGCGGAGCCCTTCTATTTCCTACAGGGCAGTGAGGGGAAAGTCGCGACCCGGGTGTGGTGGAACGAACCTCCTCCAACGCTTCCTTGGCTGCCACTGCGGTTCGTCTATCTGACTCTGATTCTTCCAGTTTCTCGCTAAGCGACTGCAGTTTTTGCTCCTGTGCGATATTCATTCGAAAACAGATGATGAGAGAGTGGAGGGCGGACACACTGATTGCTGTCTACGTCGCTTGCTCTTCTTGAGTCTATCTTGTAATATGACAACCTAACGCACGTGAAGTGAGGTAAACAATGGGTAGTGACAACACCGACCTCCTCCGGGTCCTGTCTCCGCTCGATCTCAGACTTCAAATGTTCTATCTCTTCTACGAGACGTTGGGTACGGTCGTTCGGGACTCCATGAGCCTGGTCTTCAGACTTTACGGCGGCTCTGCTGAGCTGGCTCTGTCGGGCTCAGATCAGTCCGTGCTTTGTAGGGACGATTCCGTGGCACCCGACATGGGTGTACCTGAAGTTGAGCGTTCTCGTTCCGCAGATTCGCGATTTTCTTGTTGAGAAGTGTGATCACTTCTTGTGCTACCTCCGGGTCAAGTTGGTCCTGAGTTTGATCCATGGCGACCGACGAGGAGACGGAGAATGGAGAGAGTTGAGGGAGACGATCACACTGGGCGCTCCTTCAATATCCTAATACGGAAGTGCTGTTTTGCGGAAACAAATTTATGGGCACGCGAACACGAATGGGGTTGTTGCAGTTCAGTTCCTTAGATCTCAAAACCAGTAGGATGGCTTTCCATCCGGCAAGGTCGGAAAACCGCCGGTGGACATTGCAAAAGTCGCTGTGAGTCACATTTGACCAGGTCGAATGAGTGGATAGACAGCCTGAGAAGACATAGGAAAGTGGGCAATACTTGTTCAAGTGGACACGGTGTTGCTTCATAATGGAACTAGTCTCATCTACTCGATCCCGGTTTTGTCCGTGGCCTGGTGGACCTGACTGGACGTGGCGCTCTTCTCAACACCTTACTACTCAATCTCCGTTTCTTTCTTGTGCGTTCCCCACTTGTATGGTCGTCGTTGGGTCGTTTACCATCTTAATACATTAGTGTGTGTACTGGTGCACAAAATGATGCAGACCGCTCACTATTGTGGACAAGTAAATTCCTAATCGTTGATAGCCCATCCGCAGATTGCATTTCCTTCACGATTGTGTCATCGAGACCTTCACATCGTAATATCGCACAACCAGCCTTCAAGATGCCAGTCTTGTACATATTCGTGATAAGTGCTCGAACAACTGGAGCTGCAAGGCCATCCTGGAGTACGGTGGTTTCTAAGAAGGCGCGCGCAAACTTGTCGTCTCGTTAGGCAGGCGAATTTTGCATGAACAAAATAACCATGCACTCACCTTCTGATCTAAAGAATTTAGCACACTCCAGTCCATGGCTGCCACCTTAATGCACCGATAAGTACCGTAATAGGTATAATGCCCGTCGACCCCAAAAAGCTCGTATTGCTGGTTCTCGATGATTTCCTGACAAGGTTGCTCCACGAGATGTTTTCTTCCGTTGTATATGGCTGGAGGAAAGGGCACCACACATCCTCCACTTTTATTCGCCCATTTGATCGTATTTGGACCATTCACAGAGAGGATGTACTTGTGACTTCGTTACATCAGTCGGCGGTCAAAGGGCTTGTTTTGTGTGAAACGCACCTTCTCCTTCTCATGATCACCTTTAGTGGAAGATAAGGCCGAGTAGTAGCTTCAACAGTTGGTAGTGACGTACACCTTTAAACCGAGGGTTTCCTTCCCCAGTCACTACGACGGGGTTGGGCATGGGGGGTAACTCCTCTAGCTCGCCGCGGAGAAACCGGTGAACATCGAAGTCGTCCTGGCGATTGCCAAATATTACGCCGCCGTGAAGAGGAGATATGTGCACATACCGACTGCTGGGATTCGAGCCGTGCAAGAGCCTCTTCCTTCTCTCGGGTGCTTTGATTGAGGTCACTACATAGTTTCTTGATTTCCTGTATAACGATGAGCAGCCCTTCACTACCCGAGGGAAGCGGGACGAACCTTCTGGAACATCTTTTTAATGGCCTTATCCTTTTGTCTCGTAGCCTCTTTTTCTTCCAGTTCCGTGTGTAGTGATTGTAGGTTTTGTTCCTGTGCAATGTTAATGTTTGGGCGACGGACGGCGACGAAGTCGGTGGGAGGGAGACTGTACCGATTCTCGTCTGCGTTGCTTGCTCCTCTCGAGTCTCTTCTCCAATATAGCAACCTAATGCACATTGAGGAGGGAAACGATGTATAGTGACAGCACTGACCTCCCCCGGATCCTGTCTCCGCTCAATCTCAGACTTCAAATGTTCTATCTCTTCTAGCAGACGTTGGGTACGGTCGTTCGGGACTCCATGGGCCTGGTCTTCAGACTTTACAGCGGCTCTGCTGAGCTGGCTCTGTTGGGCTCAGATCAGTTCGTGCTGCGTAGGGACGATTCCATGGCATTCGACATGGGTGTACCTGAAGTTGAGAGTTCTCGTTCCGCAGATTCGCGATTTTCTTGTTGAGAAGTGTGATCATTTCTTGTGCGACCTCTGGGTCAAGCTGGTCCTGAGCTTGATCCATGGCGATTGACAAGGAGATGAAGAATGAAAGAAGTTGTGGGAAAGCGATCGCAATGGGCGCTCCTTTGATATCCTAATACGGGAGCACTCACACGAAAGTATATTTACAAGCACACGAGCATAGGTTGGGCCAAACGCTAAACCGCTAGCTATGAACCTCCCCCGTGACATCTGCTACGCAAGACCTTCAGCTATCAAGGTCGTCCGAACGACTACCCCGACCAAAATCCGCCACGGGTCCGTCATCAGAGCCACAACATTGGAATGCCAAGCATTCCCCCTTCAAGGTGCCAGTCTGGTACATATGTCGAATGAGCGAGGCTATGGCTGGGACGGCAAGATTTTTCTGGACCACGACTCGGCCCAAGAAGGATGCCACAAACTCATCAACTCGTCAGAGGGTGAATTTCGTTCGAGGGTAGAATTTAGAGCTCACCTCCTGACCAAAGGATGTCAATACGTCCCAGTCTATTGCGGCTCTCTTGATACACCGATAGGTTCCGTAGTAGATGTTATCTGCCCCGGAGACTTCGTACGGGAGGCTTGTGACGAATGTAGCGCCAAATGGCTCCGTGAGCTGTGTCATCCCGTTATATACCACCGAAGGCAAGCAAACCACGAATCGCCTGCCCTCGTCTCCCCATTTTATCACACCAGCCTCCTTGGTGGGGAAAATATATCTGTCCCTTGGCGAGCATCAGGAGGGGCTGACAAGTTTCACAACGTGACACGTACCCCCTCTTTTTGATGGACTGTTTTAAACCGAATTTCAGGCCGAGAAGTGATGTTAATGGTCAACTCCAGCTTACCGCGACAAATTGAAGTTGTTCTTCATAAGTCATGGTTACGGGGTTAGGCCTGGGAGGTAATTCCCCCAGCCCACCACGGAGAAACTCGCGAATGTCGAAGGTACCCTGACAATCGGCAAGCGTTACGCCACGGCGAACAGGCGATCTTGTATGCACATACCGACCGCTGGGATTCGAGTAGTGCAAAAGCCTCTTCTCTCTCTCGAAATTTTTTGACCTCCTGTGCAACCATGAGTTGACCGTCCGATCAACCTGAGGGAGGTAAGACGAACCCATTCCAACTCATCTCTAATGCCCCTTTCCTCGTCCCTGGCGGATTGCGCTTCGTCCAGTTGCGTGCTTAGATAACCTACGCTCTCTCGCTGCGTGATGTTCACTCAGGGGGTGGATAATGGCGGGGGTGGGGGAACACACCCATTCCTTTTTACGGTACCTGTGTTTCCGTATCTTTTCCTCCAATTCGACGACCTAAGACACAGTAAGAAAGAACAAGGGACACATGACGACGATACGAACCTCCTCTTGGCTCGGTCTCTCCTCAAGTTCAGCCTTTAGTTCGTCTATCTCTTCGAGGAGGTCGTCGTAGCTCTTCTTAGAGCCATCGCCTGCGCCTTCCATTTCTCTTGAAACGCCACTCGGTTGATTCTGTGAAGTTCGCATTGCATCATTGTATGGGGAATCCAGTGTAATCTGACGGTACCTGAAGCACTGTGTTCTCGTTGCTCAAGTCCGTGACTGCCTTGGTAAGTTGGGAGATACGCTCCTGCGCGGCCTTGCGGTCGGTGTTTTGAGGTTGGTCAATGATTTGTTTTGATAATGAGAAAGAGTAGAGAGTGTTAGGAGTATTGGAAACCGATCACCCTCATTCGAGGATGGCAGTGGGCTGGGGTTCCTGGTTCGTGTCAACACCCCCGCGGATGGACCCCTAAACGAAACCAGGTCTACCCCCGCGACTCGTAGAGTTTGGATAATTACCCCGTAAGGTTATATTTTTAGTACGCGAATGCATCTCAGCGTTGAATCTCTATCCCATCGTGGACACTACGCAAGAACAGTGTCGCCCGAATGGCTATCCCATCGCATGTGATGTTGTAGCACAATGACTCGAGCACGCCGTCCTCGAAAAGGGTAGTCGTTTGCCTATCCCAGTGTTGGGTACGGGCCACGGTTGGCCATTCTTTGATAAGTCTCGTCCAAAACCTCAACGTCGAGGTCATCACACCCCTCGAGGACCATAGCTTGCAGTATCCACCGATTGTCTACCTCAAAGTGTCCCAGGAGCGCGCCATCTTGGTCAAGCTCGAGTAGTGGGGGCTAATCTAGTTCTTGTTATAACCGAACGATCTGGGGGGAGCCGGCGCACCTCGCATGCCTCCAAATATCCAACGAGGGTGACCATGTGCATGGGTTCCCTTTTCCACGGGGCAGAGTATTTCGGGCTTAGGCACAAAGCCACGTCCACCCAGACGCCTTTTCTGCGGGATACGTTTGGGTCACATAACACGATGAGGGACGTGTCGACATCGTAAGAGTACACTCTTCCACTAGCGGTCAACAGAGCATGGTCTCATAGAAAAATGAGGCCTACCTTCCATAAAGCCTCAGCTTTTTGTTGACGTGCTCAGATGAAACCCCAGATACCGTGACCAATTGGGCGGACTCGGTCTCGGACATCCGACGTGATGGTTGTAGATGAGATCGTCCTCCCATCTTTGGAAGCTTCACTGAGGGGGAGACGCACCAACGGATCAAAATTCCTCCGTCGTTCAAACGTTCACTTCCCAAACCTCCATGTTCACGCGTCCGGTCAGAATAGCCCTCGCAACATGCATTAGACATCTTCACCGCGGACCAGCCGTAGTGTTACCCGTTCCGCTGAAGACACCCGCTTGTCGATTACAACGGAGGTGTTATGCCACCCCACCACCGCAGGTTAATCACAGGTGAGGCACCAAGCACTCTCACCTTAGCATCCTCCGCGAGTTGCTGATTCATGGGGATAGCGATTTGCCTGTTGAACGATATCATGCCCTGTCGGATGCGACCATGGACACGTTATGGGAATCTCTGGAACAACTCTTGGATGCCGAAGGGAACCCAAACTACGAGGTGGAATACAGTGTACGTTATAATTCCTGTCCGCAGCCGTAGTTTTATGAGTTCACCGTTCCTCATACTAGGGCGGGGTGCTGACGCTCAAGCTGGGTGAGCATGGGACGTACGTTATTAACAAACAACCTCCAAATAAACAAATCTGGCTCTCGTCACCAATATCGTAAGCAAAACAACGGGTGACCTCAGTCCCGGAGTTGAATCTGACTTTGCACAGTGGACCGAAAAGATACGATTATTCCGAGGAGAGGGATGATTGGGTCTACTCCCGGGACGGAGTCGCTTTGAGTGATCTCCTCGATGGCGAAATTGGCCAGGCAGTTGACCGACAGGTTGAATTAGGGGTACAAAATGTTTCGGAGCACGTTAATTGATTCACTCGTTGTTTGGCGATTGAAGGGAAAAAGAACGCTGCCAGTAGGGTTTGAACCTACGCTCACAAAGTGAAACAGATGACCTTGAAACGAATTCAAGTCTGTCGCCTTAACCTCTCGGCCATAGCAGCTTGTTGAGATTGTCTAACTGTATACTTATCAATGATTGTTTGCCGGAGATTGATCACCCTCGGCCCAACAAGTCTCCTCTTGAACTCCGGACGCCATGGCCACCGCTCCGACGACCCACAAACCCGTCAACATTCGTGCGAGGCTGTGCCCTTCTGCTCGCACAGACTTTGGCTCGAAGGTGTTGGATGTCAGGAACCTCTCTATTGCTGGACTCTTGACTACTCTTGATGTACCGGTTCACTTACGCGGGACCTGTCGCTTTTAGAACACCTTTCTCTCTGAGGGGGAGGATTGAAGATTTCCTCAAGGAGCCTGGAAGGGTAAAGCCCATCCCCAGCTCAGGAGGAGTCTCGAGAGAGGGGCTTTACTAATCCGTTTAATAAACTTCCCCCTTGGCATTGTACATCATCTTTCCCCTTTCCCGAATCCCCAGAACACTGTGTCTGCTTCGCCATGCAGAGCCTTTTCCCCTTCGATGAGAAAAGCCTAAAAGGACAGGCTGATGACGAAAGCGAGCACATCGGCATCCGTCTGCCGTGTATCAACGCTAATATCCTCTTCCAGATATCAAGTGGGCCTGGTCAGACACGAAGAAGGGGAACTGGGAAGTGGTGACCGGCAGGTACCAGCAATTCTACGAACACTGGCGCACTCCACAGGTTCCAACTTCTCCAAAACGTTCCCCTACAAGTTATCGCTCGGGAAGAGCCCGGACGGCGTACCTCTCCTGCCTTTTCGCCCCGGCCGCACATCGGGAGACCAGATTCTCGTCACCGAGTCATACGAAAACACTTTCCGTCGCTTATTGCATCTCCGCAAGAATAATGAGGGAGACACCCAAGGAGTGGTGCTCACTGGGCAGCCAGGCATCGGTGCGCCTCTATAACCAAATCCCCGCCCCGTGCGGCAACTCACTGACACATCCGTTCTCCAGGAAAATCTATCTTCCTGAAGTTCATGCTCGCACGGCTGATTTCACTTCACCAGGTCGTACTCCTGTGTGGCCCCTCTACAGCCCATCTGTTCTACCGCGGCCAAGTCTACTCTCGATCGACGGGGCCTTGCTTCGTGGATCTTCCCACTTGCCAAAAGTCACCATATTGTCCCATATGGGCGTTGATTGATACGGACTTACTGAAGCGAGAGCTGCCTCTCGAAGATAATTTAAATTTCTGGCCGATCCAGGCGTCTCCTCCAAATTACATTCGATGGGACTCGTGACGTACGCCGTTCGGGACCGCTCTGTTGGGGATGCCGCTATGGAATATGAAGGAGCTGACGGAAGGGTATGTCTTTACCTTGTTCTCCTTTTCTGCCGTCGATCCTGGCCATGTTGTTTGATAGAGATTTGTCGCTGACTGTCCTTTGCCTTTGCTGCAGTTTATGTCTTCATCCCAAGTACAGCAAGTTTCGGAACAGACTGGATGAATTGCTCCCGCTCCCTGATGTGTCGACACTCCCTACCACCGATGATGAGGCGTTCAACGCTGCGCTGAAGGTTCTCCAGATGGAGAGGAAGGCGGTGGTGGTGGTGGAGGATCGCGGCAAGATGGGCAATGACACCAGAGCAGTGGCCACAGATCAGGACCGAACTATGGCCGACTACGTCGGCCAGCCACAGGCCCCGGTGGATAAGGTGGACAATGCGCTCGAGATCTTGGTGCGCAATGCGACCGAAGAGTTTGGCTTCATCCCCCGTGACGTGTACAACGGCGTTTTTAAACTTCCCTGGACGAGAGACGAACACGCTGCTGCAGTGAAGGGACTCAGATGTTCCGAACTAACGTCCCTCGTCAAAGCATTCTCTGAGCAACGTGCACTCCATGGTCCGTCGCATAAAGTGGCCGTCGTGTACCCCGACGAATCTTTTGCTCACTATGACCTTTGGGGAATCAACTTCAAATCCGTTCAGATCGCGGGGGAAGTGATAGGATCGATGCGGTTGGAAGAGGACAAACACCTTCGGAAGGCGTACACCTTCCTCCGCGAGTTCCCAGAGGGCTCTACTTTGGCGGGATGGATCTTCGAGGTGATCGCTCATCGCGTGCTCCCTGGCGGGTGGTCAAAAGGACCCGCGCTGCGGCAAATCCGCATGACCTCCGACCTGCCCTGATCCCCCTACGTGCGAACACCCTCCTACTTTCTCCACAAATCCCCCCCTACCCCAGACACCTCGCCGTCAACCCCCGCGCCACTACGCGCCAACACCATGGCTGTCACACGGGTCAACCCCGACCCTCTTGACCCTCTTGACCTCAGTGATGTGACGCTTCGCAACGATAAATACTACATCCTAACCATGGCCGATAACCCCCTCTTTGATTCGTTCACCATCGATTTCGATGTCTATCGAAACACCGTCGTGATCTCTGTTTTCCGGGTTACGGCCTCCGAAAGGTATGAAGGATCCGCGAAGGGCTACCCCCTCATCCGCAAAATCATGACCCGTGTATGCGGGTTTCTCACGGAGGAGGGCCGTAATAGCAAAATAGAAGTCGCATACTTTCTAGTCTGCCCCGACGACGGATCCCAGCATGAGTGGAAGATGCCCGGCGGCTGGGGCGAGGCCGTCAAAACATGCAACCATCGCGGGCATGCCTTCTGTATACGGGTTCCCGTCCCAGCACCTCAGAGTGCGTCATGTCTGTTCACTCCCAATTTCGCGACCTAGCTGAACCGTGACGGATATAGGTTCCCGCTAGGGACTGACGGTACCTGTCGCATGCCCTTCTTCCTGTGCGTCTTTCCCTTGTTCTCGTTCACTCGCCCTTCCACTCCCACCGCCCCAGCCCGCTCCTCTACGTCCATTACCCTTATTCGCGTTTTGATCGTTCGCAACTATTTGATGTGAGGTGATCCTTCACTGTACAATAATACGATGGCCCGTTCATCATTACCATGCTGCGACTCTCCTTTCTCCGTGCTCAGAGCCGTCCGGGTCCACCTACTTCTCCTCCCTGCTTGCCGGACGGCCCCGCGTCCCGGCATCACGCCATCGAGCGATTTCCACGTTGACCGCAAAAAAGCCGGCAACCTGGTTCATTCGTTCAATCTGTGGTCTGTGTGGTCACCGTCAACTATTTAATATTGGCTGGTGTGTATCGTCGATTTTCGTGAGCGACATGACAGTGGGAGCATCAGTAAATGTGACGCACGCCTTTTGCGCCTTATTGAACGCAAATTACAAAATATCGAGGGTCTGATTGGGGGGGGGGGTTGTACCAATATTCCATTGAATGACGGTGCATGTTAAATGCTTACTCTTCCGTCAATAGCCCGCCCGCGCTGTTGTCTTTTGCGTGGAAATTTACAGAAGCCCTTAGTGTGGCATCTCAGGCTTGCACTTGATTTTACATATAATTGTAGGGAATGGTGTTCGCTCTCGAGACGGCCACGAAGACGAGGAGTGTTTTTCCCCACAACATGTTAACTTTCTGGCCACACCAGCCACGCGGCAGCCCGGACTACGGCCCCAGGGCGGCGCGCTCCAATCGCTTGAGACTACCGTCATAGAGATCATCGCCCAAACTCGATACAAATGATCGGAGCTGAGGTTGATTGCCATTGTCGTTTTGCCAGAAGTTGTGCCCCGGCGGTTACTAGTTACCGGGCACGTCAGAGGACGGTGATGTTGCTTGCGTTCCTTGACGTAGACTTCTTTGCAAGATTTTCAAGGCCCGCGTGCCTTCGAGCCTGCCTGACACTGCCAGTGGTGACCGGTGATCATGATCAGCCACACTTTGGGTCTGGGGGCAAAGGTTTCCCAAAATCCGCCCAACGAGTTACACAACGAGAATGGAGGAGATTTACGTAACCACATCCTCGAGAGACCCGCCGTTCGGACTCAAATCGATTCTTCGTTTATGTGTACAATTGGAGATTTTGTGAAGGTCGTAACGAGAACCGGGTACCTGCACTGCAGGGCAGGTACTTGGGTCTCGTTAAGTTATCATTTTCCTTGTTCCTGTCGAACGGGAGCCTGAGATGTGAAAATCTGCCAATACTCCGTTGAGGCAACGCTGAGAGAACGGGTGTCATCGACCTCCCTCTGTGAAACCACGCTGCATGATACCCTGAGAGCCTTGTTGGAACGACCGTGGTGCTCGGCACATTTCATTTTGGATACCCAAACCTCTATAGCACATAGATACTGGTACGAGTAGCTACTATATTCGTCTTGGATTTTTAGTGGTATCATGTTGGCCGGTGGACGAGTTTTTAGGTGCATTTAACATGTCGTGGGACCTTTGCATGTGCCGTTACTCAGTGATACTTAGTGGGATCAAATAAGAACAGGGAATTTAGCTCTATCTAGCTCCGGCAGGAGCACCGGAATTCCCACGGAACCGTCGTTCAACGATACCGCTTGCTTTGAATGGCCTTCCGGTGCGACGTTCGCCCCGGGTCTGGGCCTCTTTTGATCCAATGCCTTGGTGTTCACCCCCCTCACTTGTCTCGCGGCAAGAGATCAAGACCCTAGAAATGCTGTCGAAGCCACCCCAATGAGGACCAAGATCACGTTCCACAAAGATATCAGCTTCTCTCCATTCACGGGTCGTCCGGCATGCAACAGGGGGTCTAGACAATGGGGCATACGGGGCGAGTACTTATAATGGGCCAACAATGGGGCGGGCGACGGTCGCTGACCGCCAGTCACGTGTTTCGTTCTATTCGGCCGCTATTGTTCAGAGGAAATGGGTTTTTAAAGGCTGACGGGCGAAGAGACTGGTATCCCCATCCCCCTCTTACCCTTTTATCTATCCTCGGGCTAGCCCAGCGCTGCTCGTTGCTTCCTATCTTTTTTTCTTCTTTCCCTTGATTTCCTTGCGCAAGGTCGCCCATCCGTCATGCTCAACCAACTTTCTAGCGCCGTCGCTCTCTACCTTGCCCCAATCCTGTCCTTGACGGCAGTGATGCTTGCGATGTTCTCATTCCTCTCCCCAGTGGCCATGCTGCAAAATCAAGTGTCTTTGCTTGTGGTGAAACCCTCTCTACTTTTGTTACCGAATCCCTCAAAGGATAAAATCGACGGCCCTTCCGTCTTTTTGGGACCTCTGGGTATGTCTATCGGTTAAGTGCAGGTGCAGGTAGTCAGTAATGCTAACCTTGCGTTTCAGGATCCTGTTCACGACCCAATAACGACGCATCCATCAATTGCACGATTCCTGTTCTGAACCCCAACTACGGTTTGTCCACAATCGCCGCAATACCATGCAGATCCCGAGCTCATTTCCTACTTAGACCTTGCTGTGCTTCCAAGCGACGCATCCCGTTGGTTGTCTGCGCCTACGGCTACTACCCCCGCCTTCATTGCCGTTTCCCTGGGGTTCTCGTCCATCTTCTTCGTTCTCTTCAGCCTGATTGCCTTCCGTACCAAGCTCGGTGCCAGGTTAGGAGACGCACTAGATAGGCCCATGATCCAGCGGGTGTCTACTTGGATTGGTATTTTCGGTTTCATGATCGGTATGTCATCGAAACACCCAACTTGACATCCTCGGGCTGAAGTAAACTCCCGCAGGTATCACCTCGTTTTTGATCATTCGCCTGTGGTTTGGAAAGGCCGTTGACGACTTCAATGAGAGCATTGAGCTCGAGGGTGTCAATGGACCACACCTGATTGCGGGAATCTCCAACGGTTTCACGATGGTATGGGTCGGTTACGCCTTCCATTCTATCCCTCTCGTTTGCGCACTTGCAAAAATCCACGTCACTGCCGCCCCTCCCGGCAAGGCGTAAAATGTGGACAGTGTCCCTTCTTTTAACCTTGCACGCCTCATTCATATCACGGGTTGAATCATGTATCGACTAGATTTCAAGATTTATTGTAGAGCGAGTCTAATAGAATGTCCAAACGTTCAGCATCCGAGACCGCGTGAGCTTTTCGAGTTAGGAAACACTCGTGAAGTTCCACCCATCAGCAGTGAGAGCTTTTACGGCCTGTTCGGCCTTTGCTTTGGGGACCAACACATAGTCGGTGTTCCTGTGAGATCACCGTTAACAAGAATCTACCTTCATCAAAGAGACCAACCAAGTCGATACTGCGAAGATAGGGATTCCGGCTACCTTCAACGGAGTAGTAAAGTTACACATGACGCCTGTTATTTCTGTCCAATGCAGATTCAGATACTCGAAGCACGGTCTTATCTCAAAACGACAGCGGGGTGGTTTACCGAACTCCATGGGACCGGCGATCTTTATGCACCTCCAATCACCGACTCCCCCGCTCAGGTCCCGGATTCGAAGGTCATTCGTGAATTCTCCTACGAAGGAGATCTCTTCAGGTGTGCGTGTGATTGAGAAGAAGCTTGGTGTGTTGAGAAGTGAGAGGACGTTTTCTGGGAGTTCGGCGGTGGTTGGGAGTTGTTTCACGAAGTAGGTGCCTGGAAGCAAGGCTAAATAGAAGGCCTTGTGTTCAAATGGAGGTGGCATGGTGGAGGGGGTGAGGGTGGGTTGAAGATTCGATGAAGATCCTCAGTTCTTGGAATGCCGCAGGAGATTCGTTCTGTCGCTGAGCGCAAAGAGATAACTCTTCAGTGAACACTGCGGCAGGGAGCATTGCATGGAATTCCAAACCGAGTGGTGGTGTAACATTGCCGTATATCCACCGAGTCAGTTTCAGTGTGGCAAGGTTCTGCGCGGCGTTGAAGAAAGAGATGGCGTACGGTGAGGATAAGCTCCACTTGGGGGACAAACAAATGCAAACACGGACACTGTTTTAGGGGACAGACGGCGGTCGCCCATGATGACGCAACTCCCGTCGTTTTCTGATCTTGGGTCCGTCGTCCGCGGACTCAGTCCACCGTCCCTCCCGCCCCTTCCATGCCCGCGACGTCGTCCGTTTTGGTAGTAAACCTAAGTATCCCGCCCCCGGGAAAATTTGGCTCGTTGGCGGATACCGCGACGTTCGTCTGCCCAGTGAGAGCAGCGCCCCCTATGTCGACCGCGGTTTCCATCGCGTCGACACGTTTGATTTGCCACCGGCTGGCCAGTTCACTGGCGAGTCTGTCGCCTTCAGTTTAACCAAAATAAGTACTCTCTAAGCCTCCCAAATTCTTTGTCCAAGTCACTATGATTTTTAGGTTCCACCGCATACTTCATTGTGAGATACGAAGGTGCGTGATGTTGTGCCCGGGAACGGTAGCATCTGATGATCAATTGTGTGGCCAACACATTTGTAACCCGGTTATACCGAGGAGTATGCTGTTTGGGCTGCTCGCAGCGTACTTATCCTTCAGTTGTATAGATTGCGTCTACTACTGCCTTGCAATAAGTACTTTAAACACCAATATGAAAAACTTTTTCTTTAATTTCTCCAGCCTGATGCAAGTGAGATGGATTCATCACTTGTGAG
>Ga0307515_10001615_pt1 | contig 50259 bp, 29 predicted proteins | sample 17_EM_MG_FD_194513 | JGI IMG/M metagenome (GOLD analysis project Ga0307515, IMG submission 194513) | Populus trichocarpa ectomycorrhiza microbial communities from riparian zone in the Pacific Northwest, United States - 17_EM | ecosystem: Host-associated > Plants > Roots > Unclassified | place... | reverse complement strand
AAAACTCTTTAAGATTTAATAGATTAACGGTTAAGATAACCTAGTAGATATAATAATAAAGGCAAACCTAAATAAGGCTCTAGAAACGTTTGTTAATATAAATACTTTACGCGTATAAGTTAAAGGTTAGGTTAAAAGGGAGTAAGAGCATAATGCTCTACGGACCCTAATTTTAACTAGCCAATTAGGATTTTCTATACCCGGTATAGAAAATCGCTATTAGCTCGCTTATAGCTAGCGCCTTAGCGGCCCTAACGGCCCTAATATAATGTCTACCTACGACTCCTTAGCAAGAAAGCACCACGTGCTAAGAGGCAAATTTTGGGACAGCGAGACTTATATTATAATGGCAATAGTAAGTAAGGAGGATCCATATTTGTTATAATAGTCAAGCAGTATTTGTATATAGAGGGCAACCACAAAAGAAGAGTTGCCAGTGTCGGGAATGAGGCAATTTGCCGTCACGTACGGCAAATTGCCGTCACGTGATGGCAAGTTGCCATCACGTGTTGCCGCGGCACTAGCGTGGCGAGGAGCCTTAAGCTCCTCGCCCTTCCTCATTCCAATCAAAAAGAAGCTTTATCAACCAACATCACTGTAACCCTACTCGAGTAGTCGTTATTGGTGAGTCACCCTGTGTGACCAACACTATTAAAGACTGCGTATATATATACGTACGTATTAACTACTAAGACCTCTAACTATTTAATTATAAGATTCTCTCGTTATTTCTTTCTCTTCTTTATGCAATGTCTTGTTTTCTATAAGAGCTATACCCCTAGATTTAAATAGAATATATTTTATTTCTTTAAATCTACTTTAAAGTCTCTTTGTACCCTTATAACTAAATAATATTTATAAAAAAAACCTAAGTATTTAAAAAGCTGGTATAAAAGTAGTATTTTAAAAGGGTAGAAATAAAACTCTAGCTTATATAAGAGTAGTATATAAGGTAATATTTGGAAAGGCTTTTAAAAATAGTCCTTATAGTTTAAAGTTGCTAGTAAGCAACTTCTAATATTAAGGACGGCAAAAAATGGCAGGATAGGTAGAAATAAGATATTATAGGTAAGTTCTATAATAGCGTCTATGCAGATTAGCGTAAATACCTAGACAAGGGTCTTATTAATAAAATAGCTATGGCTTAACTGTGGCTTAGCTGTGTGGCTTAACGATTATCGCGATTCTACGCACGATTCTTAACGATTAACGATTATTTTATCGATAAGAATCCCGTGATCGTTAAGACCCCTGAGTAGGCGACATCGAGGTGTTTGCGGTGTCTGGGCTGGTGCATATGCTAGCTTGCTAGTGCCGTTTTTGGTTCTGTTCCTCACGTGATCCACAAGTTTGCACCCGGTTAACTTCTGATCGAGGTCCTCGAGTCCTCTTCACCGATCCTCCGTTGTCTGTCGGAGTCTATCAACAGAACCAACCACCATGGCGTCCGAAGGGGGACCGGACGCTGAGTTTCATCACCCAGAGCGCATAGAACTACTCGAGGCCTTGAAAACCGCCCTAGGTGTCCATGTAATAGAAGGATCAACAACCTGGGCGTGCCTCTGGCTTAGCGACATTGATAACCTACGGACTCTGGTGGCTAGGGCTCAAGAAGTACCTGATTTCTTGGCGGGCTATTTTGCGTCCGTAGAAAATCAGATAAAAATAGTTCAAACATGTAGGTTTGTCAACCTTATAATACGTTATGGACCGCTAATATTATAAGGGACACAACGACGTGGCCCGTCTTCTACCGCTTCTACTCCAAAGCGACCATCTACTCCACAGCTGTCGTCTACTCCACAACTGTCATCTACTCCACAGCTGACATCTACTCCACAGCTGACATCTACTCCACAGCTGACATCTACTCCACAGCTGACATCTACTCCACAGCTGTCATCTACTCCACAGCTGACATCTCTGCCATCACGGCCATCTCCACTTCAGCCGTCCCCGTCACTTCAGCCGTCTCCGTCACTTCAGCCATCTCCGTCACAGGGAAAACTTCCTCGTGGTTATAAGCGAAAGCGGGATAGTGAAAATCTGGTGATTAATCGCAACAAAGAACAGCGAGGCCTAGTTAGTTCCATCCTGGTCAATTAAGTTCTTGCTAACAACCCCTAGTGTTATAAGAGGGACCAAGAGAAATGTGTGCTTACGAAGGCAGGCGAGCCAATTGAGGTTGCACATATATTTCCTTTCTCCATGCGATATGAGAATGGCTCTCTTAATGTTGATCGTCCGAGGCGCTCGTTTTGGGCGACTTTACGCATGTTTTGGGCTCAAGAGCGTGTGGATGCATGGCATAATGCAATATTCCCTTTAGGCACCGAGGTTTGTCAAAACCTTATTTGTCTTGCCCTACACGTGCATGGATATTGGGAAAGAGGATATTTTGCCCTTAAACCGATCAGACTTTCAGATGACAAGAAGCGTCTGGATGTGCAGTTTTTCTGGCTGCAGCAACACAAGTTCGCCTCTCAAGTCAACATCCTGCAAACTCCGTCATTACCAAAGGGCCTGGACCAAGGACCAAACTTTGCCAAGCTATGGAATCATCAGACCGACAAGAAAATCTGTTCTGGAGATGAAATTTCTCTTGAAACCGATGACCCAGCGACACGGCCCCTGCCCGACTTCAAGGTATTGGAGATGCAATGGTTCCTACACCGCGTGACAGCAATGAGTGGAGCTGCTGAACCCCTGGACGACTTTTGCGATGATGGCGATAATAGCGATGACGATGTTGCAATGGAACTGCGAAACAGATGGGATTCGTACGCGGAGGACGAGTGGGAATTGGATACGGACTCGATGCTGGATATGGATATTGACGATAGTTCATCGACAGCGCCGATTCCTGATTCATCGCCGCTGCGCCCCGTTCCGCAGCACCCCATTCCACAGCTTCCAGAAAATCACAAGTTCGAGCATATAGCTATAATCCATGGAGAAGAAGGCCCTGAAGTAATTTAGTCACAACTGAAAATATGTTTCGGGAAGGAAGGGAAAGGGAGAGGAAATCTGATGCTGGTTTCGTAGACATAGTAATGCAGGCTTACCAAATATGTAGCTTACGGCAGGGAAAGGGAGAGGAAAACTGATGCTGATTTTGTAGATATAGTAAGGCAGGCTTACCAAATATGTAGCTTATAGCAGGCTGGTCTTCGATGCTACCGATAAAGCATCGATTGATAATCGCTAGGTCGATAATCGATGACCATTAATAATTACTTGGCATTATAGTACGTGCTTGAGGCCAATTAATTTATAAGAGGAACTTGGAGGAAGGCTTCTGGAAAATGCCCTATTAGTTACCTAATATTAGATAAGCACGGGCGTTTTACTACTATCTACCGCTATTTAATACTTTCTACTATTTTCTACTATTTTCTATTAAATATTATTAAAGGAAGTATAGGTTTATAAGATATTAGTAGGAGGGGCTTTGATGGGTGGATGGATGTCGATGGGAAATATCCCGACCCTGGATGTGACGCAGAAACTTCTAAGGTTTACAGGTGTTGTGCGAAACGGGAATGGGCGTGTTGATGGGTATCAACTTGCGGATATGAATCGAATGGAGTAAGCTTGAGGGCCAATATGGTATTAGATTGGCGGTCAAGTTACTTAGCCATCCTTTCTTACTGTTCTCAATACCTTTATTTTAGCAGACTAAAGGTAGTTACAGTTGTCCATTAGGTTGGATTTGCTAGTGGTGCTAGAATGGAGGGTTGTGTTGTATGATTGTAATTTCTGTAATGTAGAATTGCACAGTTGTGCAGTTAGTTCTTAGAGTTAGGCTCGTTCGGTTGTAAAAGCGTTGGGCTGAATCGCACCGAAAGTCCGGCAGAAAGAGCATTCCTTCCGCGTCTGTGGCACGGCCATATGCAATATGAGGCTTCAGATTGAAATAGAATCTGAATGTGGAGCTTCAAGCTCCGTATTAAAATGACGCCAAGAGCTCCATTTCGACTACTTAATATAGTGAGGGTGCCAAGTTATCCCTTAACCCGTCGTCTTTGGTCCTACGTTATCGATAAGGGACCAGCCCAATCGGAGAACCCGGTTCAATGCAAGTGTTCAATTAAATCCAGTAGCGAATTCTTTGAGGACCCCGACGGGTTAAGGGATAGCGTGTTTATTTGGCGGTGAAAGGGACGTTTAAAATTTTGTGGCTTAGTTCTAATTCTGAGGGCAGGATCAAACCGATCTGGAGCCTCCAGAGCTAATCTGATCTGTGATATATAAGGTACTAGCCAGATACCCGACATGTAGGTACCAGGAGCACGATCTACAAGGGGGCAACCTGAGCGGGTCACTCGCCCTCCCTGCAAGTTTTGATGACATTATAGTAATACCCTGGGAAAATAGTAAGTTCACGGCTATAATGCCACCAGAGCTTGCAGGGAGGGCGAGTGGCCCGCTCAGGTTGCCCCCTTGTATCAGGACAAGCCGAGCCTAGCTGGTGGCCCGAGCTCCTGTACCCCTGCAGCCGTAATACAATGCTTACCTGCACTTCCCTTCCCTCAGCAGCTTTATCGTTCCTACAACCACATTAGAAGCATATTTATCATATTCCGCAGCTATGCATCGCCGTCTCATCTTCTTCGCAATATCATCACTCGTCGCTGCTTCTGTCATCCAGCATCCCTTGGTCGAACCGGCCGATTCCCAAACTCTTATCAACACCAAGCCTCTCGTCAGCTCAAATGCTATCCAAAACGATATCAGCTCAAACAAGCTCCTAGAACGCGCCAAACACCTCTACAAGCTCGCAGAGCTCGCGGTTGAGGAGTATAACCACCCGACACGAGTCATCGGCAGCAAAGGTAAGCTCCGTTATCTTCGTTACTATCTCTCCGTCCCTATTAAGACAGCTCTGACGCACCTACAAAGGGCATCTTGCTACTATCGATTACATTTACTCGACACTCGCCGATCTGGGGGATTATTATGATATCAGTAACCAGGCATTCCCTGCTGTAGTGGGCAATGTCTTCGAATCTCGTCTCGTCTTAGGACATTCCACACCGAAATCTGCTGGGCCTATGAGCCTTACTCCTCCCACCAAGCATAAGGAGCCGGTTTATGGGCCGTTAGTTCTCGTGGCAGATGATGGCTGTGAGGCATCTGATTACCCTGCAAATGTCACCGGGTCCATCGCTTTCATTCGCCGAGGCACGTGCCCCTTTGGAACCAAGTCTGAAAATGCTGGAAAAGCGGGAGCTGTTGCAGCCGTCATATATAATAATATGCAAGGCAACCTATCGGGGACTTTGGGGCAGCCCTCAGAATATCATGTCGCGACCTTTGGGATTTCGGATGTCGATGCCGAGCCATTCGTCAAGAAATTGCAGGCAGGCAAGACTGTAGACTCGTCTGCGTATATTGATGCAATTGTTGAGAAAATTAGAACTACGAATGTTATTGCGCAGACCAAAGGAGGAGACCCTGAAAACTGTGTGATGCTAGGAGGACACAGCGATAGCGTCGCCGAAGGCCCAGGCATTAACGACGATGGAAGCGGATCCTTGGCTTTGCTCGAGATTGCAACCCACTTGACTAAATACAGGGTCAATAATTGCGTCCGCTTCGGATGGTGGTCCGGCGAAGAAGAAGGCCTCCTCGGTTCTGATTACTACGTGTCCCAACTCTCGAAGGAAGAGAATATGAAGATTCGCCTTTTCATGGACTACGACATGCTTGCCTCGCCAAACTACGCATATCAGGTCTACAACGCCACCAACGCCGTCAACCCTGATGGATCCGAAGAGTTACGCGATCTGTACACCGAGTTTTATGAAGCTCATGGACAGAACTACACTTACATCCCCTTTGATGGACGCAGTGATTATGATGCATTCATCAAGAACGGGATCCCAGCTGGCGGCATTGCGACTGGTGCAGAAGGAGTTAAAACGAAAAAAGAGGCTGAGATGTTTGGTGGAACGGCTGGTGAAAGCTTTGATCATTGTTACCATCAACTTTGCGATGCGGTGGATAATCTAAATCTTGAAGCTTGGGAACTCAACGCAAAGGTAAAGTGGCTTTTCTTCCTGAGCGTAGCTCTTGACATTAACAAACGGCTTGTAGCTCGTCGCCCATTCCGTAGCAACATATGCCGTGTCTTTCAAAGGATTCCCCGAGCGGATTGCCATCACTAAGAATGCCTTTCCGGAGCGCTCTTTGTACCACGGACCCAAGCCAGTTATGTAATCTTTTGTATAGATCTCTAGCTGATGTCGGCGAACCGGGATAAAGGACGATAGAAGGAAATGCTCACCGTACAGATAGTAGAAATGGTGTAACCGACTACCGGTACCATGTCAAAACGTCATTTGTCTCACTAGCGTACCACCTTGTTTCAGTTGCCTAGCCCTTGACTCGGTCACCGACTCGGTCTACTTTTATGTTTTTATACCACTTGATTTCCATAGATTTACAATCAAGTCGCTCGTTCAATACCCACACTGCAAAAGCTTACAAATGGGAATTGGCAGGATGTCGGACGGACAAATCACTCATAAGAACTCTGTCAATTGAAGCTGGCTCTAGAAGCTTTCTATATGCATGAGGTAGGGGCAAAAGACTGACGACGACGCTGACGACGATTTGGTAACTGTTACTCAATCGCCACAAGGTCGATATTGCCACTCAGTCGGTGATAGGTAGTGAATAGGTAATAGAAAATAGATAGTAAGACATACGATGGCAAGAAACAGGGTATGAGTCATAAGGTGGTACTTGACAGTGACCTCAACGTTCGACACGGGAACACCCAGACACGCCCGTCAACATTGCCATCTTGCTCAGACTCCCTGAAGCCACCAGATGGAGCAATTAAATTTGCGTTCAACTGCGTCGGTTGCAGCTGCAAAGTCAGCTATACGCCACTCACTCTATCTCATCAACTAGGCTGTTAAAGACAGTCAAGCTGAGCGGATACTTTCATGTTATTATTTTACCGAGACCCGATGAGGATAGATATAGAGTATATATATGCAATTTGGTAGCTACTTTAGCAAGTTGAAACAATACTTGGATAGTCGTAAAATAATTCTCTAAGGCCAGAACGGGTTCATAGAGGGCCAGAATGGTGCCGTTGCATTCCCTGCGCCTACTTAGGTGCCGCTTAAACCTGCTGTTTTAGCACATCTTCGGGTTGCCTTAGGGCTCGTTTACTAACTATTTTTCACCTGTTCGTCGCCCGAAAAACCCACCTGGAACGAACAGGTGCATATTTCCTGGTCGATCAGATATTCAACAGGGAAGAGCTGTTTGTTTACTCGCCTGCTCGATTTCTACCTATTGGGCCGTCTTGGCAGCTAAAATTAATGTTACACCTGGCCTATTCGACGTCTTTGCGCTTGCCGCGATTATATGTAAAAGTAATATAGATTGGGCGATTTTGCCCACCTATTAAACAGGTAGAATTCCACCTGCACCCTCCGTAGAAAAGGAGGGTCCAGAAAGGGATAATATAGAAAGGGATAGATAGACTACCCCTGCTATAAGGTGGCCTTTCTGGATGAACTCTCAGCTGCAGTCTCAGCTGAAGGGTTGTTCAAAAATGCCCATGAGTTTTTGAGAATGCCCAAGGTTGCAGGATCAATTAATCTAACATGTACTGGAACTTCTGATTCTTCTATTCATCCTCTCGCCTGTAGGGCCTCTACTGCCGCTTTTCTACGGACACGAACACAGTCTGGCTCTGTGTTGGAAACGGGAGGTGACTATCTCAACCGAATCTTAGATTGACCTCAAACGTTTCTCTGACTTCAGTCGGATAGTCCTCGCGGCTCAACAAGACACACAGGGCGCTGCTTGTTAAGATCAGCCCCAGAGTAGCGTATGTGGCGCAGGGACACCTGCACTATTGCGGGGCCCACTAATGTGGCGGGGCCCCTGGGAACCGCTAGGGGTCAAGGTCGTCTAGAGGATCTCGATGGTGTGAATCGATTTGACATGTCGGAGCTGACGTCGGGGTACAGGATTTTGTAAAGTAGAAGGGAAAATATCGAATTTAGAAGCTATCTCCGTGAAGTTTGAATTATTTTTATTCCGATGACTCTCACACGCCACCTAACTTCTCTAACACCTACAATGGTCTCTAGGTTACACACGGTAGAAACCCCAACCCTATACTCGTGCCAAGGAAAGTACTCAAAGCGACTCCAAATCATCACACAGAACACGATGCAAGTACTCGAACCACTTGCTGTTCAAACTTGAGACTTGAGCTCTCTGGTTCTTTTGACTCCAATTCATCAGAGAGACAAGATAACACGGCCTTGCTGTACTGTTCGCCCACGGTGGAAGGCAGGTTTTTTTCGGCCATTGTCTTGAGTTTCGTACTGATGCGCTCAGGCGACAGGTTTTCTGATCTTAACTCCTTGATGATGTCAGCCAGCGGCTTCCAGGCGCCAATCTCGAGCAAAACCAGGCCGAGGCTGTAGTAGTCGTAATGGATCACGTATCTCGTAGAATTGTTCTGGTACTTCGGGTGCAGATAATTGCGCAATGCCTCTCCTTGCTTGCCTTCGGGGAGATTAGAAAACTGGTTGGGGTCGTCGGGCCGGCTATGGGAAAAGCCGGTTATGAACGGTGACTGGAGGTTCCGCGCGCCTGTGCCGTCACCGGTGGTGACGAAAATCACGTTGTGCGATGATATGCCTTTATGCAGCCAGCCAATCTTATGGAACTCTAGCACTGCGGTGGCAAGCTCCGTCGCGAGTCGGAAGCGGCTGGTTAGACTTACCTTACTAACCCTGTTCTCCGAAATTACTTGCATGAATGTTCTAAGTACTGGAGTCTGTCGTACCGTGGCGGCTCTAGGTGCAGTATTGGGAGCTCCATCTGAAGCTGTTGGGGGATCCGGAATCTTGTATACGATCCTTAAGTCGGTTTTGTCCCGGTAGAATCCGGAGCATTCAAGACCTCGGAGCTTCGCGCCATGTTCCGAAAGGTGAAGGATGTTGAGCATGCGGTTGAATATTTGCTGGCCGGCCATATCGTCTTGAATGTCTTTGCCGTATCCTAATTTTTCAACCAGCACATCCCTATTTTTCTCCATCGTCCCTTGAGACCCAACCCACTGCATTACCTCGAATGTGAAAAAGGGTATCCGAAGGCCGCCGTACTGCTTGGATTGTTCGAAGTCTCTAACATCGAGACGCAGCGAAGATTCTGAGAAGTTCTCGGCATGTTTCTTCATGTTTTTGATGTTCATGAGTTGCAGAATTCGTGTATGTGAACTCGATACCGCATCCAATTCCGCTTCTGTCATCATTTTATCTGAATCGAGCTTGGCGAGAATAAGGACCTCCACCCTTGAGCGTAGGCTCTCTCTCATTCCGGGAGGCAAGGCAAATAGCAACTCCTGATCGAGTTTCTGAAGTGGAAGGAATACGGGGAAGGTCTCCGGATCTAGTGCTGAGGTCTTCAGGCCGTCAAGCTCTGCACCAAGCTTGCGGAGGGTTGAGGCAAGGTAGTCGAACTTTGCATCATCACATAGAGCTTGGACGGTTGCGTCCTCGCAGCGCATCGTGACTGATGGATTAGGTTCGCTGGGCGTCGTAAACCAAACGTCGAAGAAAGGTGGCGGAACTAAATCGTTAAGTTTGTCGAAGAACGTGCTCAAAGCCGTGGTCTCGATTTCGAATGCGAGCCTATTGCGGTATGTCTCCGGGGCTTGTGAAATCGAGTCTGCGATTCCTTCACAAAGCTTTTGGAGCGTGACCATCCTCAACCGAGCCAGAACGGTACCAATTTTTGGTCTCTTCAAAGGCTCGAGTCTCAGCATATCTCTTATAAGATCGAGAAATGCCTGTTCGCTCGCCGTACACTCTACACGCAGAGAGTCGAGCCATTCTGAGACAGCAGGATTAGGGCGATTGGGCCCAAGGTGGAATTTGTAGACAGTGTATTGGCCCTTTAAATCGGCTATACCTTCTCGTTTGTCCTCGAAGGTCGCGATGCCAGCAGGGCCTTGCTTGAGGTAAGTGAGAATCACGGCGAAGATGCAACCAAGTGACCAAATATCACTAGCGCGGCTAATTCGCAGCTCCTTGACCTTATTGAAGTCCCTGCTTTCCGGGGCCGAGTAGTAGGCAGCTCCACCCTTGGAATCCGTCGTAGAGCCTTCATCTTCGGTCTTGATCGATGATATGCCAAAGTCGGCCAAAATGAACCGTGAGCGCTTGACCAGGAAGTTGTCAGGCTTGATGTCGTGGTGACAGCCGATCAGATTGAGGTCCAGCTTTTCGTTCGTATAGTGATGAACGCAGCTCAAGCCATCGACCAGGCCGCACAAGGCCACGAAGAATGAGTCATCTGAGCGAAACTCGATAGGAACCTTGTCCCTGTCCTCTTTAATAAGGTCACTGACGTTTTCGCCAGCTAGCGGAAACAGGAGGTTGTGTATTCCATTGTGAGTGTAGGAACACAATAACTCTAAGATGTTAGGATGCTTGATTAGGCGCAGAATCTCGAGCACCTGAACCTCCTTTTGATAGGTTTCACTACCTCCTGATTCCAGTTCTTTCCTAGCTATTTCGATTCCCTCGTTTCGCAGTTAGTATAGCGGACAGGATTCGCGAGCAAAGGAAGTTCCCAGCCCAGAAAATTTGAAACATACTGTTTTGGGCGGACTCCCGAACTGTAGCCCTGGTAGCGTCTCCTTGTAGACCTTGCCATAAGACCCGCTTCCGAGAGACCTGTATTTCAAGTCTTTATATATGAATGGAAGCCTTATGTGATCGTCGAGCTTTCGATGGAATAGATTTCTCTGGAACGACGGGACAGAAAACTGAAACTGTTCGTCCCAAAACCGTTCAATGCCGCTCACAATTTCGGCGAGCTCATCTTTTAGAGTTTGCAACTTCTCATCCTCGGCTTCGTCTTTCTCCGTTTTCTCCAGGTGCGTTATGGCGAGTTCTCGACTGGCTTTGCCAAGAATCCTTTCCAACTCTGCCGACTGCAGCGGGAGTCTCTGGTCCAGCTCGTAAGGCTGAAATTCGTCCTTTTTGATGAAGTCAGAGAGGAAAGCGATCTGCTGAATGTTGACAAGAATGGCAAAAGTTCGCAAACCACCACCCATAACTCTCTTCACTATCTCGTCATGGTGCTGGCGTTGTAGATTAGTCGTGCGCAATGCAGCGCGAATGTCCGCATCCTTTAACTCATGTCGGAGCGACTCGGCGGTGATGAAATATTTCACGTCGATATTCTTTTCACGTAGCCCCCGGATCCGGTTTTGAAGCCTCGCAAGTGACATAGTTCAATCTCATTCCAAGCTTTTACTCTGTGCTACCGTCGGAGAGGCATTCGTCTTTCTCGGATTTTCGTATCGAGCTAATACAGCCCAAGGGACCACGTGAAGAGACGCCAGCTGTTATGTGCGGGGCATGAGCGTGGTGCAGCATATGGGTATTCTTCAATTTCACAAGTCCATTTGTGATGGTAATGGTTCAATCATCTTAGCATGGTTTGAGCGATTTGATTCCTTCAACAAAATCTGCTAGCCTTTGCCAGTCACGCTAATACATAAAAGCGAAGATACAAAGAGTGCGCGTGGTTTGTCATCCATCCTACTCTGCCATCCTGATTTTCTCCCTTTCTTCCTATCAGTAATTAGGCATTGTCGATATGGTAGTCTCCAATCATGAATATCTAGCTACCTCTGTCAACAGCCTTGGTACCCGCAAGAGACAATGGTCTTCCTTGTCCTAAACATAGTCTAGTTAGGCTGTGATGCTTCATCAGTAATCGTTTTTCGTACCTTGATCTTCCAATTATTTTCACCGAACTCGGTATTGAGCAAATCTACGAGGGCTTCTCGAGACTTGAGGTACTTGAGGAAGACTACGTCCTCGACGAATTTAGCTGGGGCCGCGTTAGGCATTTGGCAAGAGATGTGTGTGAAGAGATAACTTGAAAGAAGAAATTGTTGGAGGACAAATAGTAGGACAAGCGACGGCCTCGATGGAAGGAGGCTTAAATTTGGGTGTAAGAATAAGAGGCGGAGACTAGTGATTATAGACAATCCCTAAGGCTTGTGCGCCGTTTTGATTTGGCATTTTGGAAAACGTGGTGCCGTGGAGTCCACCGGGCGAGCTGGGTTGGTATAATTGGTCAGCTATTGAAGGAAATGGTGGCACTGTGCCGGAAAGGTAGGTACATGCAGAGACGACCTGCACGTCCCCGCTTAGACTTCCATGCCCCCGGAGGCCACCCCGCACCGCAAGTATCCTGAGTATTGCCGCCTTATCGAATGAGTCACCTCTGCGTTAGGTGACAGTACCGACCGAGCCATTATATTTGGGGCTGGACTAGTTCACTTTTTCTTTTTCAACAATCCTCGCAAGTAACCAAGGTAATCTCGCAAGCTCCCGTGTTTTTCCAGGTCCTCTTCCCCTGTCCCTGCCTTCTCCAAATCATGTTCATGAGACCGCTTTGAAAACCGCTGGAATATTCCCACTACAGCAAATGTACCAACAACCATGGGGACTAGCACTACAATGAACTTCCAAAAATCCCTTGCGACAACGAAACGAGTGGGGCCATCGTTATGGTTCGCTGGATAAGCTTGGACAAGGTTCGAGGAGAAGATCCCCTACAAATGGGATTAGTGTTGCCTCCAATAATCTGACGGACGAACAAACCGCTAGTAGAGAGGCAGGTAGATATAGAGTAGCGACAACTGTTAAGGCTTTGATGTTGATGGAATCCTTTTGTGCTAACTTGCCTTCGAGCTCACCCTGTTGTGCGATTGAGAGCGTGGACTTGCTCGTACGGTAGTCAAGTATGTTGGAGAGCTATTTTGGTCAGCCTTTGCTCATAGAAAGTATTGTTACTGAGGTCAAAAGTGATTAATGGAAATAGCATACCAAAGAAGCGGTCTCATTGGATCGCTCGATAAGATCCAACAAAATCCCCTTGTAATATGTTACTTCGTGAACGTAGTCGTCAAATTCAAGTAATATTGCGTCCGACATCTCAGCAGACAACAGCCTTTCATTCTCGTACAAACTTCGCATCCTTTGTCCTAAAACTATGGACGATTCAATTACGGCTCGTGCGGTAATGAGTTTGCTGCGCTGTATTTGCACCTTTTGACGGTCTGCAAAGGCGACCTGATAATCAAAAGCGCTGTATTCGTCCAAATCGGCGTATTGAGCCTTTCTTTCCTGGATAATGCGTCAACCTAAAACTAAGCAGTGAATGAGCAGCTGGCTGTACCATCTTGAATAATTCGGTGGTTTGGTAGTCAATATATTCATCCCAGTTCCGGATTGATGCACCGAGTACTGCAAGATGCAATAGGCTGTGCCTCTGAGCTCTGACTGCATCATCAGCCGAGACCACTTTCAGCTTATCTGCCAATGCGTTCTTTATCAACTGCGAGAACTGGAGAATTATCCAGCTTGCTACATTGGTGGAGCTGCAAATTCGCTGGTAGACACCAACCTGGCGCAAGGACCAGGCATCGGAGCCGCCTCTATTGTTTCTTTCCAAGAAACGAACAGCGTAACAAAGTTCAACTAAGTAGTGACATTAACATTATGAGGTCTCGTTGGAAGCTTGGTATTATTGAGGAGGCTCACAGTCCTTGGTGCTCGGAGAGGATATGCGCCAGTGAAAGTTGTTCCAAGTGTCGTTGTTGTCGCGGCTTCGAGAGCCAAATGCATGGACAGTCCTCATGAAATAAGCGAAGGTGCTGTTCGAACTAAGGACCCGGCGAAAAGTTCTTTCGCTCACGCTTAATCGGCCCCAAGAATTTGCTATTTGCTGGATTATGCTGAGCTTTCAGTAAGCCGACCTACAACCACATACATAATACGCTGAAGACGAGTTGAAACGAAACGGAATCTTACAAGAATGTGTCTCTCGTGTCTGACTGTTCTCTCTGATGAGCCACGAAATTCACAGCAGAGATTGGAGAACAAACCTGAGAAAAGGGCAAGGTGAGTTCCGATGCCTTGACAAGTCCCAAATTGAAATCTAAACCGCTCAGTACTCGTTCATCATATACTTCATTATACAAATATACCAAGCCATTGTCCGCGATAGTTGGTGTCGGGCCCTTGAATTATGTGTACCTCGTCCTTTGTGTCGGAAAAGAGTCGCGCGGTGTCTTTTGCCAGCCTTTGATCCCCGAGATATTGGTCCCAGTTGTAGCTCCATGTCCAAGCCACGGTAGCCTCTACAGGCCGGGGTGGCTCGTTATTCTGAACCAAGATATTTGAGGCTGCCATGCTTCTCCGCACAAACTCACGATCCTAGGAGAGCAGGTTGTGATACTTGCCCCTAATGCCAAGCGAGTGGTTTTCGGCTAGTGCGAATTGGGCCGGACAGCGCTTCTGCTCACCGGGTTGGGACTTTCCGCCAATTTCCGCACCGGCGTTGGTGACATTCTGCTTCTTCTGTACCGGTGGCCCGCGGACGACGCAACGTGCGTGGCGCTCCCTTGCTCGCGTGGGAGCAGGGGATGGCGAGGAAGCTGCGTCCGTTGCCGAGAACTCGGGACATGTATTGTGATTGGTACGCGAAGAGACGCTAGGCAGGGATATTAAATGGGAAGGCGAAGCGGCTGGCTGGGTTCCTCCGCAATGGGAGCTATCGCCCAAAGCCAACGCTAGCTCCCGCATGTGACAAAGCCTTGTAAGTTGAATCAGCATTTCCAAATATCAAGCTTTTTCGTGCAGAAGCCGCCGTGTGAATGTTTCTTTCTAGGATCGGAAAGTTTAGAAATCCCAACTCTAGAGAAGTGGAGGGAGATGTTGAGAGGGAAAACCGAAAACGAGGGGGACAGAATGCAAGTGCCCAAATATGTTGTGCTGTTCCAAGTCGTTGGATTCGGCTTGGAACCGAGAATCGCTTGATTCACTTATTTGTGGCTGCTGAAACTCAGGAGGCTGAAAACATGCCGGTAAAACATGCCAACTGTCGTCGGAGTGTGGTGCGTAGGGTAGCGGCTGCATGCGGTATTCCTCTGTACAGTTATCCCTACGTCTGGCAAAAGAGACTTTTCGTATTGGGCGCTTTGGGCGTTCCTGCCTGGATGAGCATGCTGCAGGCACCCTAGCTAGCGTGATTTTATTAGCAAGCCTCACCAAACCGCGTCCATATTGCAATGGCAATGAAATGCTGCGGAAGGCCACCACCAAAAATACCTATATAATTTTTTTTTAGAAAGCCGGGCAAAAATTCGTGATATATGACATCATGACTGTAGGTTTCTGCCCTTCCTCCATCAACCAGCTGCTGATTATATAGGAAAATCCTCCATTAGAGTCCTCCCCCGAATTACTGCCACCTATTTGCTTTATACGCGTTCTTGATGCTAATGAGGATAAGCCAGTGGAGGGCCAGCTCAAGGTTATAAGGGAGGACGTGCTGTATACGTTAAATGAGGTGTATCACGTGCTACAAGTGGTTGAGCGGTTCAACCAGCGGTTATTTGATATACACCACCTCGTCAATTCCGGTTGTTAGCGCCTTACTAGTGACGCCTCTCGGGCGGAAATCCTTATATAGATTAGTATGAGTTTCCCCGTCTTGGCAGCGAGCTTCAAAAGACCTTAATATTAAAAATTTATGAAGCTATTTAAAACTAATGATTGTATAGTAGATTGCCTATATACGAATATTTCTAAAGTCACAGTAGCCAAATGAGTGTTAAAATCAACGCTTAGTAATTCAATAAGTGTCCAAATGTCTCCTCTAAGCTCCTGATCGTCCTCTAAGCTGCTGATCGTCCTCTAAGCTCCTAATCGTCCTCTAAGATCCTGATCGTCCTCCAAGCTCCTAATCGTCCTCCAAGATCCTAATCGTCCTCCAAGCTTTCTACTGTCCTCTACTACTTGGTAGGTCCCCCTTCTACTTCAATTACTGCCTGAAGGCGTGTAGGCATAGAAGTAACCAGATCCTTAAAGTAGCAGGCCTCTAGATTCTCCTATTCAGATTTAATGGCTGCTTATATTACTTCTTTTGTTAATAGGCGAGGCTTCCACTTAGCTAATTAAGTCTTTATTAAATTCTAAATAGCCTTAATTGGGTTAAGATCCGGGCTGTTTGCTAGCTACTAAAGTAACTTAATATTGTCTTCCTGGAACTTAGTGACGGTAATACAAGCTCTATAATAGGGAGCTCCGTCTATTTATATAATTATTAGGGTACTTCCAAATTCGTGATTAGGGAAATATATACTATACTTAGCGTTATAGAAGTCGTAGAATTCTTTAAGCTTTGGATATATATGATTTAGGAAGCCCTGCGCCGTAATATTACCCTATTCTTCCTTGTTCCAAAATAGTAGAGGCCCTTTTTCTACACCGCAGAATGCAGCCTATACCATTATATAAGGTATATTAGTGAACTTAGGACGGAGGCAGTTAGGATGAAATTATTTACTAGGTCTTCTAATAATATAGAGCCGCTAGTACCCACCATAATATATAGCTGCCTTATCTGTCTATATAACTCTCCACTAATTCTCTTTTTGGAAGTAACGGTAAGCCAATACAAATGCTAACCGGGCGCGATAGTGAGCTGTAGTAAGCCAGGGCTTTGCATAAGCAACGCAGCGTTAAAAGCCCTCCTTCTTAAGATATTGGGCGACTGTAGAGTCGGAACAAGGGACTCCTACGTAGAAGGAAAGCTCCGAGTAGGTAAGGCGACGCGCCTAAGTATTTAACTCTAGGAAATTAACTAGTCGACGCCGAATTGGCGAGCCGTATGTAAGAGCATTTTGATAGCTACCACGTATTGGGGTCTGCGCTTTATTAACAATATAGTGGATAGTAGAATATGGTTGCTTAACCAATATAGCAATGCGAGAGATAGGTTCTTAAAGATAGCGATAGAGGCCTTTAATCGTGCATTTTAGGGAGTAAGGAATAAGCGCTCGAGCGTTGCTTTCCTGAAGCCGTTGGCAACGTTGAATACATTCTACAGCTTGCTCCTCCCGCTCCTGTTCCTCGCGTCTCTCCCGTCTATTAAGACAAGTAATTGCTCGGCAAATGCAACGGTTCGGGGTAGTAGGCGTTAGAGTAGAAGAAGATGCAGTAGAGCGAATAGAGGGAGTATTCGGCACAGTTGTATTACTAGGTAAGAAAGGAGTAAATAAGCTAAAGAAGCTTCCAAAGCTAGGAAGGCGTAGTGGAGCTTTAGGAGGATCAGGTAAAGTAGGTTCTAAAGTTCCTTCTGTACGGGAAGGATCGTACCTAGAAGATGGCATAGTGGATACCTTTAAGGATAGAATCTAAAAGATTTTAGTTAGAACTTATTATAGGAATATGTAAATTTAGTATAAAATGTGGTAAGGATAGTATTAACTTATAACAGGCGCAGATAAACATCTTTATACTTAAATCTGTAGAGCCATCTAAAGTCCCTTACGATCGCGCCAAGACTTAATATTCACCTAAACTTAGAAACCTTATCCGTGACCACCACCATTAATATCCGTCTTAATAGCGTGATTAATATATCTGAGGGCCTATTTCTAAATTCTAAAGTTACCTAGGATAAAAGCAAGCTATTTTTAAACTAATTACCGCCGGAAAGGTCATTCGGACGCAAGAGCTGGCAATTATCGTGATAGAGGCTTAAGGAAGGTCGTGATAGAGGCTTGAGGAAGGTCGTGATAGAGGCTTAAGGAAGTTAAGGATTGTCACAAACAACGCGTCGGCGGCTTAGAAGAGGGGTAGGAAACTAGAAGACGTGTTATTAGTAGACTTCCTGAGTCAGGTTCCTCACCGCGTGGAGTTCACCAATACACCTAATCACGATGCGGCTGGCAGAGGCGTCGAAAAGCTTCAAATTGACTGTCAGGTGAGGTTGTTCGGCAGTCTCTTTCTGATATCCAGCTGCCAAGCCGGATAGACTGAATTCGTGTTAGTTGGTGGCTTAATCAAAAGCGCTAACAACCGGAATTGACGAGGTGGTGTAGAGGATCGCCTTCACCCCTACCGCCGAGCAATCGCACTGACCAGAGGCTTCAACACCAAGCTATTTACGGTATAGAGCCTCTGTATTGGCTTAAGAGGCGTGCATATACGAAAAGTGCATGAATTCTTGCCACACGAAGGATGCGTGATCGTTCGAGGATTCTTTTGTAAGCGAAAGCTTTATACCATCTGCGATACTCTCAATCATCGGCGGGATATGATACCTCAACACGAGAGGTTTTGTTACTCCATCCAGCGAAAATGGATAGCTCTTTGACCTCTTCAGTTCAATATTCTCTTTCAAACCCGGCCGATCACTGGTTCGAAAGCCAGGCTGAGGAAGATTCGACGCGAAGCGTCCTCTCGCCAATCTCCAGAGCCTTCTCGATGGTATGGCCTGGGTCGCCGGACCCTCACTGGAAATGCCGCTTCATTTCAGTGCTTGCCTGCGCCCAGCAGTTTGGCATCGATTTCCTCGGCATCGCGTGGCAAGAAGGCTTTGGAAGTCTCGGGCGCGGTGCACAAAGTACCATTTTCCAGGCCGACACGAGCGTCAAGGATCGGTTTGCTTTCAAGACGTCATCACCGTACCATCGGACTGGCGCATACAGGGACTTTAGTGGCATCTTTCATGAACTTCTCGTCCAAATCATGATTCACGGTCACCCGGCCTTGCGGGCTCATCCAAATATACTTACCCTTGAGGCTATCGGCTGGGATTTGGAGGATCCTACAAAGCGAGAAACGAATGTTTGGCCGGTTCTTATCTTCGAGAAAACGACTCTCGAGAATCTACGCGGCTTCATTGTTTCAGACACCCCTCGCGCTGGTCTTGACATGAATGATAGGTTGGGGTTATGTGCGGATGTTGCCTCCGCCCTGGCGGCCTTACATACCCATGGCGAGTTCATATCAATCTCAAGCAAATTTTCAGAATGATTCCGCGCCCTCTTCCCGCTAACCCGTGGTCAAAGATGCCGTCCATCTCGACCTTAAGCCTGACAACGTCCTCATCTTCCCCGGTAGCGAGAACGAGCCCAAGTATGTCGCCAAACTCGCTGATTTCGGCCTCTCGGAGGTCGTCTGGGGTGATCGCACGGTGCAGCTACGGCGCGCAGACATATGGAGCGCACCCGAGAACGAAAGCGGAAAGAAGTGCTCAGCCGCAGAGGCCAAGAAAGTTGACATTTACATGTTTGCTCTCACGTGCGTATGGGCTCTATTCTACGAACAGCTTCGGGAATTAGAGAAGCACGAAAATAACGAGAGAGTCCTGCGAGAGTACCGGACTATACTGAACTCAAACGGAGGAGTATCGACTGAGCGGACGGGACTTCTGGCATTGAAAAATGCAGGCCCAGATGCAGTCCTCGCATTTGCCAAAATAGCTATTGCTACCTTATCGGGCCCACATGCCAGAGCATGCTCCTTCCTCATTGAAGCGCTCATCCCAGACCCGAACGCCCGCTTACATAGCCTTGAGGGAATTGAGCTTTTCACCTGGCGTGATAAGTATGCTGTCTCTCATCGATTTGATAGCAGGAACTACTGACAAATCTAGAAGTCCCTTGGAAATAGAAACACACATAGAAACGCCAAGTGAATTCACACTTAGCTCCGTGCTGCAGGTATGGCATGGCTGGAACATCCAGAGTATACGGAAATTGACTCCGAACAGATCCCTCAAGCGTTGACGATGCTCTGCCGGGTCGATTTTCGTGTCCGAAAACACATCGTCAGCAGCCTCGTGGCCCTTGTGAAAAAGGAAAACGAAGACGACGAGATAAGAACGGATGCTGCCTTGCAGGTGGTCTTGTGCAAACTAATCGGCTTTGGCGGTCCCATCAATGATTCAACAGCGGAAGCCTGGCTTAAGAAGGTGAAACCTGACGCTCCCAACGTGGACGCAAAAATTGAGCTAATCAAATCCTCCAAAATTGTACGCGGTTATGACTTCAAGAACAAGAGGCTTCAGGACATGTATGCCGACGGAGTCATCACACCAATACAAACTGCCAACGAGTTTCTGGAGCTGAAAGACTATGGCATTGCCGAAAGACATCTGAGAAAGGAGATTGAGACCATGAGCTCTGCTCTAGGGAAAACTCATGTAGCGGTATTGAATCTCCGCTGGGGCCTGGAAACAGTGCTGATGGCCACGCCGGCCCCGGAGAAGCAGCCAATGAAGTTGATTGACCACCTCGAAGGCATTGCAAGCGACATGAAAGAGGACCCAGATTTGAAAAACTCGATCGAACGTACCATGGTTCAAATGGACCTTGCAATGATACAGATGTCAACCGGTGGTGTCAGGGGGTTAGAAGATGGCGGAAAGCTTGCAATGGAATGCCACAAAACATTGATGAGAGAGCGCGGGGAGAACCACATCTTGACGTGCTTGAGCGCAGCGTCGATTGCGAAGCTCCTAACGACCGACTCCAAAACCATCCAGGCCAAACACTACTTCGACCTTGCCGTCAACGGTCTGGAGACCACCTTTGGACTAGAACACACTCGCACTATAGAGCTCAGAGACGACCGAGCTTTGATGAGTCTTCGCTTGGGAATGTATAACGAAGCTGAGACAGAGCTCCGAGAAATCCTGAAGGTGATGGAGAAGCTCGAAGGCAAGGATGACCCGCGCACTCTAACCTGTCGAATAAAAATACAGACCACTCTGACCGCCGCCGGAAAGCTCAGGGATGCAGAAGACGAAGCTCGAGCGCTGTTGAAGTCGCTGGAAGCAATTGCTCAAGGCGGGAAGGTCCCCGGTCATCGCCAGCTCCCTCCCCAGATGGTCACTGACAGCCTAGGTTACCTCCTGCTTGCCCAAGGGCGATACGAAGAGGCGGAAGCAGAGTTCGCCAAACTGCGTCCATGGACTCCCTGGCTGTCGCGATGGCTCGTCTGGCTTCGGAGGCCGCCACCGACGGACGAAACTCAACCTAGACAGGCGCCGCAACTACAAACACCGGCAGTATCGGATCAACAGGATAACGCGGCGCCCCTGCCGGAAGACTTTCCGTACAATTTTATGCTAGTCATGTTGTTGATCCGTCACTCGATAGCTATTCAGGCACGGGCCCACCTCGGTGGCGACATGTACTCAATGAATGAGTCGTACAAAGACTTCCGCGTAGTGATGAGAGCAGTGAGCCAGGTACTCAGCAAAGAGTCCTGGCCGCAATTGGACCCTGCGAACGGTATCAAAGGGAGCGCGCTTCATCATGCCATGACTATGGGATGGGCAGGTAACCTCGAGGTCCTGGTCAATTTGGGAGGTGGAAATAAACTGACTGGACTGCACTACAAGGAGGCTATCAGGCTTGCTAAAGAGGAAGGGCTTGATGAAGCGGCAGTGATTCTTGAAGAGCACCAGCTCATCTGCTACAATGCTCCAGTTGACTCACAATATTCTAGCTCTATGGATACCTTGCTTGAACTCCTCAACGGGACTTGGGAAGGCTGCTACCTATGGAACGACCCACCTGGTCCCCGGCGTAACCGAAACAAATCGAGGGTTATGGATCTCACCGCTAAGGTAATGGCCAACAAGCCGGGGTCTCTGGCAATACATGGCACTGGTGAAGACGAGGTTGGCCAAGTGAAGATTGAAGGGGAGGTGACATCATCTGGATGTTTGGTTATGGCTGTAGGTCTTGGAGATGGAGAGATTGACATTGGTTGGCAGTACAAAGGCACTGTGAATCTATCGCGGCGAGCAATGGGAGGCACATGGGCCTTTCGGAACTCCACCATGCCTTTGGGCACGTTCTACATGTTTTCCGTGTGAAAAGATTGGCAAATTGACGCAAGGATTCCTTGAGCTTCTACCTCTGGATCAACACCGGCGCCTTTCCTTTATGTGATGGATATTATAGGAATCTCCCATGTATTATCCAGGTAATGCGTGGTTACCTTTTAGGGTCCATAAGTCTATGAAGCCTTTGGATTAGGTCTAACCTGATTAAAATCTGTGATCAGCGTAAGTCAAGGATGGGGCGCTCAATCACGGTTGTTGAGAGATAATTAGGAAAGGTTTTGGAAGATATCAAGCTCAATGAGTAATGATTATTAAGTACTAGGTTTCAGTGTATAATAGTAGCCTAATTTGGGTCTACCAGCTCTAATACTCCAAGTTGAACACTCAAAGACAATTCTGCCCAGCTAGCTTAGTTTTTGGTTAGATCCATAATGCAACCGCATACAGTAGTTTACAGAATCGGTGTTAAATTTTTTCTACACACGCTCTTTCTACGCACAAACTTACGCTAAACCTGAGCGTGCACTTTATCCTTGCCGCTTATGGAGTAATCCCCGAAACATATAGGCGCGAGAACAAAGAATAAATGAACAGCTCGAATATTGCGAATGAGATAAAATGTTGATGGTTGATGAGATGGCATCCTCTATAGCCCCTGTAGTGGCCCATTATCTATTGACTGACCAATTTCTTGGCACAAAAAGTTCGTCTCTAAAAACCTGGAACTGAAATCCAGGAAGAAAGCTGACATCAGAAACCCGATGAATAGAACCTCAGACCCTATAAAGTCTCATGACGGTTTGAAATAAATCATCTTGCAGAAGCTCCGCTGCGATTAAACGATACTAAGAGAGATAGCAAAATCCTTTAGACATAAGGGATAGTACGTGATCCCGCTCGGAAAGACTAGTCTCAGGTCGTGTGCGCCCAATCGTTGCTCCAAGGGTCATTTCAGGCAAGATATTTTATAGCAACTATATTATCTATCCCCTATTAGCCACCCTTTACCTTACCCCTTACCCTACCCTCTACCTTACCCTTTACTTTATCTTTACCTTACCCTTACCTTAACTATTACCTCTTACTGTAACGGAACCTTGTAGCAGGTACTACGATGGGCTCGTTATTGGGCTAGGTGTGTAGGTGATGCGTAAAGTCAACAACGTAATAACAACTGGTGGAGTGGTTGCCCAACAGATTAACTCCAATTATATTCTAAGAATTACTACAAGGAAGGAACTATCTAGGTAGGGACTAAGGTCCTTTAAATATACGACCGTACTCCTATAAAATCCTTCTTATACATAAGGTACGTGTGCTCTATCTACTCTATCACAGATTACACAGATCGTACAGATTATACAGATTACATCACATGACTCGGTTACTATTCCTCGTTATATAGTTCTACCGGATCCATCCTAGACCGTACTTATATCAACCAACTAGCTTCTTCTAACTCTTCTCTAAGTAGTCATAATATTGTACTTAAAGCGTCCGTAACACCATCTCCCTTCTCTTTATCTTCGTCCTTAAAGATTTCTAATATCTCTAAGTCGTTTACTAGAGGTATAATATCCATCTAATTAATTTGGTTAATATCGTTACTTATAATACCTAAAGCAATTTCTTTTTCATTTATAGTTTAACGTGCTCGCACTATTGCTGCTATACTATTACTAGGTAAAATAATACCGTCTCCGTGTTCTTATTGTGCGAAAGAGGGGTTAGTTTATATTACGCTAGCGAGTCCTTTATCTTAGTAACCCTCTTCTTATTTAGAGTATACTAAAGCAAATATTTATTTATCCTATAACGTTTACTCTATACCTAACGCTAAATATACGCATCCTATAACTTTTAATAATTGTTAAGTTCCCTAAGTAATTTGTTATAGGGTCTTATATTTAATCTACCGCTGCAAAGCTTAACGGTAAGCTCTTAAGCGCCCTTAATAAATTGCGTTAATCGCGAGAGGCGGAACAGGAGGCTACGGCTGCTTAATAGCGTGCCCTTAAAACTTGTCTTTTAGCCTTTACTTATCTTCTACGCCTTAAACGGGTTTATAAAAAGGTTTATTCTAAGGAGTGGAAACTTATAAAATAAGGTCTATAGGAACTTGGTAATAAAAGAACGGATTCTCTTCTAACAGTAAAGGAAACAACTCTAAGTAGTTCGGCAATCGCTCTTCCTAGGTCCCCCTTAGGTGACTTATTCTTTAGTAATCCTTCTTTAATATTACCTAACCTTTTTTCTTCTAATACTCCTGTACCTTTCCTATAGCGTTTTTTAAATTCTCTAGTAGTTTCTAAGTAGTCTTATTATAGCCTATCTACTTAACCTTATACTATGTTTTATTATTAACGTCCTTATAACTAACGATCTTTAAAACTTGCCATTTGTCTTCCTCTTGTCCTCTATATATATCTACTTCGTAAACCAGTGGCTTAACTTTCCTATATACTGGCTTTAGTATTGCGATATACTATATAGGGTAAATCTTTATCTTAGCTAGTAGGTTTAACTTAAACGTAACCGGTAAAATCTTCTAACCAATTTTAAAAGGTCCTAGCCTAACGTAGTCTAACTTCTTGCTTAGTCGTTAACTCTTAAAATTTTTATATAGTAGCCACATTTTATCTCCCTCCTTAAGATCTGGTCCCTTAGATCTCTTAGCATTATAGTATTTCTTTATTCTTTACTATACTACCTTAGCTGTTTCCATAAGGTTCTTATAAAGATTTATTAATATCTCTATTCTTTCTTTAGCTATGCTACTTATTTTCTTTACTTATTATAGCAATAATAATATTCTTGGCTTATATCCATAATTCGCCTTAAATAGTAATATACCCATTTTTTCCTATAGTATCGCATTATATACAAACTATATAACTAGTAATAGTAATACCCAATTATTCTATACGTGATTAATATAATATCTTAGATACTACTCTAGTATCTAATTTAATCTTTCTATTTAACCGTCTATCTGCGGATAATATATAGTAAAAGTTGCTGCTTAAACTCCTTGCTCCGCCAAAAATACCTCCCAAAATACTGCTATAAATCTTAGATCCCTATCTAATATAATTTTACTTAGTGCTCTATGCCTTATAAACACTTCTTTAATATAGATTCTAGCAACGTTTTCTGCTAATATTTCTTCTATACATATTATAAAGTATCCCTACTTTATAAGCTTATCTACTATTACTAAGATCGCGTCGTAATCTTATCCGATAATAGGATCTCTTAACCTTAACAACTTAATAATAAAGTCCTATAATATAACCTCCTATAGTCTCTCTAGTATTTTAATAGGTTATAGCCCTCTATATAGCTTATACCTTATTAGTTTATTCCTTTAGCAATCTAGATACTCTCTAGTGACCTTTCTAGCTATCCTTTAGATTCCGTTAATAATATACTCCTTTTAGAGTCTTAACACTAGGCCTATAGCTCCATTATATCCTTAAGTTAATCCCCTATAGAATTCTTCTATAAATTGCTCTGCTATGCTTCTTAGGATATACTTTACTTCTTAGTTTTTATATATATCCGTCTATAGATCTTCTAGCTATACTTTTAGAATTCTTTATACCTAAAAGCTTTCTAGTATCTTATAGATTTTCTCTAATTCTTCCTAAGTTACTATAATTTTTGGATAATTATACCTAATTAATCTATCTATATCTTTTTACAGTAAAGCCCCTAATGGCTTTTTATTATTTTATAGTTTAGCCTTTTAACTTAGAGCATTTACTCTTATATTGTCCGTACCCTTAGTATACTAAATCTCAAAATAGTATTCTATAAGCATCTCTGCCTATTTAACCTGTCTTTAGTTAAGTTCCTTTATTATTAGGAATCCTATTAGGTTCTTATAATCTATCTTAACTATAAATAGTTTTTCTGTGCCTTATAAGAATACTTTCTATTTCTTTAGTGCTGTAACTATACCTAATAACTCCTTATTATAGATGTCATAGTTTAACTTTAGTAGTATTATCTTCCGACTATAGTATGCTACTGGGTGCCATCTATCTGGATACTTTTATATAAAGTATACCCCTAGTGCAAAGTCTAATATATCTATCTTAATAACTATCTCTAGTTTTAGTTAATAGATCTTAAGAACTGGCTCCTAGGTAAACAACCTTTTAACTTCTTTAAATAGTTCTTATTATTCTTCTTCCTATACCTATAGTTCCTCTTTCTTTATTAACCGCGTAAATAGTTTAATATTCTTTAACCATTATACTATAAACCTTCTACAGTAATTGCAAAACCCTAGAAACGATCTTAACTATATAATATTCTCTAGTTCTTACCAATTCACTATAGCCTTAATCTTCTTTAGATCTATACTAAGTTAGCCTAGTTTAATAATAAATTTAACGAAATCTATCTTCCTAGTAAAGAACTCGTATTTCTTAATTACTACTAGCATCTATTCTTCTTATAGTCTCTTTAAGACCCATTTAACATATTCCCCGTATTCTTCCTTAGTTATTAAGTAGATAATAATATCATCAAAGTATACTATAATAAATTTATCTAAGTATTCTCCTAATATATTGTTAATTCACTTCTAGAACGTTGCTGGTACGTTTATAAGCCCAAATTATATAACTAATAGTTTATATAGTCCTTCCTTTAACCTAAAGGCTGCCTTTTATTTATCGCCTTCTTTAATTCTAATCTAATGGTACGCCTATCTTAGATCTATCTTCGTAAAGATTTATACGTTGCTTATCCTATCTTAGATCTCGCTAATTAAGGGTAAAGGATATCTATCCTTCTTAGTAATACTATTTAACTATCTATAGTCGATATACAGCCTTAGCTTGCTATTCTTCTTTAGGACAAATAGTACTGGATAACCCGCTAATAATTGCGATAGTCTAATATATCCCTTTTATAAGTTCTCCTAGATAAACTCTTTTAATGCTCTACCTTCTTCTTCGGTAAGCTTATAGATTAGAAAGAACCTTAGACTTATTCCTAGTTCTAATTCTATCTTATAGTCCTATACTATATACTCTAACAGCTTTTTACTCTCTAGTAACTATAGTTTCTTACCATACTTATAGTATCTCTTTAGTATATAGCTTAACCCTTTTTCTATTTCCTTATAGATTGCTCCTACTTAGTACCATACTAACTTAGCTTATTATTACATTTTGCGGCGTTAAGTATCTTTAATATCGACTTAACCTGTAACCTAATTAATCTTTAGATTGTACTCCTGTAACTAAGGTATCCCTAATATCGCCTCGTCCTTTCCTAATAGTAGGATATTAAAAGACATCCGAATTTATTTTCCTTTAATAGTTAACTAAATAGGTCCTATTTTGAGATTAATAATGCCATCCCCGTAGGCTATTGGATCTCCTAAAATTATTACTAATAAATATAGGTGCTCCTTTCTCCTGTGTAGTAGTCCCATTCTTTTAACTATTGCTAGTAAAATATAGTTCCTTATTACTCCACTATCTATTAATGCTTTAAACTATTAATCTTACCACTTAACTTATAAATTTAGGTATCTTTCTTAAATTCCTTTAAGGGTCTAAGGCTCTACTACTAGTTCCCTTTAATCCCATAGGCCTCTACTTTTCCTAACTATTAGCTACTAAATCTTATTTATACTTAGTCTAACTTAAGCTAATACTTAGTTCGCTTCTTATCTTTAATATACTATAAATAGGTATTCTCTAGATATTCCCACTACTATCGTCCATCTAGGCATTTTTCTATAAGGAATCTTCCTAGTTAAAGTATTAAGTCCCCTTATTTTTAAACTTCCACTAGGTACTAACTATGCATATACTTAGCGTTTTAATATTTCGCCTTGTCCGTCATCTAATATATCCTTATTAAATACTTCCGGTTTTTATCCTTAGGTATCTTATATATATTATACGCATTATCTACGTATACTATCTATAATAGTGTATAATATACTTAGTGTCTTAGGTTAACTCTTAGCTTGTCTTTATTCTTAAGTTTAAACCTTTCCTACGTTAATCTAAGCGTCGCAACTTTATTTACAGGTACTAAGATTCGTCTCTCACTTCTTTAGTCCTCTAATTGCTTCTCTAGATCTTTTAACATTATAATTAAGGCTCCTTTAATATAAGTTATAGCCTTTTCCATAATTAGGTAGTCTTAGATAACTTTTTTATCTAACCATATATAGAAATCTTCCCACTTATTGTTGTGTCGCTGCCTATACCACCTTTAGTACAGCTGCTTAAGTATATACGCCTTATCCATAAGGAAGTATCTCCTTATTACTGCGTTATAATAGCCTTTTATATATCATTCTTTAAACCTAGTTAGGATTCCTAAATCCTCTTCTTATTCCAGTTCGGTAAGCCATTTGGCCCTTAGTATGCCTATTCTCAGCCTATTAGTAATTCTTCGTACTAGCACTCTGTCCCTTATATAACCTAGCAAACTAGATTTCTTATCTAGTTTTTGCTCTTGCTATAAGGTAATTCTTACTCTAAATTCCTCTATAGTTTCTTTCCTTTTACGTCTTATAAGTAGATTCTTAAAGTCTTTATACTTTTTAATCTTGGTATTAGTCTTCCAATCTTTAAACTAAACACTATATTTAACCGGTAAGTCCTCTAAGTCTATATATCCGTCTCCTAGTCTAATTACTATCTAGATTACAGATTCTCTAATCTATAAGGAAGCTCCTTGCCTCTTATCTATAGGTATCCTTATTCGCACTCTAAATTCTTAGTCCCTTAGATTCTTTAATCCTAAGCTTACTTCTAACTTAAGCTTAGCTCCCGCCTTAGTCTAACTAAGCGTCCGTAGTATTCTCATCTTATCTTAAGAATCTTAAATCTCATCTATCTCGTCTTAAGAATTTAATACCTATGGGAAACTCTGTCCTAAGCTTATTCGTATATTCCTAAACTAAGCTACTACCCTACTCTATCAGTTTTCGTCTATTATAGGTCTTTAGGTATACCTTATCTTGTCTTAAGAATCTTAGTCGTCTCTTATCTCGTCTTAAGAATCTTAAGCCTTTAGCCTTTTGCCTTTATTAAGTAGTAAATTAGCACTAGCAGTCGTCTGCTTGCTTAATCTTTATAAGATACTCTTCCTACCATCTTATAAAGCGATAGATGCCGTATCTAACGGTGTTATAATGCCCGTTACTAAACCTTACTCTATGGCGGTCTTAGTCTCTGCTTCTAATGCTAATGTCTTAAGATCTTCTTTCTTAACATCGCTAAATGGATTTTTCCCAAAGTCCCTTTCTAAGTACTGCCTTACTGACACTATACTAAAGGTTACTGTTAGATCTTTATTGCATTTATAGAGCCTATCTTACTCTTTATGGTCTCGGGTAGCTCTTAGTTTCTCTAAACTAGGTTCCTATGGCCAATAGCTTGCGCCATACTTAGCGTCTTTATAAATTCGGCACGCGTTATTATAGTAAAACGTAAAGTAGTTAATTAAATAATCCTTTATTCCTCGCAGTATATTATTATCCCTTTATACGTATATGCCGTCTGCTAGTCCGGTTCCCTTTATTATATAGTAACTCTAACCATCTTTACAATCTCTAGCGAAATAACCCTATTTTCCGCAATTTATGTAAGCTCCCTTTTTAAACCATCTTTCTTATTGTAGAGTCCGCCTAAATATCTTCTACTACTAAGATCCCTAATTCGGCCTTTGCTCCCTAGACCTTTAATTACTTAATCCTTATTCTCTTAGTTTCTATAGTATCTTACTTTATCTCTTATAGGTTTCTTTAGTACTACTTAGGTCTATTAGCTCTGCGCCATACTATAGTTTCTAACTTAGCTTTAGTTAATGCGTACTCTGCACCTTATATAACTATAGAACTCTATCCTAACCTCTCTTAGTCTGTTCCCTTTAGTAGATCCTATTATTAATATTTATTGCTTAATCTATTAATTCCCTTAGGGTGTCTGCATCTTCTATTAGAATAATTACGTCCTAGACTTTAGCCTTAAGTCCCTATTTATACTATACCATAAGCGCCCTATTATTCCACTTAACTTATATTGCTAGCGTTTAGAACTACGTTATATATTTAATGGCTAAGGTTCGTTGCGTAATATCTTAAAGCTTTCTTTCCGCTATAGTCGTTACCTCTAGATCTCTAAATATCTATATAAGTCGCTCTATAAATCCATTCTAGCTTAAGAATATAAACCGTACTTCTTAGTTCGTTATTATTATTCCATTTACTTATATCTCTATAAGGTAAGGCTTAAACCATTTAAGTGCTCTTCCTAATAAGAACAATCCTGCATACGCTATTTAATCTATAGGTATTACTAGCTTTACTCCCTCTTACGTAACCTTAAAGTGCATTTACGTAAGGAATCCTTTAAGCTTTAATCTCTCTCCTAAAAATCTTTTAATTGATAGTAACTTAACCTTTACTGCTCCTATCCTATTAATCCTTTATTTAAGTGCCGTATTATTTTCTATTAACTAGTTAACTATTTCCTATAGTTGTTTAACCGTTATAGGTTATTATAAGTTAGTATCTGCTATACTAGTGTCACCTCCTAACCTTAAAGTAGTTGCCGCCGTCAATGGCGTCATAGTGGCTGCTTTTAGTAGCATATTATTTAACTTTCGATACTGTAACTAGGTAGTAATTATATAATAGAATCTTATAGCAGGTACTACAATAGGCTCGTTATTGGGCTAGGTATATAGGTAATGCGTAAAGTTAATAACGTAATAACAACTAGTAGAGTAGTTGCCTAATAAATTAACTCTAATTGTATTCTAAGAATTACTATAAGGAAGAAACTATCTAGGTAGGGACTAAGGTCCTTTAAATACACGACCGTACTCCTATGAAATTCTTCTTGTACGTAAGGTACGTGTGCTCTATCTGCTCTGTTATAGATTATACAGATTGTACAGATTATATAGATCACATTACGTGACTCGGTTACCATTTCTCGTCACATAGTTCTACCGGATCTATCCTGGACCGTGCTTGTATTAACCAACTAGCTTCTTCTAACTCTTCTCCAAGTAGTCGTAACATCGTACTTAAAGCGTCCGTAATACTTACCCCCCTAGACGAATTATAAAATCCTAGTTATTATATATTTTTTTTTAGATAATAGACTAGGATTAGATAATAGACTAATAAAAGAAAATAAAAAGCGATAAAGAATAGTAAGGAATAGTAAGATAAGCGCGTAATAACTATAAAAAGGTCCTATATATAAGGAATATATAGTTTTAAAAAAATATTTTATACTTAAGAGTTACTTTATAAACGTTATATTTAATCTTACCCTACTATAGGAGTTTAGAGAAATGCCTATTTCAGAAATACTTAATAAGTATTAGGGCACGTAGAGACTTTATATAAGGTAAGGATATGGATAGGGAGTCTAATGATAGAATAATAGGTATATTGTACTAGGAGGAAATCCAATCTACCACCTCGCTACGCGAGGTGGCGTCTCGCTGTCTCGACTCAGGTGGCCTTTCGCTGTTTTAACTTAGGTGGCCTTTATATAATTTATATAATTAATTACGTGATGTATATTAATAATAGCTATTTATATTGTCGTAGTCGTTGTCTTCTTCTTTAAGTAATAGTACTAGCATTACTATTACTACCATTACCACTACTACCGCTACTGCTGCCGCTCCTACTTCTGCTCCTACTTCTACTCCCACTGCTACTGCCACCGCTACTACTACTACTACTACTACTACTACTACTACTACTACTACTACTACTACTACTACTACTACTACTACTACTACTACTACCACATTATAAAAGCAAAACTTCTAGATATATAATATTGTCCGTTTCTATTTAATTTTAGGGAAGTAGTACTAAAATACCATTTACAGTAGTAACCTAAGATAGTATAATATAGAGCTAACCATATATAAAAACCAGTATTTATAAATTAACGCCTATAGAGTTAAAAGACTAACCCTATAACTTATTACGGTTATTATAAAAGATAAATAAATAGGAAACTGCCGTTAACTAATAATAAACGGCAGCTTGCCTTCTGTAGAAGACAGCTTAATTTATAAAATAGCCCATAGCTAGTTAGCGAAGGTACCGCTAAGAATATAGGCTTTAAGACAGCGGCGGCCTATTTAGGTAAGAACTATACGGGTACCGTTATAGAGACCCTCTTTAGGATATAGGTTCCGTAAAAGGATTATTAGAGCGCTAACCTTAAGATAGAGCCGTATAGGAGGAAGGCTTATAGGGTTAAAGCTCTGTAAAAGCTCTAGGGGGGAAGTATTATTAGTATTTAGATTGTCCTATTTTACGGTATCTATAGAATAGAAAATGGACTTAGGGCTATTAAGGGAGTGGAGAATAGTATTATTAATAGCAGCAACGGTATTATTATAGATAGTTAAGATAGCACGGCCGTAGAACGTATAGAGATTAGTATATACCTATTATAAAAGAGTAGGAGGGTAAATAAAGTTAAAAAAAGGCTATAGGCTAGTAAACTAGGCGATACTAATAGGTAGCTAGATATAGCTAGTAAGAGTAGGGTTATAAGAAAGACTACAAACCTAGGTAGTAAAGCGCTAATTTAACTTACCTTTTAAAACGCGTATATTTTAGCGTAGCAATAAAATATAAAGGGAAGGCTATAAAAAGGACTGCTATAAGCAGGCCGCAATAACATTAGTACAGGTCTCCCGTTTTATAATAGGTAGGATTTAAGTAAAATTACTACCTAAAATAACGGAAATACCGCTAAAAAGAGCCTAGGTATTAGAACGGACGTTTATAAACATATAGTGCACGGCTTTAAAGTAGTAATGGTGCTATATTAGCACTTCGTCCTAAATTATAAGGGCAGTAAAGTGTAGTAACTGTACTAGCTAGGAGTCTTTAGGTATATTATATATAGATTCCTTATATAGATTAATAGGAATGCGAAAACGGGAGTAGGCAGTTCGGCCGCTAGGTAGTAAAAGGGCAGCTATACTAAAAGAGGCAATATAGAAAATAATACGGCTGCGAAAGTAGTAGTAGTAGATATAATAGTAAAGAAAGGTTTTACTAGTGCCTATAGGGCCTTATAGGAAAAAATAGGCGGTTTACGGGTCTGTATCTATAGCGGTAGTAATTATAGTAAAGTAGGCAGCCTGGTTAGAATTTAGCTAGGAGTATAACTCCGTAAAAAGACAGCCTTTCTTAGTAGTGCTATAATTAAGCTCTATAGTAATAAGTGGGTTACTATCTATAAGGTCCTAGCGGTGCTATAATAAAGGTAAAAAGTAATTTATAAAAGTTTTACTATAGTTTATAAGTACCTACTAGATAAGATATAGGCTGTAATCTAGATATATATCCTTAATACTACCTAGAAGATTAGGCTAATGCGCTAAAATATAAGGGAGATTATTATAGAGAGACGGCTTAAATTTTACCTAAAGGGCAGGCGGGTCCGTTATGGGGCTGTAAACTAAGGTAGTTATAAAAAGAGACTATAGCTAGGCGCTAGTAGCGAATATAGATGCTTCCTATAGGTAGTTAAACCACTTATAGTTATTATTAAGGAGCCCTAAAGCTACGCAGGCGGCTTAAAAGGTTAGGTATATAGTACTAGTAATAGTACGGAGGTGCTTAAAAGAGGTAGCGCTAGGAATAATGGTAAGTAATAGCTATAAGTAATACCGCTCGCTAATAATAGGGCTATAGTAATATATACAGCCAATAACGGTATCCTTTAGGTAGGCGCGGCGCTATTACTAGCATGTTTTTGCCATAAAGGTATACTTATAAGGGAAATCCTAGTAAAGCGTAGCACGACTATCTATATTTTCGGTATTATACTAAAACTAAGTAATTAAAGTTAAATGGGCTGTCTTAAGCCGCTACTATAAGTCCTTTATAGATTTATCCGGCTAAAAATAAACGGGTTATTAGCTAGGAAGGTATATAGTAAAGTATATTATAGGGGGGTACTTCTTATAAATAGGAAACTTAAATAGCTACTAGATAGCCTTTATGGGGCCAATATATTTACTATAAAGGTACTTACTAATTTTGTCGTTATTATCTGAGAGCTATATAGTTATACGGTCGTCCCACTTATAAATATACTTATTAATATACTTTATAGCCTATACGGAGGCGTAGACCTCAATATTAATATAGGCCCTATACTTTACGCTAAGATATAGATTATACGGTACTATATAGCGGTTATTAAGGTTTATAGTAGTACTATTACCGCCTAGTATATAGATAAGCCACGACTATAAATTATCGCGGCGCTAATACTAAGGGTACCTATTATTATATACAACCGTTATAGGGTAAAACGGCTTTAGAAACTGCTTTAAGTAGGTTAGTAGACGCCTTAAAGCACTAGCAACTATATAGGAGGCGTTTAAATTAGTAGTACCGCAGAGCCTATAGACTATTATAGTTTGTATAATATCTATAAGGCGTCTAGTAGGGTTATCTTAGTGCTATAAAAGCTTTGCGGATATATAGCGGTTAATAACTACCAGATCTATAAATAAATTATAGTCCTCTAAATATAAAAAAAGAAGAAAGTAAAGATGCGGTAGGCCCTATTTTTAATATTTAATAGTCTAAACGCAGCTAAGGAATTTACTAAAATCTGCTTTTTCTTAAGGTTAGTAAAAAGGTGGGTAACCTTTATACGGAAAACGCGGGCAACTAAATTAGGGTAATTAGTAGTAGTTTAGAAAGGTAAAAGCTTATATATAACTTTATCCCACTATAGATTAGCTGTAATGGTGGACTATAGCTATAGTATTTTAGTAGTACTGGTTGATAAAACGGGCGCTACCTAGGTAGCTTAAAGGAAGGATAATGTAGCGGCTGATAGAATTAGCGTTAATATCTCTATAGGAAATAGTATTTGTAATACTATTATATAGGTCTATATAAAGGTTAGACTAGTAGAAACGGATTTAATTAAGCTTATTTTAGTTATATAGGGCCTAAGAGTTAACTATATACTACTAGAATAGCTAGTAAAAGGTAAATAGTACTAGTTTAGAGCCGTTATAGATATAAAGGTAAAACCGAAAATAAGCTTACTAGGGAAGCTGGTTATACTAGTATGTATAGAAATTGTTATAGAGCTATATACCCTAGTGCTAGCTACAGTCGCCGTAAGGGAAGAGTAGTACGTAGTGTAGCGGCATATAAGCGGCGTGGTTTAAATTAATATAGTAGTAACGCGGGGGTTCCCTAGGCGGGCTATAGTTAGCAAAAACAATATCGCGATAGCCGGCGTTTTTATACTTATTAGAAATAATAATAGCGACCTTATTAACCGTAGGCAGATTTTTACGGCGCCAATTAGCGCCTACTTTAATAATTAGCTTTATTTACGGGTTTAGAATAATCTATAATAGAGTAAATATAGTTTACGCCTAGAGCCGTTTTATAGTAGTCCGGTATAAGGTAATAAAAGGATTACTAATCTTATATAGTATATTAGTAAGACGCCGTAAAACCTCCGCATTAAGCTGCGGATTAGTCTATAAATAGATATTAGTAGTATAGGTAGGGTTATAAAAGTAAAGCTAAGTATATTAAGGTGTAGCTCTAAAGGGAGCTTCTATAGGCCTAGTAAGGTAATATAGTTTGCTATAAATTTAGAAACAATTAATACCGGCCGAAGTAGCGCTATAGTTAGTAATAGTATAGTTAACGGAGGTAAAAGCTAAAGCCGCGTTATATAAATAGAGCTAGTCCTAAAATATACGGGTAAAGCGTTTTTAGGACTATAGTAGGGTTTATAAATACTGCAGTAGGGGTCTAAATAAAGGTAGGATAATATTGCCTTACTTATAGCAGTTCTTAAAGCGAGGCTTTTTAGCCCGTATAGAACTAATCCGTTTATCTATCTAGTATAAAGCATCGTAGTAATTATAGGCCGTATTTATAGGCCTAATATCTAACTCGTCCGTAATAGGGTAGATGGTAGTAATAGTGGCTATACTTATAGGCCTAATATCTAACTAGTCCGTAATAGGGCAGATAGTAGTAGGTTATAGCTAGATTAATATAGGGGGTATAGGGAGGCGGGAAGTAGAGGGAGAAGTAGCGGCGAAAGTAGTAGCGGAAGTAGTAGCGGAAGCAGTAGCGGAAGTAGTAGTAGAAGTAGCGGCAGAAGTAGTAGTAGAAGTAGTCTGGTTTATAGGCTGCCAAAGATCCGCTAAAGATCGTTAGAACCGCCCCTTTCTTTTCTCCTATATATATAGAGTTAGAAAGGCAGTTAAAAAGAGAAAAGGAAAGTATTAACCTTATAAGATTTATAGGTCTTATATAGAGCTCTAAGACGGTTTATTGCAAAGTTAGTAAGAGAGCGATACTACTTATAGGTAGTGCAAAATATACGATCGGAAGGCATTTCGGCGGTAGGTAGGGAGTAGTATAGTGGTAGGTATGGAGTAATAAATAGGGGGGAAGATAGGAAGGGGTTTAAAATTTAATAGGGTAGTATGTAAGGGAATTAGGTAACCTAAACATTTTTATAACTAATTAAAAACCACTAAGCTTCTTTTAATAGTTCTATATAGATAGATAGAGACAAATCCTTAAGGTAAAAGGAGGAGTCTGTATGCGAGGTAAGAAGGGTTTTTCCTAAGTATATATAGCGCACGTACCTTACGGGCGAGTCACCCCTAGGTTATTCTAGGGTCGCCCATACCTTACGGCTATATAACTATCTACTTAGGTTTTACCTAATAATGCCCCTCCCTTTAAAAAGGGTTGTCCCCAATCCTTTATATACTTAAGCCTCAATAAAACCCTATAAAAAACCTTAGTAAGAAAAAAATTTAGAGGGGAAAGAGTATCTTAATTTTATATATAGAGAGACAAGTAGTACATATACGCGGCGTAAAAATGTTAAGGAACTTTAACCGGCGGTTAAAGTTATCTAATTAGTCAGATTTGCCTTACTATAACTCCCCTATATTTAACTAAGCTAATAGCAATTTTATATACCTGGTACGGAAAATCCTAATTAGTCTATTTAATAGGTAGAGCTAGTAGAGCTTAATACCGTTACCTAAATTTAGTAAACTAGAAATATTCTAAAAGCTTATTTATATAGGTAGGTCGCTAGTACCTTGTGGGTTAGTTATAAGTTATTTATATATAGACGGTAAGGCTATATACCTATTAAATCTACCGCTAACCCTACTTTAGCCTTACGCTATATATACTTTATAGGTAGGTTATAGGTTACTTATATATAGCTAGGTTTAGGACAGTAAGGCTATATACCTATTAAATCCACTACTAACCCATGCTTTAGCCTTACGTATTATCTATATAGTATATACATAGAATAGTATAAGTTGTTAGTATAGGTTACTATTAATGGGTTACTAGTAGGTTATAAACCCTAGTTATAAACAGGCCTATTTTCTAATATATAAGTAATCTACTTAGCTAGTATAGAGTAACGAACTAAGTCTAGAAAGGGTGCTTTTTAAATTAAGCTTCGTTACTAGTATACGCTATAGCCTTACCTATAAGTCACTAGCATTACTAGGTTATATTAGAGTATAGCTTATATAGGATATTAATAAATTAAAACTTTACCCTATATATATAGCACAGTTCTTATAGCAATTGTTGCTTATTTTTTAACCCCTTAAAACGTTCTTTACTCTGCTTTAATATAGGCTATATTTTAACAGCGGCGCTTACTTTTTACCTACGCTTCGGCTATAAGGCTAGGGTATCCTACTTACGGTACTTATCTAGTAGTTATTAACAATTTTTAAGTTCTATCTTATATTTCTATTTATTATACTTATTTAACTATCCTAGCCATCTAATAAGGTACTATGGTTATCTAGCATAATTCTAGTAGGCGATAATTACTTCTACTTCCTAGCTACCTTTTTTAAGCTCTTTTACTACTAGGGGTTAAAACCTAAGGTGTAACCTATAAGGCTTTAGTAGGGAGATATAAAAGACTAGGTAAAGCCGTATTATAATAGGTGGAAGCTCTAGCTTATATACTTACTACCCTACGCGCTCTAGAATCTAAAACGGTCCTATAAACTTATAGTTAAGCTTTTTATAGAGACTTTTTGTGTGGATATTCTTAGAGGAGAGCAGGACTTGTTTACCAACGGCGAAATGCTTAGCTAGGTGGTAACAATTATAGTATTTTACCTAAAGCTATTAGGCGTGTATTATTGACGCCGCCGCTACCTTATATATAAGGCGCAGGCGTTATAGATACATCTCTGTAAGTTTAATATTTATTAACTTAGTAACTTAGACCCCTCCCTACCTTACTAGGCGTCTTAAACGCCATCTAGGACTCTATTTAGGACGTTTAGTAGCTAGCTATAGGCGAGCTTAATAAGGGAACGCTCCGTTATAGTACAAACCTTAGAGTTATAGGTAAAGGCTGCTTTTTTAAGTAGGGAGGCCTAATTAGACTATTCCTAGTTTGTAAATATATGTAGGTATACCTTAAGCTCCTAGTTCTAACGCTTTATCTAACTATCTATCTATGGGTAGAATATAATGCTAAGTTTACGTTAAACGCGGAGATAGTAGCATATAGTGCTTTAGTACTTACTTATAAATATACTACCCTTATTAAAAATAATATTATCTAGAGGCCCTATTTATGTAAAGACTCTAAATAAGAGTTCTATAAGTTGTGTAGCATTAATTATCTTACGCACTAGATAGTAGCGTACTAGCTTTATAAAATAGTCTATAAGGATAAGGATAGAGTTATACTCTACGCTATTAGGAGTCTTAGACTCTAGGAAATCCATAATAAAGTTAAGTAAATAATGCCGCTAGGCTCAGGTAGGGACTTAAAGAGGCTGTAGCTCACTATAGGGTTTATAGCGGCGCGATTTAGAGCGTTAGTAGGTATTATAATTATTTAGGTATTTATAGAGGTCCTAGGTAAGGCCGTTCTAAGTATACTTTCGCGTAATTACCTTAAAAGTATAGTTAAAACCATAGTGGCCGCCTATAGGATTGTTATAATTCCGCTTAAGGATCTCCTATTATAATAGTATGCAATTTGGCACCTAGAACTTATTATTTTACCTTAGGAGTCCTTAATTATTAAGGGTGTAGTCCTTATTACTAGTAAGAACTTATCCCTAAGTTAACTAATTATATATAGAGCGTATAAAGGTGTCCCTTTTTTATATTTTATAAATAAAATTAACTAGTAACTTAGGGGGTTGTTCTATAAACGCCGTTTCGGCTAAAGCAGCTACTACTACCTCTTGCTATAGCACGAGACTTTACGTAAAGTTAGTGCTAATAAAGTAACGTGTAATGCGTAGGTAACTCGCTAGGTTATTATAGGGGACTATAGCCTAGGCTAAGGGGTCTTCCCTAGGGTTAAGCGCTATTAGGTTAGTTAAAGTAGTCTTAAAGAGAATAGTAGGACGCTTTAGTCCGCCGGCGCTAAGTTTATAAGGGTCGCTTATATACTATATATATGCTACTCACTAGTTTAGTATAATAGTACTAGGGCCGCCTATAAGGCCTATAACCTATAACTTTTACTATAATATAGGTAGTATAGTATTAAGGATTATCCTCTTACTACTATTTTTAAAGCCTTTAGTATAATCTAGGCGCTAGGATAGTATATTAGCAGAATTTACCTTACCTAGCTTATATTTAATCTTAAAATTAAACTTAGCTAGTTTTTTTTAATATACTAGGCCTAGTAAGCAGATAAGCTTTTAGTGGTTATAAAGTACCTAAGATTATTATAATTATAAAGCACGCGCGTTATATATACGGCGTATTTAAGGTAATAGCGCTACGTCTTAAAGCATTATACTATAGCGAGTAGTTCTTTATTATACGTATTATACTATACTTTTAGGCTAATAAGCTTCTAACTATAATAAGTAATTAGGTACTAGTGGAGTTAATCTCCTTACCCTAAAGGTTGTAGAAGTATACTACTATAGGCATAGTTAGAAGCGTTAGTAATTACTATTAGGGGTAGATTAAGGTTAAAGTGGCGAAGTAGAAAAGCCTATATAAATATAGCGCGTAGCTTACAAAACGCCTACTATACGTTATTAGGCCAGGACTAAGGTTAATACTATTTAATAAGTCCTTTTAACTTACGCTTCTTCTTCTTCTCCCTATCTAATATTGGGTTATAATATACCTATATAAGATATACGTATAGGGGGTATATGGTATCTAAGTAGTTCTAGATAAATTGCCTATAAAAGTTAGCAAAGCTAAGAAAGACCTAGATATCCCTATAGGACTTAGGCTTAGGCCGTTCTTTAATAGCTTTTACGCGGTTAGGGTCTATTATAATACCCCTAGGGGTAATAATAAAGCCTAGGAACTTAACGTTCTTAGTATAAAAGATATATTTTAATAGTTTAGCGTATAGGCCCTAAGCGCGGAGCTGTTGTAGTACCTACTTAATGTACTTAACGTGCTTATCCTTGTTATTTAAGTAGATAAGAATATTATCTAGGTAAACTATATAAATAGTATCTATTAGGGTTCCTAAAGCTTTATAAATATAGCTCTAAAAAGTTATAAGGGCGTTAGTAAGACTAAAGGGCATTATTAGGTACTTAAAGTAACCGTAACATATCTTAAATGCGGTTTTTTATTTATCTCCTTTTTTAATATAAATCCTATAGTACGTATTATAAAGGTCTAGCTTTATAAATATCTTTATATAGCTAAGCCTATTAAAGAGTTCGCCGACCAGCGGTAAGAGGTACCGATTTTTAATTGTAATCTTATTTAGGCGTCTATAGTTAATATATAGCCGTATTATACTGTCTACTTTTAGTATAAAGAAGATAGGCGCTCTAGTAGGTAACTTGCTAGGCCTAATCTAGCCCCTTTTAAAAGCACTGTCTAGGTATTCTTATAAAATCTAGAACTCTTTTTATAAGAGGTTTTAAAGGGGTATTTATAGTGGCGTCTTACCTTCTTCTAAGTCGATTATATAGTTGTATTTAGAGTTCTATAGTAGTATACTTACTATCTTATTAAAAAAAATATTAATTTCCTCCTTATATATATTTGGCAGGCCAGGGGCTATAGAGGTTAAAGCGACTATTATATAGTAGTGTGCTTCTAGAAGCTAGTAAAGAGAAGGGTGCAGCTAATATGCGTTTTATAGGTATACTCGCACTAAGAGTATATATAGGTAATCTGCGCTAGCACTAGAGGGTCTTTATAGGTACTCGCTACTAGTAAAGGTAGGTTCTTTACTATATTTATAACTAGTATCTCTATATCTAGAAGGTCTACATAGGTTTTTTTTTTTAAATTTTTAAATTTTTTTTATATCCGTTATATTATACTACGTATAATACTACACATGCAGCCTCTAGGCTATAGCGCTATAGTTCTATATATATAAATCCTTTTTAGGCAGCTTAATATATACTAGTAGTTTATAAATCCCTAAATTAGGGATTTACAGCCTTCTAGTAAATACTAGGTTGCTAGCAACTATTAGGTAGTAAGAAAACGGTAGGAAAATAGTAGAAAAAATTAAAATAAAAGTAATCCTAACGCCTGTCCCTGTCCTATTTATAGTTTATTTCTATCCTTTTGCTTTCTATAGTCTATCTACTAGGACTTTAGTAGGAGTTACCTCCTTCTAGAGATCCTGCTGCTCTTAGCCACTTTTTAATAGCTATTTTTGTCCTACTTAGAAATAGAAAAAGCGCCCCTCTTCCTTTTCTTGTACAAAAAAGCTTCTCTAGGGAGAGAGAAGAGCCTATTTATCTTTGTATTTCCTTTCTATCTTCCCAATATAGTTTGCATTCTAGTAATAGATATGTAGGGGTTTATACCGCGGTATAGTCCCTAAAGCATCTACCTTCTTTATCCTTCCCTATTATTTTAGAAAGGGGTTTTTTTTATTTTATATTTTATTTTAGGTCCATTATATTATACTACGTACAATACTGCGCATGCAGCCTCTAGGCTATGGCGCTATAGCTCTATATACATGAATCCTTCTTAGGCAGCTTAACATATACTAGTAACTATGTCCTAGTAGTTTATAGCTACTTAGTAAAAATACTAGGTTACTAATAACTATTAGGTAATAAGAAAATAATAAAAAAGATTCTAAAAAAAAATAAGAAATCCTAACGCCTATCCCTGTCCTTTTGTAAATTATTTCTGTCCTTTTGCTCCCTATTATCTATCTACTAGAAGCCTAGTAGGAGTTACCTCCTTCTAAAGATCCTACTGCTATTAGCCACTTTCTAGTAGCTATTTCTGTCCTGTCTAGGAATAGAAAAAGAGCTTCTCTTCCTTTCTTTGTGCAAAATAACTTCTTTAGAGAGAGAGAAGAGCCTAGTTACCTTTGTATATTCTTTCTCTCTTCTTTATATAGGCTGCAGTCTAGTAGTAGGTGCTTAGGGTTTTGTATAGCTGTACATTCTCTAAAGCATCTACCTTCTTTGTTCTTTCCTATTGTTCTAGAGAAGGATTTAAAGAAACCCTTTTCTAGTTTTAGCTGGAAGAAAGCTGATTGTAGCTTTTTAGGATAGAAAAGGATTTAAAGAAGCCTTTTCCTACTTTTAGTTGAAAGAGAGCTAATTATAGCCTTTTAGGATATTTATCCTTAGGGGCTTTAAAAGAAAAGGGGTAGTTTCCTTTACAGATTCTAGTATAGTGTTTTCCTTTAATTTTATTCTATTGCTAATTGTCTTTCTACTATTCTAGTATCTTTTCTCTTACTTATCTCCCTAGGTAGGCTAGAGAAGTATAAAAAGATTATAGTTTTCTTCTAAAGAGGCCCTTTTTAGCTAGCTTATCTGCTATTTCGTTTTTATAAATTCCTAAATGGCTAGGAACCCAATAGAAGTTAATAGAGATACCCTTACTAGCTAAGTAAGAACAGCTTTGCGTAATTTTAAAGACTAGCTCTTGTCCCCCTATAAGAGAATTAAGCTGTAATCTTTTAATAGCCGCTTAGCTATCTATAAAGATATAGACTTATTTCTCTTCTAGTCTTTATTATTTTAGGTGTTCTAGGGCCCTATAGACTGTATAAAGCTCTATATCTATAATTTCTATATAGGGTCCTAGATTCCAGTTTATTGCATATTTAATCTTATTTCTCTCCCCTATTTTATATACAGCAGCTATATTTAATTTACTATCTTTAGAGCTATCTATATAGTATATATCTACTAGGTCCCACTCTAAGGATTCTTATAAAATTTCTACTAGTCTTAGATGTTCTTGTGCAGCTTCTACTTTACTATTCTTTAAGATAGAGAAAGATGCAGATATAGGAGGAGACTATAGTTTTTGCCACTTTAGAGAGATTTTCTCTATTTTCCAGTTCTGAACTAACAGCTAAACCCTAGATACTAGGGATAGTAGCTATATTTTTGGCTATAGTAAGTGCCTTATAGTTAGAGTTTTTTGAACTAGAATTAGAGCTAGGTGCTAGTTCATTCTTATCTTTATTATTCTCTTCTATATAGGCCTTCTTAATTACATAGTTTTCCTTAAATTTTAGGATTCTTAATATATAGCTATTATAAAGCCTTTTAAATCTAATTCTAGGAGGAGGGATAGAGGCTTTAATCTCTATAGCTTAGCTAGGAGATCCTCTAAATGCTCCTAAAACTAGTTTTAGGGCCTCATTTTATAGAGACTGGTACCTAGCCAGTAGGTAGTCTCTAGATTTACTTTTCTACTAGCATTATATTCTATAGTCTACTATAGTAGTAATATAGGCTATATAAAGCTGCCGTAGAGCTTATAGAGATAGACCTCTTTATATATTTCCTAGTCTTCTAATTAAATAGAAGGCTACTTTTGCTTTAGAGGTTTTTATTTCTATATATTATTTAAAAGTAAGCTTAGAGTTTAAGAATACTCTTAACTACCTAACTAGGGGTTTAGGGGATATTTCTATGTCTCCTAGCTTTAGCCCTTCTTCTATAGTAGTACGCTTATTATAGAAGTGTATAAGCTCTATTTTGCTAATATTAAAGCTAATAGCAGCTTCCTTAGCTTTAGACATTAGCTCTAGTGCAATTCTCTCTAGCTTTTTACAATTAGATTTAGCTAAGTTTAAAGTAATCGTAATTGTAAAATCGTCTATATAGCTAAGGGAATAGGCTCCTTCTATTTATAGCCTATAAATACTACGTAGATATAGTAGAAACAAAATAGGGGATATAGGCGAACCCTATAGTATCCTTGTTTCTAGTTTTACTTTTTCTTATATTTGCCCATTAAAGGAAAGCTATAGCTTTCTATTGCTAAGAAAAGTAGCTACCTATTATATAAACGCTATAGGTAGTCCTAGTTTCTTATAGATAAATAGAAGCTAGTTTGCGGAGATATAGTTAAAAGCCCCTTTTACGTCTAAGAATAACGTAGTAGCTATTCTTTATCTAGCTCTCTTCCTACTATTTTTAGATTAGATATTATTTAGAAGTAGTAAGACTGCGTTTATTACGGACCGCTATCTTCTTCCTCCTAGTTAAGAATCTTAGAGTAAGCTAGTAGTACTAGCTAGATCTCCTAATCTAGTAGCAAAGATCTTTTCTAGAGTCTTTCCTAGGCAGTTTAGTAAGGAGATAGGTTTATAGGACTTTGGTAAAAAATAGTCCTCCTTATTTACTTTAGGGAGAATAACTCCTCGGACTTCTCTCTAGACCTTTAGCTAATGGCCTAAGATAAATAAAATCCTATAGATTCTATATAGAAGATCTTTTATAATAGGGTAGGCCTTTTATAAAATTGTAAAAGATATCCCATCTGGTCCTGGAGCCTTTTTATTAGAGTTAGAGAAAATTGCTTATTTAACTTCTACTTTCTCTAGTTCTGGCCATTCCCATTTACTATCTATTATATAGTCCTTCCACTCTATAGGGCTAGTAAAGGGAGGTTTAGGGAATAGAGTAGTTATAAAAGCTTTATATTAGTCCTCGAAGCTTTTTACTAGTCTAGTATTCCCGTCTTTGCTATACTGTAGACTAGGGATTATTTATAATGTTCTCTCCTTTATATATTTTAGGGTAGTAAAGATCTCCTTTCCTTATGCTTTTTCTAGAAAGCTATTCCAGCAGCTAGTCTTAGCTTCTCTTATTGCGTAAAAGTATTAATTTTTAGCTTCTTTATATGCTTCTAGTCTAGAGCTTTTAATAGGTTATTCCTCTTAAAGTCTTCCTAGTTTTGCCATTTTTTGTCTTTTCTTTAGAAGCTCTTTATTCTACTAAGGTTTAGAGAATTTACAGGTTCTAGACCTAGGGATAGCTTTCTCTACCGCTAGCTTTATACAGCTAATAAGATCTCTTGCTAGATTATCTACTGGTATGCTTAAGCTTTTATCCCTAGGTCTATAGGAATCTTCTAAAGAGGCTAGGGGGCCTTTTTCTCCTATCTCTATATAGGGGTTTTCTCCTACTAGTTCTTCTAGTACTAAAAGTTTCGCTTTTAGTTCTAGTTCTAGAACTTGCTCTTTTAACAAAGTGGAGAAAAGTTCCCAGTTTGCCTTTTTTATAGAGAAAGGAGTTTCTTAAAGGGGGTTTAGGTATCTTTACGTCTCTCTAATAAATAGAGAAAATGCTATAGTCTTATAATCAGATTCTGTTTCATCTATTATAGTCTAATTATCCTAGGTATTTTCTTAAAAGTTTCCTAAGTAGAAGGCTAGGTCTATAATAGACTTTCCCCTTATATTGGATTTATAAAAGGTCCCTTCCTATTCGTTTAAATTTAGTAGTTAGTAGTTGTATTGATCTAGCCAGTTTACTAGTTCCTTAGCCTCTCTAGAAGGATTCCTAGCTAGTGCGTTTCACCGTGTATGGTGTAGGTTATAGTCTCCTATTAGTATAAAAGGGAGGTCTATTTCTAGTTCTAGAATGGCCCTAGAGATAGTAGTTGTACTACTTTTTTAGGTTCTAGAGTTCTTGTCTAGTTATCTCTCGTTATAGATATTAAACAATAAAAATCTTTTAAATTGGCCATAGATTTCTAATGCTATAATATCTATATCTTTGCAGATACCCTCCCTAGTTCTATATTATAGAACACTAAAACTAGTTTTCCTTATATAGATAGCTACTCTAGGGCGAATAGCTAGGTTACTAGGGAGGAGAAGGTTAAATGCAGGATATAGAATAGAGAAGTAGGATCCTTTTTGTCTATCTTTCTAGGTACTAGGTTCTTATACTAGAATAATATTTATTTTTCTCCTAAATCCTATTTCTAGTAGGGTTTGTTATACTTCTTGTCTTTTTCCTATATTATATTATATAAAGGAGATTTCTCCTCTAGCTTTAGAAACTAAAGAGATTTCTTCTTCGTCCTGTATAGAACCTTCTAAGCTTATACTTATTAATATACTAGTTTAGCTGCTTTAAGAGACTCGCAGTCTTTACTATTAGCAAAGCGTTTTTCTTTATAATTACTGTAAAGAGGAGTAGTGTGCTTGCAAGGTCTACCTATTATATTACAAGTAGGACAGAAGTGGTCTTTAGACAGATGTGCTGCTATATAAAATCAATAGGCCCTAGTAGAGCATATATCTCCTATATGGCCAAATTTTTGGCAACTTGTACACTGTATAGTAGGAAAGACTTTTAGGTATTTAACTACCTTAGCAGCTACCCCTGCGATTAAAATTTCCTTTTACTTAAGGATTTCCTATCTTTTCTCCTCGTTTTCTATAGCAAAAACTATAAAGCCGAACCTAGTTTATAGATTATATCTCTTTTCTCTAGATAAGATCCATCTAGGTAGTCCCTGTATTCTAATAGGATTAAAGGTCTCTATTTCTTCCTTTAGAAGCTTAAAGCCTCCTTTTCCTAAAAAAAGGGAAGATAGGGACGCTGTAAGCTACTACCTAAGCCCAGGGCTCTAGTTTTTGTTCCTGTGTTTTCGAAAATATCGGAAACTCGCGCAGAGCCGCAACGTCGCGCATCGCGCCCCACCAAAATTCGCATACTGCGCAATTCTTTCGATTTTTACCACCACCAACGCGCCCAAAGGCTTAAAATGAGGCTATTGTTCTTGCCTAATTAGATAATATATATACAGCGATTGGTGTTGCTTTTTATAGCCTTCAAATGGCTGCCGCCTTCGTGCCTACCGAGCCCTTTGCCCCGCCATTAAGTGACATATCTGCCTCCTTAAAGTGCTCTCTTGCGTGTGTGCCGCATACCTGCCCAATTGCAAAATGTAGAAAGGCCTCAAAGCTCGCAAAGCCTTCTATAAGCCGGTGGTTCCTTTTAATCCATGCCTTAATATCGTTAAACGTCACCTCAATAGGATTAAAATCTGGCGAGTACGGCAGTAGGAACTTTAGTAGAACACCGTGCTCCTCGCAGAGCTCTCAAAGCCGCGTCGACTTATAAATAGACGCGTTATCAAGAATGAGAACTAATCGTGGCCCCGGATATGGCGTACAGTGAGGGAGCACCTGCTCCTCTACAAAGGCTTCAAATACTGCAGCAGTAATAGAGCCTTGTAGGATAAGGTAGCTTATATATCCGTCTACTATTAGCGCCGGTAGAACGCTCCATCTCTCTAACCTCTTAAGCGGGCGTGCGACTCCGCAACCAGATCTAATTGGTGCCCAGCCGTATTTTCTATCACCCGTTCTCTCATTTGAAGCAGACTCATCAAGGAAGATAAGCTGATCTACCACCCAGCTCTTCTGTATACCAATCCAGGCGATGCGTAGAGGCTCACACCATTATACTGCCCGAGCTCTTACTACCTTTCAAGACCAACGAGCTCTCTCAAGAGTCTTATGAACCGTTAAAATAGAGACCTAGGCGTCAAACTCGTCAAATAAGAAGTCCTGCATCTCATCTAAATACGCGGTCGGCCGGTCCTTAAGGAAGTTAAGAAGCCTCTGTAAACCTAGTTAGTAAAAAGCTTAATAAAAGCTCAACACTATAAGGTTATATCACCATTTCTTGGTAAGGTAGCAGAGCTCTCGGTCGCCCAAGAACAACAGTAGGAGGAGCGTACGGTTCGCCCCAAATATCAAGGTTTAATCGCATCTTATAAATCGCCTTCTTGCCCACCTTTACAGCCTCCGCAATAGCTAGTACTGCTTCACCAGCTTCAATCCGAATCCTAATTCTATGAACAACTTCATCTAGAAAGCGGCGGCCCATAATAACTTCAATTGTGGTGGTTAAAATTAAAAGAATTGCCCCTCATACAAATTTTGGTGGGGTGCGATGCGGCTCTTTCGCGTCCTTAGCGAGTTTCCGATATTTTCGAAAACACAGTCCCTTTTAAAAGAGAAGCAGTTAGACCAGATTTCCTTATATTTAACTAGAAACTCCGCATTAAATTCTTCTGTAGTTATAAGGAGAATATTCTGCTTTTCTCTAGTTCTAGCTATAGTAGCTATTACTGGCTTCTCTACTTACAATTTTAATATAAATAGTTAATTAACTTTGTTTCGTATAGAGAAGGTATTTAAAGGTTAATCCTTTTAGTCTATAACTAGGACTAGCCTTCTATCTTATAGCTGTTTTTTTTTACTTCTAGTAGAAGTAGAGAAGGAAGTAGAAGAAGGAAGAGAAGAAGAAGGGGGGTTCTTCTTTAGTTTTTCTGTATAGGTTTCCTAAATAGGAGCTATCTTCTTATAGAGAGTTCTTACTTCTTCTACTAATCCTTTTAGGACATCTTCTTCCTTATTTTGTTTCTCTTTTATAAAGGGATTTTCTCCTAAATGAATACGTTATACGTAGTTCTCCAGTTCTTTAACTGCTTCTTTACTTTCTCTTTCTTTTAGCCCTATATATGCCTAGTTTAGGCTTTTTAAGGCCTTTTATAGATATTCCCTTAAAGAAAGAGAGGAGGGAGGCATACTAGCCTTACTAGCCTTAGTAGGCTTAGGCTTAGGCATTAGTTTTATTACCCTTATTTTACGTTCTTTTTCTTTTTTAAGAGAAGATTAAGGTAAATATTATCTCTTCCTCCCCTTCTTTAGAAATAGTTCAACGATTTCTCCTATTTTTACGTCTTTGTCTTTTCCAGATAGGCAATAAGTAGGAGAAGAAGGAGAAGGGGTAGACTAGAGCTTATCATCACTTATCTCTATAGGTTCGTTGCCTCTAGGGGGCTTTTTTCTTCTTCCGGGCTTAATAGGCTCTACTATTTTATAGGGGGGTTTCCTAGTTTTTATAGTAGATAATAACCCCCTTAAGTCTCTAATCTCCTAGTCCTAGAGGTAAAAAACTAGGCAAAAAGCCTTACTAGTTTTTACTATCCTTTTTTACCTTTTCTCCTTACTAATCCTACTAGAGGATTTCTGGGGGGATTAGGCTAGAAGGTAGTAGAAAAACTAGCTAAAAAAAACTAGTATAGTTATTTTCTTTTTCTATTAGAAGTAGAAAAAACCACTAAAAAATGGACTTGTTAGGCTTTTACTAGCAGAAAAGCCCTAAAGGCAATCCTTCTCTTACTAAGGAAAATCTAACTAAAGGAGATATAGAAAAGTACCTACACCCCCTATTTTATTAGGCTTTTACTTTTTATAGAAGAAAAACCTAAGAAAAGTCTATGTTTTGTAGTTTTGGTAGTAGTAGTAGTGGTAGTAGTAGTTTTGGTGTTCCTGTCCGTACTTTACTTATAAGCTAGGACCCCTTTTACTAAGGCCTTTACCGTAGAACAAAAGGGGGTAACAAGGAGAATAAATCTACCTCTAGCTCGCTAAGTAGGCGGAATTAGGTCTTAGGAGTTGGAAAAATGATAGTTTTTAATGGTAAGATGGGTATGCGTAAGTTTAGAAGTGCGGCGCCACCTTTTAGTAAGGTTGCATATGCGGTGAAGGTTTTATCTATATAGGTACTTACTACTAGTAACAATAGGTTTTTTATTATGTTTATAACCGGCGTAAAGAAGGAGTTTTCTGGCTATAGCAAATAGACTATTTTACTAGCCTTAATATCTGCTAGGAGAGCGTTAAGGGTAACTATTTAAAGGCGTCTAGGGTTTAAAGTACCCTAGATAAACTATCTAAAATGGAAGCTAATTAATAGATCTGCTTCCGCGAGCTAATCCTATTTAAAAACTATATTATAACTATTAAATAAGCCACCCTAAAAGGTCTGCGGGCTAATGGTATAAGAGGTACCCTAGGAGTTGCTAGTAGTAACCGTTAGATTATAAGTATCCTAGATTATTATCTAGTTGCTATTAAGGAAACGTATAATAGGTTTACGTAAATATAGCGTATAGCGTATAAGTAGGTTAAACCTATAGACGACGTCTTAATTAATAAGGTTAATTTAGTACCTATTATTGTATAAAGTATATAGGCGGACTTTACCCTAGGGCGTATCTATCGCAATATATACCACAATACGTTTCTTCTCTCCCTTTATATTAGGCCCTAGTTGCAGTTAAGAGAGATACGCTACTAGGGCTTTAGGTTTTCTAAAGGCTAAGCTAACTTCTTTTTATTAGCCTACTTCTACAGTGGCCGCCTATAGTTCTTTAACTTGCTTACG
>Ga0307515_10001614_pt1 | contig 50261 bp, 56 predicted proteins | sample 17_EM_MG_FD_194513 | JGI IMG/M metagenome (GOLD analysis project Ga0307515, IMG submission 194513) | Populus trichocarpa ectomycorrhiza microbial communities from riparian zone in the Pacific Northwest, United States - 17_EM | ecosystem: Host-associated > Plants > Roots > Unclassified | place... | reverse complement strand
TGGTTGCTTACCGTGACTATAGGAGGATTACAACTCCCTCGAGTACTTGCAAGCCCTCCACGAGGGAATAGTCGACGCTTATGTCGGCATTGTGACTGGTTTGAAGTCGACAGAGAAGAGTGAGTCGCTTCTTGTGTCTTTGCGTCTCGTCTAAACGGACTTTAGGGGCTTTGCTATTGGAACACACTCCAACCATGCTCAAGCTGGTTCGTCAAGTGTACGAAGAAGAGGGGACGGATCTGACACTCAAGACGGGAGCGGGGCTCATTGGCGACCTGGCCGAGACCTTCGCTAACGGCCAACTCAAGGAATTGCTCCTCCGAGACTGGGTTGTGGCGATGCTCAAGACAAAAACAAGGAATGCAGATCTCAAGAAGACCCTGCGATGGGCTCGTGAGGTGAGCTTGCACCGCTGACGTTTCTTTGGGTGCTCACCGCTCTTCGATAGCTCGTCAAGCGTGCAACTGTGTAAACAGACAGCGATCGATTCCACCACCACTCACAACGATTCCTTATTTCTTGACTGTCCATCGACCGTCCTTGGTTCCATACTCGCCGCCTGCGCCTAATCGGCCATTGCATTTTGTCGGCCACGACTCATCTCAAGGATGACCTCACAGGGACCCAAGCCATAGCATAGCACACCTACAGGGGCGCAAATGTTACAATTTCCATCAACTACTCTCCAGCAGCAACACTCAACCTATCACCTAGTTCAGTCCTTATAGCAAGTTAGACCTTGGTAACGCCACGTCGCATCTAGCATCTGTTTTCTCGCTGCAACATCTCCATTGTGGTTTCTTTCCCCACCAGCATTGATTGTATCAATCGAACTGTTCATGGCTCTGGGCTCTGTCCAACTGTTCTCGTCTCTGTCCGTTGATCTCATTGTCTTCGTACTCAGATATGAATCATATTACACTATGACTACATACTCCGCGTAGAGCGAAGTGTTGTCACTGAGTTGTGGATTACGTGACCATTGCGAGACCAACGAAGAGCCACTCCATTATGAACAGCGGACTAGAAAGAGGTAGCAGAGTTTCAAATAATAGAAGTGTTGATATCCATTCGCGCGTCCACCAAATCGAACTCCCCATATCCATTGAGGGCTGGAGCCGAAGCCTGTCCATTGACTGGTGTTTCACCACTCGAATCACCTTCATCAGAGCTGCCACTATCACTCTCAGAATCTGATCCATCGTCCTCTTGTTCGCTAACAGAGACGTCATCATCGCGAAGTAGCTCCAGGTCAGCAACCTGATCAATTTCCATGGGCACATCCTGAGAATGTCCATTTTTTGATGTTCCATTCATCTGGGCGCCAGTGCGTTCAGCGGCCAGAACTCTAGGGTCCCGAGAAGTAGAGATTTCGTTCGTCTCTCCTTTTGAGGAATCTCGCGGTCTCTTTAAGAGCTTTCCAACGTAGCTCTTAACGTATTTCTTGATTTTTGCGCGCTTTTCGTCTGACAACGCCTCGAGTTTGGCGCCTGAACGGTATGTAGCACCTTTTTTCTCGAGTTCTGCGATCGTATGTGTGAGCTATGAGATCATTGTGATTAGTGTGAGGGATCAAGAGCTGAAATGAATATACCTCTTTTGCATGCTTCTTGAACTGCTCATCGTCCAGATGCTGTCGATACTGTGAGAGGTAGCCCACTACCACCGCACCGACAAGTTTGAGCAACTGCTTCTCCCTCTTTGCATCACGCTCGTTCTTTGTAGAAGATGAGGGTTTGCGTTTCCGCTCCCTGTCCTTCTCATTCTCTGAGCCACCCATGGCCCACTCCTTGCCTTTCGCCCTCTCCTTCTCTCTCCTTCTCCGCACTCTCTTCTCCTCGCTCCGTTGCTTTCGTGTCTCCCGTCGTTCCCTCTTCTTCGCTTCTTCTTCCACACTGGCCATCACCTCTGCCTCCTGCTGCAACCTGAGTTGCCGAGCGGCTTCATTGGCTTGAGCGATGATTGCGTCTAGGACATCTCGACTTGGCTGAGCGGGTTTGGAGAGCTTGACAGGGGAGGGAGTGGTTGTTGGGAGTGGTTTGAATTTACGAGGAGGCGTTCGCTGTGTTGGAATAGCTAGTGATTTTCCAACTCCTGTCATTGGAACCTCTTCTATTCTCGGGCGTTTTGTCGGCCGAGTATCTTCTTCATGCGCGGCTAGGATGATCTGAGGTGCAGCTTCATCGTCTTCCAGAGCCTATCAAAGCATGTTTTAGACTTTATTAGGCTAAACGGTCCCAGTGTATATCATACCCGCTTTCGTATCCTGTAAACCGCCTCGAGAATAGACCATTGCATTAGAATTTGCTCCGAAAGCGTCTTTACTTCCTCATTATCACCCCTGGTGTATGCTTCAATTATCGGCTCGATCTTTGAATCCTCGATCTTCGTCCGGTTGACAAACGGCCATTTCTGAATGTTTTCTAAGATGAGCGTTTGGATCTCGGCGTCGTCCTTGTACTCCTTCAATGTTGGGGTCATGAGAGTGAGACCACGTAATCGAGTGACTTGTCGGAGGACATCCTGGTCGTCAGTCATCTTGATGCGCTGCAGCAACTTCTGTAGGATTTTTCGACTCGTGGTCTGTCGAATGGCATTGATGACTTTGGGCACTTCCTTCTCCGTCATGGGTTTGAGAATAGGCTGCAATACCCAGGTGTCAACAGAGGTCACAAAGGCGGGGAGGCGTAGAGGCTAACCATGTAGTCTTCGTCCAGATTCCTGCTCTTCTTCTTCCTCGTGCCCTTGAGATTGAGGAGTTCAACCTCGTCTGTGATACCAAGCGCGTCCATGTAGAGGTCGTCCATTCCACCAAGGTCTGTCTGGGTTTTGCCTCCAATAAACCCGACACAGTTTGGCTCTCCACAATAGCAGATTTGGGCATCATTCCCGTAGCGGTCGACGTTATAGTTAAAGGTGAGTTCTTCGTCCTTCTTTATATCCCTTTTGGCGAAAATGCCCATGCGCAGTCGATTATGTACCACCCACTTGGCAACATAGCAGTTCGGATTGCAACTATGATTCGCAAATCTGCCAACATCACCTTTCTTAGTCGCGTCGATGAACTCGTCTTTTTGCAGCATCATAAAGTAAAAATGCTTGATGCCTTCGTCGGCGTAGTTGCGCATACGTTTCAGAAAGGAGGGTTGGCTAACCACCTCGCCTATGTATTCGTAGATGAAGTCGTCTCTGCACCCTAATGAGCAGGAGTGAACTCGGACAGGAAACGATAATGACTGGCGGACCTCTTGACATCCGAGCCAGCTCTGAGACCAAATCCCTTCTTCTCCGTTTTCACGATTTGGATATCAGCATATTGTCGCTTTTGGAATCTGGCGCAGCCAATTGTTCAATAACAAAGCGACAGCAGAGTGGTGAAACACGAGCCGACCTCTGATTTTGGCAATATTGACGACACCTACATTCCCCTTCTATGCACTCTACTTGTGTGAGGCGGTTTATGCAATCCGAGTTGGCGCCACACGCTCTGTCGGGGTCATCTACACCTAAAACGAGGCTCAGCATGCCATACAGGCGAGAGATCGGAAAGAAAAGCTGAAATACCCAGTCTAAACTGGCATTCGCATGTCATAGCATCTTCTTGCACTTTGGATCGACCGAGGGTTTTGTACTGGTGCCAATTGGTCTCCAATCGCTCGAAGGTCGCAAACGCAGCGTTCTCTGCTCGCGGAAGGTTGGCTATAAGCTGCACAGGAGCAGTCCCCTTCTTCATAGGTACGGGAGTGACGCTCTTGCTCAAGACGTTTGGAGTGAGAGAGCGCTTTGAGTCGGAATTCGACAAGGATGACTCGCGCTTGAAATTAGGACGGACAGTGTAGTCCGAGTCGTCAACAAAGGGAATGTTGCTCTCGTTCTTGGTAATCTGAGAGACTATGGTACCGTCATTTGAGGCTGTGGTTGCGTTCTCGCCATCTGGATCAGCATCATTCGGGATAGCGGCTGGGTCTTGAACAGAGGGAGCCAAGGGTATACGCGGACTAAAAGAGTCATTTGCTGAGAATAATCCTGGCTCTGTCTTGACTACGGCTGTCCCTACTCCTGCATGCATTGGCCACTTGGTCTGCGCTACGCGTGTGTGGCGACGCGACAAATTAGCTTGAATAAGTGATTAGAGGCGAATAGATGCGGAATACAGCCGTGGGCACGTAACAGGCGACGACGAAGGGGCAGAGAGATGACCCGGGGTTCAAGGTAATGCATTCCTTTGTTATTCCAACTTGGAATGCGACAATGCCGGGAGAAACACGAAAACGGAAGAGACGGCGTGAGGACGACGAGGATGATGATGTCGGACGATGTAGTGCGAAAGTCGCGGTATCAGGAAAATATCCGGACAGAGCTGGGCCAGCGCTCGGTACCCAGACCACATGAACACCCTCGACCCTTCTCTGACTTGTAAATGCAGTAGCCTTTCTGGCTGTAAAACCCCCACCCGAAATTGCGTTCCATGCTTTCACTCGCAAGGATCAACTGCAGGAAGGCAGCGATGAATTCGCAACCGCCCAGACACTGATCACCGCAGAAACTGGAGCTGTCGAGTTTATGAGCATAAATCAGGACAAGAGTCTTGACAACATAGACTACTCCTGCCAGTATGCATCGTTACCAATTTCTCCTTCCTGGACCTGACCGTCCGCAGGTACATGGTCGGTGTTTTCGACAAGGTGACCAACGAACTTACCCTCCGCCATGCTCCTCTCTATCTCGTACGACACCAAGTCAACGCGTTCAAGAGCCTGGAACCAATACCGGAGTCGGGGCATGAGTATCAGCACGCTCGAAATGTTCTCGGAAAAGCATTTGGAACCAAAAAGGCCAAAGCAGCCATCCGATCCGCCGAAAAGAATAAGGTGGATGTAGCAGCTATGAAGGATGTATGTGCCTCTGCCGGTCCCTTATTTTCTCATTCCAACCATTCTCTCAGGTCGCAGATACTCTTCAGAGCACTATCCAATCAAAAACGGCTACACTACCAAAAGCAGAGGTAGCAAAAATAGAAGCAGATAGCAAACGACCCATACCTCCATTCAATGCAAGTGCAAGCAGTCCGTCCGAGGTCGGTCCCACGTTATTTTTCACCATTCGGTATTAAATAAGGATTTCTAGGTGTATAGCCAAGACGATATCGCACCTCCAGCTGAGCTCTCCACCATACCGGAGATCACAAGCGAGGACGGTAACAGCGCCAGTCTTCCTTGGTTCCGGTCACGGTGGATCAATGGGCACTTCAGTACCCTAATAAATAAGCCGAACAAACCGGACAAGGAAAAACTGTGAGTGCTTTTGGGTGCATCACAGCCTGTGTGGTACTAATGCCGTTTCAGAAACGTGCTTTTCTACATCTCCTGCATGTTCGCTTTCAGGAGGGCAGTTCCCAGGGCATCTTCCAAAGCTCACGATCGCGAGTCCCTACGCGAAAACATGACAAAGGTACCAGACAAGATCGTCGATAGTCTGATCGCTCGATTCACTGAAACGACGAGGGGCTCTACCAAGTGTGTAGAGGTTTTGACAACTGTTCAAACACTAACAACGGATTACTGTAGGATCCAAATGACCACAAACACAGAGGCTAAACTGTTGAACTACATGTTCGCTCTCTGCTTACGCTTAGACAATTACATGACGGATCACACTGCGCTCGCGGTTGATTTAGCTATTTCTACCACGTCGTAAGCGCTCCAACTCTCTTCAGTTTCCTTTGCCCGCCTCATGATACCACATAGAATCATACAATACTTCAAATATCTGGGTTGTGTTATCGACAAACCCAATGCGGCTGAAAGGGGTAGGATTGGCCTAACAGCCGAGCAGGCCGTCGCCAAACGAGCCATTCTGCGTGTTCCACCCACATTCCCACATCCATCGAAGAGGCGGGGTGGTCGGAACTAGGCGGACTTGGACCGTCGTTTAACCTGTGTTGCAGTATTGAATGCAGATCAATGTCTCCCATCAGGCCGTACTTGAGTGCCATTTGAACGAATGGCATGACTAGGGAGCCAGACTCATCCCAGAATTCACGACTGCTAATGTCCATGAAACCGATCTCAAACAATGATCAAGCCCCTCTTTGCCATTCAATCACAAGCAGTGGATTATGACAATCTTTAATCGACCAGTGCAGGTTTAGGAGCCGTGTGATCGACGTAGTTCATGTCACTTAGGAACTAGCTGGACCTACATTCTCCCAGCTAGGTATCTTTTTTCGCAATACCTATCATTTTGCTCGAGATGATGATATTGGCACTCAATGGAGGGAACGATCGAGGGGTGAGAGGAAAACCGGGACGCTGCTTCGAAGAAGCAAGCTCTAAACTTGGCTCATTGGGCACCGCATGGTCATTTTCCAATGTTTCACGTTCAAATGTACAGCGAGTCGCACTGACTGGCCAGCGCTGCAACATTTACATACAGTATGATCTACATCCTGTCCCATCCGCACGGACTGGCCATGCGCCTTCATGCCATGAAGTGACTCTACAGAAGAGCAGCCGTCGGGGCTGAACCAATAAGCAACCTGGCAATTGTTTGGGCGCGGGGTCTACAAGAATGTTGGTCAGTGTGACCGTTGTGATTCTATGATAGAACTTCTCACTGGCGCTTTTTCTACGGACTGTCGTCGCGATCGCAGTCAACTCGAGAATAAAACGGAATAATTTGAAGCTATCGGAAATATAAGAAGTCGCACTCGTGTGGTAGTGAATCAGTACCTACATGTCAGTCATCCTTGTTTTCGGATGGCGCCTTCTGATGAGGCTCCTTGAGTTCGGGCTGTCGCCCCTCGACTTTGCCTTTCGCAGAAGCATCAAGCTCTGCATTAGGTTCTTCTTCGTCGTATTCATCGATAGGACCGGCCATGTTGATATCGCGAGGCGACGAAAGAGATTCAAGGGTCTGAGAATCAGAGGAGAACTTGCCCTTGATATGCTTCAGCGCCGCCATGTTAGTTACTGCTCATGATAGGGAACATGGGGAGACATACCTTGCGGATGGGAGAGGTTGTCTCCGAGGCGTCCTGCGTCATTTCGCGGGGAGCTGCTGTCTCAACAGGGGTCTCCTCCTCTCCCCTTTCCTCCTGTTCTTTCTCCTCTTCCGCTTCTTCCGTATCCTCGACCTTTGTCATGCCCTTGGTGTTGGCGACGACGTCGCATTCCATGCTGTCGTCATCGTCGTCATCCTCAGGATCACTCATCAAGACATCCTGGTCTTCTTCGTCTGTGTGTGCCGTCGAGCTTCCAGTCTCGGACGACATATCTTCATCGGGTGTATCCCAGGATTCATCGTCCATGACGACGTCAATCAACTAAGAAGGGAGTGAACAAATAGAATTTGCTGAAGGACTACAAGCTGACCTGAGAGTACCTGTCAATGAGGAGGGGTTCCTCTTGGGCGAAGAAGGGTCGCGGAGCAAATCCGGTTGGCCCCGGGGAGTACGAAAAATTATTTAGAGTATTCAAGTGAATTTCCCACATAGGGTCGAATATCCGGCCTGGGTCGGAGGAGTTGGAACCTTTTCGAGGTCGCCCATGCTTGTGCGTTCGCCTTTGCCTAGCAATGGCTTTGAAGCGGAGGGAATGAGGGGGAGGAGTGTCCAATCGCTGCACGTGCTTGCGTGACCGGCGCGTCTTCGTGGGCGGCATCGAGTGCTTTGAAGAGGCGGGCGTTGACACTTCCTCAACCACCTGGGTGACGAGAGCGGTAACGGGCAGAACCTCCTTCTTGACAGGAGCTGGCTTGGGGACGACTTCTCTTCTCTGAACAGTAGCTGCAACGACTGGTGGCAACATTGGCTTGGGATACCTGAGGTCGGAAGCGTTCGAGCGCTCAGATGGACTGGGGAGCCAGTTTAGTTCTCGAGGAGACTGTGTGATATATAGCATACCTCCAAGCTCGTTCTGTGAAAGGGTACCAGTCACGTTGGGAAGAATAGGAGGGTCTTCGTGGTGTGACGGTGAGAGGTGCTTTGATAGTGGAGAATGAAGCGATAACCGGTGGTGTGGGGGGAGTCTGCGGGCGGGGCTTAATCACCTCCTGGGGAGGTTCCATGATAGGTGTTTCAGTCTTCAAGACCTGATACGACAAGTATTATTAACATAATCAATGGAGTGTGAAGGAGCATGCATACTGGGGGTGCCGGAGCGACTGCTCTTTTAAACATGTACCCAACACCCAAACAGATAGCGAGGTCAACGAGCGTGGAGGCAATGAACGACATTGCGATTGTGGTAGGCGTGTACAGCTGATGTAGGTTTCTTCTTTAAGTAGGGGTCGCTATCCTCGTGTGCAGCGCACGGCGCAAGGGATGGGCAGGTCGCGGCGCCTGCGTCGGGGGAGATGATCAACACTGCAAGCTTCAGAGAATTGCAGTATGAAGCGCCTAAATAGACCGGAGAGCAGCCTGGATGAGGGCGGTAGGACGCCGTACCGAACCTTCGCGGTACCCACGTGTAATTTGTGAAGGGGAGTCCAGGGAAACGCATGTCTCTCATAATAAAAGGACTCAAATGCCACCATACCTGTGCAGATCCACCTAGAGAGCGCGACGCCTCAATGTGTACAGCCCCCGTCTTTTGTCTGTGACTGGATGAGGGAGTGCAAAAATCAGGGGCCCGCAGACAATTATCAAAATAATGCATTGAAGAGATTCCAGATCATTGGAAAATGTGGGACGTTTTAAAGGATGGCTGGAGTCAGGAGGGTGCAAGGGCGATCGGATCGCGCTTGATGGCAGGGACCAAGATCCTCATTTGTGACCAGGCAACCTCAAAACGCGCCGAGGTACCTGGTCTTCGGTGTCCCAAGTGCATGGCTAAAGGAAAGTAAGCACAAGGTAGAGCAAGACTGAGGACAGCCCACCTGGTCGATGAGAACACGACGTCTTTGCTTTTTTGGGGGCCCTTGTGTCGCTTCATCGTCTCCGCCGTCTTCTACCACAGGACAAGAAAGCATGATCTCCGATTGGCTCACCGCCGCTTTGCCCGAAACTTTGGGCCTATAGTTATCTCACGTAAGATTACAGGGAGCAACGTATTGGGAGAAAATATACTTCTCAGCCGCCAATTCCTCCGCACGAGCCTTTCGTTTTTGTGTCCTCCTGGAAGGAGCTTCTGTGGCACAGTCTTTGACACCACCTCCCGTTTCTGATCTTTGTGCAAGGGAATTACCGTTCGGAGTCCTCTTTGAGCCGGAGACTGGACTTACTCTGGTCGCACAGTTGCTGGTTCCTTCTTCTTGGGCTTTGGTCGCTTTAGGGCAGGGGGAGGAGGTTCTGAAGACAGCTCTTTCGGCGAAGGAACGTCTTCCACCACAGCCTGCTCGAGGAGGGCTCGGGAAGGTTTGGGGCGGCCTTTCTTCTTCGCTACTGGTTGCCCCTCCGTCGCCCCATCCTCTACTGGGTTCGCAGAGTCTCGATTTTGAGTAGGAGTGGGCTTTGCTGCTGTAGCGTGCTTGGGTTTCCGAATGGAGGCAGTTGGGATAGGAGCAGGAGCAACAATCAGAGCGAGCTCGTCGTCATCTGATTGATACACTTCCTTTGTAGGCGCTGGTGATATCCTCTTCTTCGTGCGTTGAGGTTTGCGAAGGCGCGAAGAAGAGGCCTTTGGTTTGGTGGCTTGCTGTTTCGGTACATCGGTGGATGGAACCAACAAGGGGTTTGAGGTAGATCTCGGTGGTAAATGAGAGTACGTTGCAGGAGCTGTGACGACGTCCGCTGCTTTCGCCACCGCAGTTAAGTTAGCTGGTGGCCCGACCGGAGACTGAGGTGGCGGGACGCGTCCTTCGACGTGTTCCGGTTTCACTACGGCCGAGTTCAAGTTGAGAACGAGTTTGTTTGCAGATTTCTCAAATTTCGACAACCTGTACAACTCCGACGTCAATTGCTTGCGACGCGACTTAGCAGAGCGACCACTTACCCTCCTTTATTCCTAAACCTTTCTTGCTGTCGGGCTAAGCGTTCGTCTCTCAAGCTCATAGTTGGCACAACTGAGTGAAAGAGAGATGACGCTCAAGGGTATATTGCTTTGTTTCGCACCACCCGAGCGTGCCCCAAGGATTGCGACCTTCGCTTTCTTCTCAGCGAAACACCTGGTCCGATATTCATCCTTTTGGGAAATAATGGCTCAATACGGTAGATGGACAATAACGACAATCTAGCAACTCCAAGGGTATCCCAACAACCAACGCCAACGCCAAAATGCTACCTCAGTCTTGACGTCCCCATCGCCGGTGCTTGCGCAAGCTCCCTGTCGGAGCATATAAGTATGTAATACATGGCCCGCTCCAGAGTGGATCCCCACCTAAATGCTGAATCGATACATTTCTTCACCTCCCGATAGCTCACAACAAGGCAACTCTTCTCGTCCCGCGAGACCAGCATAATCTTCTCATCCGATCCTGCGTCGAGCTATCGCCCAGCAGCGAATCACCAGCGTCAGCCTGAACACTCTGCTGCAAATGCATGACTAGGCGTACTCACCTTGTTTAAGTGAAGTAGTACATGTGAAAGACTGACCACGGGTTTGCCGTTTTCGTCCATCTGGTGGAAGACAAAGTCGCGAAAGAGCTTGACGATGTACCGGTCGCCCGTTTCGGACCATCTTTCGTCTCGTGCAAATCTATTGAGTGTGGGTCAACAGGGTTGGAATGCGGTCTAGAAGCAGTTGGAGTGGCGCACTCTGGGCGTTCGTTGATAAAACCGAACTTGCACAGAAGGCGGATGAGACGTCCATTTTCTAGCTCTGCCGCCAGTTGCGATTCAAGTCCGTCTGTACGGCTTTAAGGGTATTAGAGAACAGCAGAAAAAGAGGCGAGGTTGGAAACGGACAATTGCATGGTATCCATTTCAACCAGTAGCCTTCCTCCAACCATGTCAAAGATTTGGCCAATAGTCTATGACGTCACAATGTCAGCCAAGTTCAGCGCCGCAAATTATGCAATGAACTTTATGCGCTCCAGGTTTGGACAATAACCACGAGACGACTGTCCGAAAATCGGGACTGTAGCTCCTGGAGATCATGTCCATCGCCTTCATGATATTGATGGAATGCGGTTCTGCCATTTTCGCGCAAATGCAGAGCAATAGCCGTCCAAATGCCATCATGTCCTCTTGCTACGATATGTGTATCAGTGGTCCACAGTAGAGCCAATGATCGCAGAAGGGTGGTGGAAAGCATACCTGGTGGAAAGCGAGGTCCATCCGAGGGTCATGCGCCACAACGTCGAGCACTCCACAGCAATTGATCCGAATCCTGTACCAATACCAGTGAGTTTGGGTTTTGTCACCAAACCTGTGTGAATTACCGCGAAGGACCAGTCAAAAGCACTTTTGTTGGGTCCAATACCCTCAGCGCCAGGCCTCGATCGTGCACGTGCTTCATGGCGTTCGCTATCTGGATGATATAAGACCACAATAGTCCCTCGGGTATAGCATCGACAGGCTCAGCTTTCCCTCGAGTGGGAGGGATAGGGGCAGAGGGTTTGGGTTTGATGTGGTGGTCGAAGAGGGTGACGGCTCGAGGGAAGTATTCATATGCTACGATGAGGGCTTTAAGAGGAAGGTGATCAGTGTCACACGTACTAAGTTGGGCGAAGAGACGTGGCTGACAATTATCGTTGAATGCTCGGGTAGTATATGCTTCCCGGACGTGAACGATATTCGGGTGGATAATCTTTGACCATGCCTCGATGGGGGCGAGAACAGACTCGTGGGGTAAGCGGAAGCCTGCGGCTCGCTCAGTGTCGGGTGAGCCATATGACCGGGTGACTCTTACCCTCCACTCTCCTGAGAGCATAAACATTCCCGTTTGTTGAGTTGATGGCGCGATAACAGCTCGAATGCCAGCCCCCAAAGTACCGTTTCCTCTCCGGAGCGGCATCGAGTTGGATTAATGTGTGATAGACGTGGACTTCCTCTGGTGCAGAGAGAGGAAGAGTGGCTGGTGCCCAAATATCCTCCGCTCGATATTGAAGTTCTTCCCGAATGGGATCTCGCATGAAGAAAACATGGTGGGGTTGTTTGGGTTCAGGAATCGGGACGGGTGTTCGGTTGTAGAGGTGGTAGTTTGGAGGTGGGCGAGGATAGGCGGGGGCATTTGGGTCATAGTAGGGATGCGAAGATGGATCAGGGCCGAGGTTCTGTAAAAGAGCGGGTAAGGAAGGCGAGACGATAGAAAGAGAAAGAGATGGACCAGGTGCTCCATGGCAAGGTTGTCCAATTGGAGTGCGGCGGCAGTATGAGGATCGAGATCATATTGTGGATCATAGTGTGGGATGAGATCCGTCTGGTGAGGGAGAGGAAAGGAGGGGGCGGATGTGAAAGGGGGAGCCTTGGGGACGAATACGGGGGCGTTGAGGTGCTGGGCGGAAATTGGAGAGGATACTCGTTGACTAGGGGCGGTCAATATGCGGGAACAGGTCATACACTCTTACTTACGGGGACTGTGATTCGCTCGCATCGAGCGCTGAGTCAGATGGAGCAGCGCCAACCCCGGGCCGTTCATCGGGCTAGAGGGGGTACTTGAGAATGACATTCAGGTAGACTAGGAGGAGGAGGAGGGTGACAGACTGGAGGGTGAAAGAACTCGCATCCTTTGCCCTCGAATTTACACGACCTAACGCAAGGTGAACGAAACGAAGGAGCGTCGGAGCGGGGGGAACGCACCCGTGGATAAGTAGATTGCGACACAATCGCTGTGACAAGTCTGTGACACGACTGAGCTTGGTGCATGGAGGGCGAAATAGGGAGGACGGAACCGATTACGGCCTTTGGAGTGGCAGGACGATCTGGACGGTCTGGGCGGTCTGGATGTGGGCTAGCTGCTGGATGAGGAGCATGACCATCTGGAGAGGCCACACGTGCTGCTGCTGACGCTGTTGCTGGGTTCACAATCCGAATGGGCACCGACTGGGGCGGCAGCGCGAAGTACGCCATGTTCATGGAATAAATAAACATAAATAAACATAGATAAACATAAATAAATAAACAGCCAAACAAATAAGCAAGATTGGGAAAACAAAGCAGAATAAAGCGGGTCGCGCCTTGACCTCGGACCCTAATCCTAATCCCTAATGGATCGTAGTGGAATCGCCGTCGGGACCGCCGCCAAGAAGACGTTCAGCCTGAAGGGTCACCCCCAAGTTGACTCTCCCGCCGCCTGTACGTCCCCCCGAAGCCTTGTTCCTCCATGCTTGCTCTTTCTGACGATGATGACGATGCTGGCGACGCTGATAACGCTGACGACAACGACGTTGAACTTGCAGACGACGCCAGCGATGAGGTACGCAGCCACCAATCCAAGGCTCGAGTATTCTAGACTCGCCAAATTCTCAAATTCTCTTTTCCAGGACAATGTCTTTGACAACGACCGAGATACAGGACCTGGCCCCTCTCCACTCGCCCAGCCCCCAATTCGCGCGCCTGCACCTGTACCGATCAAGAAGGCGCACCCCCGACATCTCAACCTCGACTCTTCAGACACTGGTATGGATTCTCCAACCTACGATGGTGACGTAGAAAGCACGTCGACCGCCACTGCCGCCGCTGCCAATCACAATCACGGACGTCATGTACATCAACACCACCGCAGTTTGCTCTCTACCTCCACCCTCAACTCTCCCTCCCAGTCCCTCACTCCCTCTGCTACCTTGATGCCCACCTCACCCGGCCCAGGCCCAGTTGCAAATGGCACCACCTCTACTTCGAACCACAACCACGACGTATCTCGCCCCATAATCCCTATCATCGTCCCAGACGAACCCGCTCCCGTTGCAGCTGCCGCTAATGCCTTCAACCCCGCTTCCTTGTCCGATACCGACATCCGGACATATGTCCAAAACGCCATCGATGGCGAGACCCACCGTCCATACAAGATCAATAGGCCCCCAACCGATCGTCCTATTCGCGTATATGCAGATGGTTCGTTACATTCCTTGTTCATCTTCCCTGCATCTTTCTCACCTCTCCTCAAGGTGTCTACGATCTCTTCCACTTCGGGTACGCACTTCAACTTTTCCTAGCATACAACTCCAATTCTCACCTTCACCGCTTCCCACAACGCAGGCACGCTCTCCAACTCCGGCAAGCAAAACTCTCCTTTCCTCAAGTTTACCTCCTCGTCGGCGTTTGCTCCGACGAGTTGTGTCAACAACACAAGAGCCGCACAGTCATGACCCATGCAGAGCGTTGCGAATCTGCTCGGCACTGTCGATGGGTCGACCAGGTCGTCGAAGATGCTCCCTGGGTAATTGACGACGCCTTTCTGGAAAAGTACCAGATTGATTATGTCGCCCATGACGAAGATCCATACAAAGGCACCGACGTCGATGACGTCTATGGGCTCTTAAAGTCCCGAGGTATGTACAATAAGGTCTGCTCAATAGAACCCGATGTGACCTTGATATTGATCCAGGGAAATTCATTCCAACCAGACGGACTCCTGGCGTCTCGACTTCGGAACTGCTTGAACGCATGGTCGTTGGATATAGACACGGAGACTGGGACCCCAAGCTGGAGAAGATGGGCCACCCAGAACTCAAATCTCGTCAGGGATCACCTCTCCTGCGCTAATTACGCACATATTCTACTACACTGTATACTCTAAAGCTTGCAATGCGCAACTCAATTGACACACGAAAAGGTACAAGGAGACTACGGCATGACACGGAAATGGACAGATGTGTTGAGAAGACGATCGACGACGCCGTCCTCAGTCTTCGTACGGGATCTCCCTTAACATTTGTAAGCATCGACCGCGGATCAGCATTAGGGAACACCTACGACCGCAAAGACCGAGAAGTAGCCATATAGTACGTTGAGAAGCCATACGATGGCCCGAGGAACGTGCCGGGGTTGAGAACGTGGCACCCCTCGTATGTGACTTCGTAACGTTCATACGAATCTGCGAGGATAACCTTGGACGAATCAGTGTCGCTCTTCAAATTTGGGGGGCGTGACACTCACCGCTGTCGGCATAGGATAAAGCCGTAGCGAGTGATCGTATTCCCAAAACGTGGCCTGCACGGCCAATGAAAGCGGGGATAGGTGACCCTGATCCAGAATCGTCTGAACGAGCTACTCAGGAGAATCAGTGACGGGCCCATACTGAAAATTTAGAGCGAGGCGCACGTATTTCTTCAAATCTGCACTCTCTAGATCAGGCTTGACGCCCACTAGATTTCGCACCATCTTCGCCATCAAGTCCTCTCGAAAAACGACAATTTCCTGCCCCATGAATTTTATTCGACACGGATTTGAGCCGAACACGGCATGGGCAATTTTGTTCGAGAGGCGTTGAGTAAAGGTGGAAGGGATTGGCCGACGAGGGAGGAGGTCGGAGGACCATGGGTCGTTAGGTCCTGGGATAAATAGGAAGTGGCTGTAGTGGTTGATGCGGGGAAAGGAGACGATGAGATCGCCCAACGCGGTGAAGTTGTCTGCGACGCAGGTTAATACCGTACCCGGCCACACAAGGAGGGGTAAAGACAAACCTCGGTAGGCATCCATCTCCAAATCGGTGGTGACGTTCTTACTCGAGAAATTGCCGCAGAGAATGAACACTTTCGGAATAAAGTCTCCACTTACACAACTCTGGAACATTTTTTGCAGTCCCTCCATCGCCCTCTCATTATCTAGGCGAACGTCGGAAATGGCGAAGACGGTCAGATCGGAGAATTCTTCGATTTTGGTTGCCCATTTTGACTGGCAGAACTGAGTAGGAGACAGGTCAATGATATAGGAGCACTGACATCTTCTAATACGGTGGTAGCCCCTTTGCCCAGGAAGTCGATGTGGCCGTATATTGCTCTGCGGTATGACGATTATCATAGCGCCAACACAAGCGAATATATATCGGGCTCACCGGGAAACACTTCTTCGCTCACTAGGGGGATGGCCAATGGCGATCACAGAGAGTACTTCCTCATCCGTGTATTCACCCTCCACCAATACAAACGCACCCTCCGTAAATAAACCTTCACTAGGGCCCTGAGAATCGAGTCAGTGAGATTAGGCGTTTCCCAGGTGATTCCAGACCGAATACCGCTTGAGAGATGTCCAGAGGGACGACCCCATCCAGATCCTCGAGGCATAATCGGCCTTCAGGTGATCGAGTGAGCATACCGAACAAGAGAAACCGGCCCCCGGATCGACCGAGTAGGTTTTGAGTCGATGTAAGCTGTCAGTTTTCAACCTAGTCAACACGGGTCCCGAGTCCCTTTGCCTAGCTAGGCACCACGCCTGGTTAGGCGATAAATAAATACCTTGAGGTAGCTGGCCCGATCACGTCCTGCAAACGCAGGCGGGGAAAAGTTTTCATTCCGTAGGACAGTTTGCTTGATGATGTTGTGCCTATCTCGTAAGAACAGAGCTCGAGAATCCGGTGCGCCGGCAATACTCGGTTTCCCTGGAGCCCTGGAATTCGTGGAGATATGGTGTCGTACAGGTTTGAGAGCATACATCCCTACCTCTCGAATGTCTGTCTTTCGTGCGAGAAATGCCATCGAGGCATTTCGAATGCGTTGATGAAATGAAGGTGGTGCTCCGGATCTATATCTTCTTCCTCTCCTAGACCAATATTTGCAGAATTCTTCTCTACGACGCTCTCGTAGGCCTTGACGAGAAGCGGTTTTGTAACAATCGTTGAGCAGTCTTGGTAGAGTGTGTCAATGGAATGGAACAACTAGAGCACGGAGACCAATGGCGGACCATCCTGATTGAGATACTCTTGAGCTATGATATCAAGGGAGGAGACGACGTCCTCTTGCGCAATTTCGTGCTCTTCCAAAATGCCAAGCAGATATTTGAGTGCGTCTGGTTGGAGCGAGAGCAAATGCTTTCGGGTGAATACCTGTAGTACCACACCTCAGTAAATACGCCAGATCATTCTCTCGTCCCAGCAACCTTTACCTTTAATATCGCCTGTTGATGATCCATCGCAGTTTGGTGGAAGGTGGAAGACAAAACAAACCTAATAATCTTCGACCCCATCATCCTCGAACTTTCGAGCTGTTCGGTTGTGCTCTATGACTACTATTACATTTATATAGCATTGGTATCAAATCACCATCAACGGGCGGTGAACGAACTGCCTTGCGGGGTGAAGCAAAATGTCTATCGATCGGGAGTCCCTCAGTGAGCGTGGATTTGGCAGCAATTAGAGGCACACGTAGGACTAGTCAAGCAGGGCCAACTAGGGTTTGCAGGAAAAAACGGCTGTCATCATTCTTGACTCCCATGTCGTCCCCAACGACCCCGACGAACGCAACTCATGTCCACTCACTCCCACGTTTTTACAATAAACACATGTAGAACGTCTTTGTGAGATCCATTCGCGTACAAGTGCGACGACTAGCTGCTGGCCTTGTTGCAGCTCGCGCCAGGGCTATATATCTACAAGAGCGGATAAGACGCCCCACGCATGATGGCGTCCATCTCGTCACAGGGCCTATCAGACAGCGGTGGGATCGGACGCCGTGACTCTGGTGTACTTTGTAACCAGCGCCAGGCTCACTATCCGAGTGGTGGCCTGCTGATCGTTGCACAACTCAAGGGTGGCCTCTTTCTTCTACTTTACGTTCAGTACCACTCTGCAAAGTCGCACACCCGCGTCGACGAGCATTCGCAATCTAGAAAACGAAGTGTCCTCTGCTTTTCGTACCGCGCTGTCAGCACTCTATCTCTTGCAAGGTAACTTATATCCACTACAATACCCTGTTCACGGCCCCCGCGGTTGTCATTCCTCTCACCCGCGTCTCCATGTTCGTCCCTCGAACGCCAAAAAGCACCTGCTCTCGGATTCGTCTCACCGTCCTCTCGAATCTCAGCATAAGCTTCGTGTATATACGCCTTTGCCACATGGTGTATGAAAGAAGTCGTCAGTGCCGTTCGCTATAGAGTCGTTCCGTGATAGTGATCGTGATACACCCCCCACTCGCCCTCAGTTTGCGGCGGACGTCAAGATTCTGTTGTCACCCCGACCTCTGCGGAGTCCTACCAGAGTGGTCCACTGGACGGAGAAGACTGGGCGAGGAAGTGGTGCGTCGCCTCATCACGAACTCAATACGCTTACTAATGGATCATAATAGTATTGTTTATGTGCAGAGTACCTGGAACTCGAGAAATTGGCAGAGCACTCAAGCTCCGGTCGAAATCACCTGGCCGCTCGCATGCTTACCCTCGTACGTCTCTCTCTCTAGATTGATTGGGATGCCTCGCTTACTGCACCTGCACACCCGCGTGGCATTCCATTCACGTATGGAACAGACCAGCTCCTCAAGAGCAGCCATGACTTCTGGGTCAATTGGAACATCTTCTATTAACATCAGCCCTGTTGGGAAGCATTCAGAGAAGAGAAGGAGTGAGCCTACTGCTGTCCACATTTTTCTATGGTGTAAAATCCAAGTTTTTTCTCTGAAACGACCGGACGCAAAGAGGACTGGATAGCCAGAAATACACCTTGAATGGTCAGTGTATGAACGATAGCTGATCCGACTACTACGGCTCTCGTCGTTAGTGCCATACGAACGAAGACGTTATTTCATACTTACTGAGGACACGTGAGCCGCTCACTCGTCCCTTCCTCTTCTTATCGATCGTGAATCGATTTGTTTCGACTGGTCGAGCCCCACGGTTCCAGACCAGCTTCCTGCTTCTCGAGGCACGCGAGTCGGGCCAAAGATCTGATTCGCCCCACCAAAACTTCTCGAGGGGGCACATATTCTGTCCCACCCAGTCTGCACGCTGTCCTGTCTGCCAGGCCACACATTTTCCGTGCGGTGAGCGGATTGCAACGGTCGACACCCGGATACATTCCGGAACGTTCCACGATTCCCTGACTCCTGTCATCTCCCAGTGCGCTCGAATCAATCCCTGTTAAACCTACCAAGGCCCATATCCATCAATATCCATGAATTCTCATCGGTCTAGACTCCGGTTTGGAACCAGAGGGGAACCCTGGCCCTTCTGCCACAAGCTGCCTTGTGACAAAACGCGCCAGTCCTGTCACAAAGCCCACCATATCCCCGTAGAAATACTCTCCGAGATCTTTCTATACACGATCCAAGGCGATCCACGCTCCCAACCGAATTTGATGCCTGTGTGCCGGCACTGGTACGACATTTTGCTTTCCATTCCGGGCATCCACTCTCAATTGAGGATCGGCTTGTTGACAAGGAGAAAGGACGTGGAGAGGTTTGGGTGGAGATGGCTCCTTAATGTGATTATTGATACGGGTGGTTTGCGGGATGAAGATTTCGATCCTGTCGAATTTAGTGCATGCCTTATAGCCGCAGCCGAGGTAGCATCCAGATGGCGTTCGCTTGCACTTGTTTCACTTCCACCTCCTGGAACATACAAAGATTTGCAAATTATGCAGCCTTTGCTGCAGCTTGAGTCCTTCAAACTCACTGCAAGTTGCGAACTGGGCAACTTCCTGAATCCACTTATCACCACAATCACCACAACGGTCACTCCACGATTGACCGTCATGGAAGTCTTTCACCTTGATGCTGCAATCCACCTTGTGCAACCTGTTCACTTCCAAATCTTCTCATCCCTCACAACCCTCAAACTTCGTTGTAGGAGGATGCAGAATCCTGTTGATATCCTCCCATTCCTTCATAAGCTGGAGATCTTTGAGGCCCATCACCTTTCCCTCGCGATTTATCCACCAAGCGTCGAACTTCCTCTGACCCAGACCCTCCGTAACTTGCATCTGAAATCTGTTTCTATCCAATGGATGGAAGGCCGGACCTTTCCTGCTCTCGGAGCATGTTCTATCATATTCCCACAGCATAGTGATGCTATTCGGTCTGTGTATATGCCTTCTTGTTTGATTCTGAAATATGAATTCAATAAGCTTGGTGCCCTTGAGCATTTTCATTGCCCGCGCCTGGGCGAGTTGGAGGTGAAATGTGGCCAATGGAGGAAATGGAGAGGGAATTTGCAGCTTGCCGCTTTGCATCCCATTTTTGTTGCTGAGAGCTTGACCCGTCTGCACCTGGAGATCAAATGCAGTGAGCGTCTATTGACTTACATGCTGCGACTTGTCCCAGCTCTGGAAGAGCTTTGGATGGGACTTTCGAGCCCTCATGCTCTGAGCAGCGCTATCTTCCTGGCATTTGCTGCTGGAGGACGCAATGAAAGTGCAGGCCAACCAAGCCAGACCATTGAGCCACTCTGTAGGAAACTGAGGAAGCTTCATTTGCACTACAAAAGATGGTCGAGAGGCACAGAAAGAAATGGGCTCATCCCAGTCTTTGGTGCTATTGTGACATCACATCCGCCAGAGGAGCAAAATTTCTCATTTCGTTTAAGCCTTGGTGAAGGGTCAGGAATGCAGGAATGGATGGTCCATGAACCATTAGAGAAATTTGACGTTGGATTAGCAAGTGACACCTTCATTGGGGTTCCAAGCCCGCATGGCATAGTTCACTTATCAAGGGCTTCAGTGGGTAGTGGTAGTGGTGACCTTACAAAATTGAGGTACTTTCTGCCTCCTAGAGAGTCGGCATATATCTCAATTGATGGACATCAAGAAATTTCCATTGATGATATCTTTTCTTTTGATAACCTCAAAGAAGTGAGGGTGTACAATTCAAAACTCACAATTAAGACAAACGCCCAATTTTCATCCAATGCGCCCCATTTCTATACGCTCAGGGTCCTTGTTGTGCCCTCTGCTCCGTCGTCGTACTTGGCTGGTCAAACCTTTCACAACCTTGAGATATTCAAGGAACTATCTAGTGACTGTAGTGACAATCCAGGACAGGGCCCGTTGACAGAAATGCCTCTCTGCACTAGATTGAGTGTGCCGCTCTCCAGACTTGCTACTTTGAAGCTTCCACAGATCCGTGAATTGAGCGTATACATTGATCGCGAAACAGTCAATTACATATGGGAAAAGCACATTACAGTCAATGCAAATCTGTCAGGATTGAGGCTCCTAAATTTACGGGTCAGCGATCATTATTTCCGGTTGCCTATCGTTGATATTACCCATATCCTTGGATCCTTATCTGCTCTGGAAACCCTGGTTCTCAATCGCGAGCATCTAGTTATTCCATCCGTCACCTTGTTTGAGGCCTTTATCCCAATGAATGTACAGGGGTCTTCCGGGTTGAACCAGTCAATTTGGGATGGTCAGATACTTTGCCCCAGATTGGATACTTTGCAGATTGAAGGTATTTGGCTCACTGGGGGACGGGAGCTGATGCCTATTCTCAAAGACATCGTCTCTCTCCGTGCTATTGCTGGATCACCATTGGAGAGTTTCACCATTCATTATCAGGGTCCCTCGGACAAAAAGTGGGAGCTGATTGGGAAGGATGGAAGTTTTATTATGCAAGATGTTGTTCCAGTTCAGAGCCTTCAACTTGATATTTGAACTGAGTGGCTTTGGCCCGTTCATTGCAGTGATCATGCTCAGAATGATATCAGAACTTTGTATATAGGGATATTTCTCCATGCCCTGCAAGTCTTAATTTATTCCTGAGAACAAACATGGCTTAATTCTGAATACTGAGCACTCATACACACCTTTCCGTTCTAAGTTCTCTGCACCCGACCCACGTGTGTGCTGCTATGCCAAGTTCTTGAACTTGGTTCTGCAAGAGGGATCGGCCGGGAGGAGCGTATCCAGAAGGGAATTGTGCTCGCGATCCATTAGCATTCTCCTGATGCTTGTGAATTTATCCCGTGTCCGTTGATCAGTGTGCAGCTAGGTCTACGCTTCCCAGAATTACCGCGGAGACGAAGTATCGATCTCGCCAGCTCCCTCTGTGCGTGGTAACTGTTAGTGGGCTACGAGTTATCACATGCTTCACATCTGGCTCTTGTTTGATGTTTCCGCGCGACAGGTCACGTAGATAGGAGAATGAATATCGCGCATGATGCCTTCTTACAGTGCTCCCTCACCTCTTCGTGCGCTACGTCTTCGACAAGTTATGAGCCATATAAGCTCAGCTGGTCGGCGAGGATATTTATAGTACTCGCTCACACCTGAGCAGTAAATGATCATCATAGCCCTCACCCGACCTTAGACAGCCGATAATTTCATTCATTTCTTTCTTCTCGATGAAGGACGTAAATGCCTTCTACACCCTTTGTGTGTAACATAAACCATGCAAACTCTGGAAATCTACGTGTAGTGGGCCTTGGATACGTTGTGATGTTCTATTCTGGGGCCCACGAGGCCTTGCGAGTAACACCCAAGTCTCTGAGCCTGCCCGTTTCGAGTTCGTACACCCAGCCATGGACTCGGACATCCTTCTTATCCGCCCAAGCGTGCTGGATGATCTTGGTGTTGACGACATTCTCGACCTGCCTCTTCACAGACTCGCGGACCTGATGAATTTGAATATGAGTATATATGAGTGAGTGATGGGGGGCGGGTAAGTGGGAGAGGTCACGGCCGGGACATGGATGGATGGGACTGACAAGGATGTCGACGGCCTCGGCCTGCGGCTTCGAAGCGAGACCGAGCGAGTCGGCGAGCTTGACGAGCGGGGTGAGCCATCGGATGAGAGGCTGGTTCTCGTCCGGGGGGAAGACGGGCGGTTTAGCACAGGTACTCCATGCACCTATGCATCCTCCGCATTGAGTATGGCCGGCAACGATCACTTGAGTGATGGAGAGGTGTGAGAGAGTGACAGACAGACATGAGACGTCGAGGTCGAGATGGGGAAATCGACGAACCGTGTTGGACGCCAAGGTGCTCGACGGCGTAGGTAAGTACAGAGAGAGCGGAATCATTGGGGTGGAATTGGCTACGAAAGAAGAAGGCGTTGATTTGATGGATGGGGAAAGCGAGAATGGCGGCGGGTCGAGGCGTACTTTGCGATGTTCCTATGGACGAACAGGTCTCCTAGTTTTGCTGCGAGTACTACGCCCTCAGGTACACGACTACCCGCGCAGTCGGGGAGACTTGGAGGGCGGCTCTTCTCCACTCGTCGTTGGTCGCCTGAAGTTGGGCAAGGACTCAGTTTTGGGACATGGAGGGTGGTTGTTGAGGTTGTTGAGGGTTAAGTGCGAAGGAGGCTGTTGTAGGTGTAGGAGTTGGGCTTCGATCGCGGGAAACCGGGATGGGCGATGATGAGCCGTGAGTGGGGGAGATCTGGTGAGTATACGGGGTAACCGGTTGGCTGTTCTTCCACGACACGAAGACGACTCTGGGCGCTATCGGCGATGGTACTCGCACGAGTCGTAACATATGCCACACTCGCTGTGGAGAAAGCAATGGCAATCTCCGCCGTCGTCCGCGCCTGCGACATCACATCGCACGCCTTCAACCAGCTCGTCCGTGGAGAAACCCTGACGAAAAGTGGTGAGTCGCCCGTAACCGGCTAGCCAGTCAACCTTACTTATCCTTCGCCTTATCCCACAGTGACGATTATCATAGCGCCAACACAAATGAATATATATCGGACTCACCGGGAGACACTCCTTCGCTCGCTAGGGGGATGGCCAATAGCGATCACAGAGAGTACTTCCTCATCCGTGTATTCACCCTCCACCAATACAAATGCACCCTCGGTAAATAAACCTTCCCTAGGGCCCTGAGAATCGAGTCAGTGAGATTAGGCGTTTCCCAGGCGACTCCAGACCGAATACCGCTTGAGAGATGTCCATAGGGACGACCCCATCCAGATCCTCGAGGCATAATCGGCCTTCAGGTGATCGAGTGAGCATACCGAACAAGAGAAACCGGCCCCCGGATCGACCGAGTAGATTTTGAGTCGATGTAAGCTGTCAGTTTTCAACCTAGTCAACACGGATCCCGAGTCCCTTTGCCTAGCTAGGCACCACGCGGTAAATAAATACCTTGAGGTAGCTGGCCCGATCACGTCCTGCAAACGCAGGCGGGGAAAAGTTTTCATTCCGTAGAACAGTTTGCTTGATGATGTTGTGCCTATCTCGTAAGAACAGAGCTCGAGAATCTGGTGCGCCAGCAATACTTGGTTTCCCTGGAGCCCTGGAATGCGGGAATATGTGGTCTCGTACAGTTTTGAGAGCATACGTCCCTACCTCTCGAGTGTCTGCCTTTTGTGCGAGAAATGCCATCGAGGCATTTCGAATTCGTTGATGAAATGAAGGTGGTGCTCTGGATCTATGTCTTCTTCCTCTCCTAGACCAATATTTGCAGAGTTCTTCTCTACGACGCTCTCGTAGGCCTTGACGAGAAGCGGTTTTGTAACAATCGTTGAGCAGTCTTGGTAGAGTATGTCAATGGAATGGAAATACTAGAGCACGGAGACCAATGGCGGACCATCCTGATTAAGATACTCTTGAGCTATGATATCAAGGGAGGAGACGACGTCCTCTTGCGCAATTTCGTGCTCTTCCAAAATGCCAAGCAGATATTTGAGTGCGTCTGGTTGGAGCGAGAGCAAATGCTTTCGGGTGAATACCTGTAGTACCACACCTCAGTAAACACGCCAGATCATTCGAACCTCTCAGAAACCTTTACCTTTAATATCGCCTGTTGATGATCCATTGCAGTTTGGTGGAAGCCAAAACAAAGCACATAACCTTCGACCCCATCATCCCGCTCAAACTTTCGAGCCGTTCGGTTGTGCACTATAACTAGCATTGGTATCAAGACACCATCAACAAAACCCCTCGGGCGGTGAACGAACTGTCTTGCGGGTTGAAGCAAAATGTCTATTGATCACGAGTCCGTCAGTGAGCGTGAAAATGACAACATTATAGGTGCACGTAGGACTAGTCAAGCAGGGCCGACTAGGCTTGGCGGGAAAAAACAGCTGTCTTCATCTCGTCCCCAACGACCCCACATGGACGAATGCAACTCATGTCGACTCGCTCCCATGTTCTACAATACACACGCGCAGAACGTCCTCGCAAGATGCATTCGCGTACAATTGCGGCGACTGGCTGTTGGTCTTGCTGCAGCTTGCCCAGTACTATCTACAAGAGCGGATAAGACACTCCACCTCACCTCATCACAGAGCCTATCAGAGAGCGGTAAGGGATCGGACGCCGTGACTCTGGTTTACTTTGCAACCAGCGCGGGGCTCACTATCCGAGCGGTGGCGTGCTGATCGCCACACAGCTCGAGGGTGGCCTCTTTCTTCTGATTTACGTTCACTACCACTCCCGCGGTTGTCATTCTTCTCACCCGCATCTCCATGTTCGTCCCTCGAACGTCGAAAAGCACCTGCTCTTGGGGTCGTCTCATTGTCCTCTCGAATCTCAGCATAGGTTTTGTGTATATACGCCCTTGCCACCTGGTGTATGAAAGAAGTCGTCAGTGCGGCTAGCTGTGGACAACTCCCTGCACTGCAGTGGATGCCAGCCGTCGTTCCACGACAATGATTGTGATACACCCCCCCATTCGTCATCAGTTTGTGGCGGACTTCAAGATTTCGTCGTCACCGCTGACCTCTGCGGAGTCCTACCAGCGTGATACTACTGGACGTAGAAGAGATGGGCGAGGGAGCGGTGCGCCGTCTCATCACGAACGCAATGCGCTTGCTAATGAATCATAACAGTATTGTTTGTATGTACAGAGCACCTGGGCCTCGAGAAATTGGCAAAGCACTCCAGCTCCGCATCCTCGAAATCCTCTGGGCGCTCGCATGCTTACCCTCGTACGTATCTCTCTACATTACTTGGGATCCCTCGCTTACTGCACTTGCACACCCACGCGGCACTCCACTCATGTACTGAACAGACCAGCCCCTCAAGAGCAGCCATGACTTCTGGGTCAATTGGAACCTCTTCTATTAATATCAGTCCCGATAGGGAGCATTCAGAGAAGAGAATGAGTGACCTTACTGCTGTCCACAATGTTTTATGGTGTAAAACACATGTTGTTTCTCTGAAACGACCGGACGCAACGAGGAATGGATAGCCAGAAATACACCTTGATAGTTAATGTATGGACTGTGGCCAGTTCGACTACTACGGCTCTCGGTGTTTGGGACATAACGAAGGAAGTCGTTATTTCGTACTTACTGAGGACACATGGGCCGCCCACTCGTTCCTACCTAATCTTAGGGATCGTGAATCGATTTATTTTGACTGGTCGAGCCCCGCGGTTCCATACCAGTACTGTCAGGGAGTAGCGCGCCAGATGGACGGCCCGGGCTACGGACTCAACCTTCTGTAGAAATTTGTAATAAAATCATAATATACTATTTATGTTGAAATATTGTTGTGCACCGAAAGTGGGAGGTTCGCCGCCCCTCAATCGTGACCAAGCTCAATTGCAAGGTAAGTTGAGTGGGAGGTCGTCCAAGTCGAGCGGTGTCTAAACCTCTGTTATTTCACGTAATCAATCTTGTGACCTATAGTCTGCGTTCTGTATCGTTTGAGCGTGATGCAGCTGGTATCACAAAAACAGGCCGCTGAAGACGTTCAAGGTAGAAGACGAGAAAGAAAAGTGGAAGGAAATTAGGGAAGAGAGAAATAAAATACAGGGAATAATAGAGGAAGCGAAAAAGCTTTCAAAGAGATGTGCGCCGCGGAGATCGAGATTCTGGCATGGCATGGGCCGCGCCGGGAGGGGATCGATGCGACATTGGTAGCCAAAGGGGTATCAAAATCAAAGCAACCCTCCAAGCCCCGTTGTTAGGAAGTACGCACGAAGCCGTGGCAGCGTACAGACGATGGGCTGAAGGCTCTCAAGGTAAGTACGCGTATGATCTCTCAAGGAATAAGAGTGTCGAGATTGTGGAGGAGCAGGATTGACAACAATAGAAGATACATCTCAATACAGTCACTAACTCTCTAGTTAAGATGTATTCTGAGACTGGAAACTCAATTTCTCCGACATTTCACGACCGTCTATTTGGGTAATCCAAGCCGGCCCCGATGACCGCCTTGTCACGCTTCAAGGAATCTGAAACTTCACCCATGTACTCTAGGTGTTCAAATAATTCTATTTATGTAATTACAGAACTACAGCGCTGAAATCAAACGATGCCGAAACGCTGCCGAAGATCGCTACTCCCTTTCGCGAACAATCCAAGGGCCCAGTCGGGCACACGACTCGGGCCAAGGGAGAATGGAGATCTGATTCGCCGCACTAAAACTTCTTGAGTGGACGTCTGCGTGTACGCTATCCTGTCTGCCAGGCCACACATTTTCCGTGCGGCGAGCGGATTGAAACGGGTCGACCCACGGATTCACTCTAGAACGTTCCACTATTCCCTGACTCCTGTCATCTCCCAGTGCGCTCGAATCAATCCCTGTTAAACCTTTCAAGGCCCATATCCATCAATCTCCATGAATTCTGACTTCCGTTGGTCTAGATTTGATTACCTTAAAACCAACCACAAGGTGCCTTGTGACAAAATGCGCTGGTTCTGTCACAGAGCCCACCATATCCCCGTAGAAATATTCTCCGAGATCTTTCTATACATTATACAAGGCGACCCACGTTCTCAAAGGGGTTTGATGCTTGTGTGCCGGCACTGGTACGACATTATGCTTTCCATTCCGGGCATCCACTCGCAATTGAGGATCGGCTTATTGACAAGGAAAAGGGACGTGGAGAGGTTTGGGTGGAGGTGGCTCCTTAATGTGATTATTGATACGGGTGGTTTGCGGGATGAGGATTTCGATTCTGTCGAATTCAGTGCATGCCTTATAGCTACAACCGAGGTAGCATCCAGATGGCGTTCGCTTGCACTCGTTTCACTTCCACCTCCTGGAACATACAAAGATTTGCAGGTTATGCACCCTTTGCTGTATCTTGAGTCCTTCAAACTCGCCGCAAGTTGCGAACTTGGCAACTTCCTGAATCCACTTATCACTGCAATCACCAAAACAGTCACTCCACGATTGACTGTCATGGAGGTCTTTCACCTCGACGCTGCAACCCACCTTGTGCGACCTGCTCACTTCAAAATCTTCTCATCCCTCACAACACTCAAACTTCGTTGTAGGAGGATGCAGAATCCTGTTGATATCCTCCCATTCCTTCATAAGCTGGAGATCTTTGAGGCCCATCACCTTTCCCTCACGATTTATCCACCGGGCGTTGAACTTCCTCTGACCCAGACCCTCCGTATCTTGCATTTGAAATCAGTTTCAATCCAATGGATGGAAGGCCGGACCTTTCCTGCCCTCGAAGCATGTTCTATCATATTCCCACAGCAAAGTGATGCTATCCAGTCTGTGTATATGCCTTCCTGTTTGATTCTGAAATATGACTCCAATAACCTTGGTGCCCTTGAGCATTTTCATTGCCCCCGCCTGGGCGAGTTGGAGGTGAAATGCGGCCAATGTAGGAAATGGAGAGGGGATTTGCAGCTTGCCGCTTTGCATCCCATTTTTGCTGCTCAGAGATTGACCCGTCTGCAGCTGGAAATCAAATGCAGTGAGCGGCTATTGACTTATATGCTGCGACTTGCCCCAGCTCTGGAAGAGCTTTGGATGGGACTTTCAAGCCCTCATGCTCTGAGCAGCGCTATCTTCCTGGCATTTGCTGCTGGAGGGCGCAATGCAAGTGCAGGCCCACCAAGACAGACCATCGAGCCACTCTGTAGGAAACTGAGGAAGCTTCATTTGTACTACAAAAGATGGTCGAGAGGCACAGAAAGGAATGGGCTCATCCCGGCCTTTGGTGCGATTGTGGCATCACATCCGCTGGAGGAACAAAAATTCTCATTTCGGTTAAGCATTGGTGAAGGGCCAGTATTGCAGGAATGGATCATCCATGAACCATTAGAGGAATTTGACGTTGAATTTCCAAGTGTCACCTTCATTGGGGTTCCAAGCTCACGTGGCATAGTTCACTTATCAAGGGGTTCAGTGGGTGGTGGTAGTAGTCGCCTTACAAGGTACCTTCTGCTTCCTAGGGAGTCGGCGTATATTACAACTCATGAACGTCTGGACCTTCCCATTGATTATTTATTTTCTTTCCATAGCCTCAAAGAAGTGAGGGCGTACAATTCAAAACTCACAATGAAGACAAATGCCCAATTTCCATCCAATGCGCCCCTTTTCCATATGCTCAAGGTTCTTGCTGTGTCCTCCGCTCCATCGTCGTATTTGGCTGGTCAAACTTTTCACAAGCTTGAGATATACGAGGAACTATTTAGTGACTGTCGTGACAATCCAGGACAGGGCCCGTTGACAGAAATGCCTGTCTGCACTAGATTGGATGTGCCGCTCTCCAGACTTGCTACGTTGAAGCTTCCACAGATCTGTGAATTGGGCGTATACATTGATCACAAAAACGTCAATTACATTTGGGGAAAGCACATTGTAGTCAATGCAAATCTGTCAGAATTGAGGCTCCTAAATTTACGGACTAGGTTCCAGTTATCTACTATTGATATTACCGAGATCCTTGGATCATTATCTGCTCTGGAAACCCTGGTTCTCAATGGCAATCCATTTGGCACTTTGCTTGAGGTCTTTATCCCAACGATTGGACACGGGTCTTTCGGGTTGAACCAGTCAAGTTGGGAGGGTCAGATGCCCGGAGTACTTTGCCCCAGGTTGGGTAGTTTGCAGATTGAAGGCATTTCGTTCACTGGGAAGCTGAAGTTGATGACCATTCTCAAAGCCATTGTCTCTTTTCGTGCTATTGCTGGGTCTCCTTTGAAGAGTTTCACCTTTTATCATTGGCGTCCCTCGAAAAAAAAGTGGGAGCTGATTGGGAAGGATGGGGGTTTTTTTATGCAGGACGTTGTTCCAGCCCAGAGCTTTCAACTTGACATTTGAACTGAGTGGCCTTTATTGCCAGTTCTCTGCAATGATCATGTTAAGAACCATGTTAGGACCGGTAGCATTTGAGGGGCTTGGAGGTTTTTTCCCGAAAGTATCACTAACGAGGCAGTGATGTCAACGAGGCAGGAAGAGTGGGGGACACGAGGAAGGATGAGACAGAACGGGCGTAGTGCTTGCCCAAGGTGATATTCTGACTACAGTACCGGTATTGAAAGTACATAGGTTATATACTACAGGACTGTTGGAAATAGAAATCAAAGCGGTACCAGAATACTAGTAATAGCTGTCTGTTGAATACAAATGAAGTAGACAACCGAAGGGAACGAACGTCAGTCAGAGGTCCGACAACAAGGTATATCTCTAGCAAAACGGAGGGCTAGGTAGACTACGGGATCGACAACGGGGGAGGTGCCAGCGGATATGAGACGCTTGAGGTGTTTGGTGGTCTGGGCTCATCGACGAGCTGGCGGGATGGGTGCGGGAAGTAATCAATTGGGTCAGGCCTGGCGGTCGGGTGGAGCGGGGTGTAACACGATGTCAGAAATATATATATACATAGGGATATTTTTCCATGCCCATGCAAGTCTTTAATAGAACGAACCTGACTTAATGGTGAATACTAATAACTCACCCACACCTTTGCATTCTAAGTTTTCTGCACCCGATTCACGTGTATGCAGCATCACGCATGCGACGCCCAGTTCTTGGACTTGGGTCTGCAAGAGAGAAAAGCGTATCCAGAAAGGAATAGTGTTCATGACCCATTAGCATTCTCCTGATGCCTTGTGAGTTTTATCCCGGCCCGTTTCCGCTGGTCGATTCCCGCAATTCCGCAGAGGCGAAGTATCGATATCGTCAGCTCCCTCTGTGCGTGGTAAAAATGTCACAGCTGAGCACGGAGTGAGTGAAGGCATTTCCGATCGTAGACAATGCGAACGACTTTTCACAGTACAGTATGGCGTATTGACTGTACAGTGGTGTATGCATGTGTGTGAAGATGAGCTATATATTGTTAATGCTTCTAGTTAGGGGTGTCTTTATTTCAGTGATGATATAATTTAATAGTGGAGCCGTTTGTCAGAATTCCGCTCCGCCCAGCCGTGTACGACGACCTACCGGGAACCAGCAACGAAGTATAAGGTATTAAATTAAATAAGACCAACGATCAAATTTTATCGCCATAACGCCAGTAATACATGCCACCACAAGGTAACAGAATAGGATACAGAGGGCACATACCCCACTCATGAGGATGGTTATAAGACCGCTGAAGGGGTATCCAGCCATCGATCACGCCAGCTCAAACCAACTTAGCCTCACAGTCGGTGCTCTTTCCTTACCAAACCGGTATCACTCGCCCTGGAGGGGGCTTCTCCGCCCCCGAAGGAGGCGCTACAGCTGGTACTGGGGAGTCTAGTGAGGGTCGGGACCACTCCACCTCCTCACTGTAATAGCAGGCGATGCTCTTTGCAATTAAACCCCGTAGTATATGTTCTCTTCCCGTCACCCGTGCAAGGCAAGGTCGTGACACTGTTTACGCCCAAGTACTTTGTGGCCTCTACTAGCCCTCACCTGACCTTAGACAGCCGATAATTTCATTTCATTCTTCTCGATGAAGGACGTAAATGCCTTCTACACCCTTTGTGTGTAACATAAACCATGCAAACTCTGGAAATCTACGTGTGGTGGGCCTTGGTTAAGTTGTGACGTTTTATTCTGGGGCCCACGAGGCCTTGCGAGTAACGCCCAAGTCCCTGAGCCTGCCCGTCTCGAGTTCGTACACCCAGCCATGGACTCGGACGTCCTTCTTATCCGCCCAAGCGTGCTGGATGATCTTGGTGTTGACGACATTCTCGACCTGCCTCTTCACAGACTCGCGGACCTGATGAATATTAATATGAGTATATATGAGTGAGTGAGTGATGGGGGGCGGGTTAGTGATACGGATGGGACTGACGAGGATGTCGACGGCCTCGGCCTGCGGCTTTGAAGCGAGTCCAAGCGAGTCGGCGAGCTTGACGAGCGGGGTGAGCCATCGGATGAGAGGCTGGTTCTCGTCCGGGGGGAAGACGGGCGGTTTAGCACAGGTGCTCCATGCACCTATGCATCCTCCGCACTGAGTGTGGCCGGCAACGATCACTTGAGTGATGGAGAGGTGTGAGAGAGTGACAGACAGACATGAGACCTCGAGGTCGAGATGGGGAAAAGGACGAACCGTGTTGGACGCCAAGGTACTCGACGGCGTAGGTGAGTACAGAGAGAGCTGAATCATCATTGGGGTGGAATTGGCTGCGAAAGAAGAAAAGATTAGATGTGGAGTGGAGGGAAGGCGAAAACGGCGGCGACTCGAGGCGTACTTTGCGATGTTCCTATGGACGAATAGGTCTCCTGGCTTTGCGGCGAGGACTACGCTCTCGGGTACACGACTATCCGCGCAACCAATCCAGAGGGCCTTTGGGGCTTGGCCTGTTGCGCCCTTTTGGAAAAAGTTGGGGGAGACTTGGAGGACGGCTTTTCTCCACTCGTCGTTGGCCGCCTGAAGTTGGGTAAGGAGTCGGTTTTGGGACATGGAGGGTGGTTGTTGAGGTTGTTGAGGGTTAAGTGCGAAGGAGGCTGTTGTAGGCGTCGCCGGAGTAGGGCTTTGATCGCGGGAAACCGGGATGGGCGATGATGGGCCGTGGGTGTGGGTGATTTGACGAGTATGCGGGGTAATCAGTTGGCTGTTCTTCCACGCCACGAAGACGATTCTCGACGCTGTCGACGATGGCACTCGCACGAGTCGTATCATCTGCCACACTCGCTGTGGAGAAAGCAGTGGCAATCTCCGCCGTCGTCCGCGCCTGCGACATCACATCGCACGTCTTCAACCAGCTCGTCCGTGGAGAAACCCTGACGAAAAGTGATGAATCACCCGTAACGAGTCAGTCAGTCAATCATCCTTATCCTTAGATTTCGCCTTATCCCGACGCCATCCACAGTCGCAGATTTTGCTGCACAGGCACTCATCAACTCCATCCTCCACAACGCATTTCCAAGTGACCCAATTGTCGGTAAGCTACAACCTACAATGTCTTGATCCCCAATGGATTGACCGATCGATCAATCCCAGGCGAAGAGGATTCGGCCGATCTTCGCGGCGACTCGCCCCCCGCAAACGCCCTCCGCAACCGCCTCACGTCCCTCGTAAACGACGCGCTTCGTGCACCTCTCAGAGCGGGCGAGGACCCCGCATGGGGAATCGGGCCCTCGGCCCCCGTGCGCTCTATCGACTCGCTCCTCACCACCATCGACCGCGGGAGCCACCCTGGCGGACCCAAAGGCCGTAAGTGCAGTGCATGCATGGCCGTCGCCGTCGTTGTCGGTGGACTCAATAATGAATTTGCAGGCATGTGGACCCTCGATCCGATCGACGGCACCAAGGGCTTCCTCCTCGGCGAGCAGTACGCCGTCTGTCTCGCGCTCATCGAGGACAGCGACGTCAAACTCAGCGTCATGGGCTGCCCGAACCTCCCTGCATCGCTGCGTGACCCAAAGGGCGATCGTGGATGCCTCTTCGTCGCCGTCAAGGGCCAGGGCGCAGAACAGGTCCGTCCGTCCGTCCGTTCCATAATTCACTCCCCCCCCTAATCTCTGACCTCACCACTTGCGCCTCCTAGCGTCTGCTTAGCGACCCCGAGAGCATCTCCAAGCCGCTCAAGCTCCAGCCCGCCGCGCTCGACTCGCTCGCGCTGCTCGAGTCCCGCGAGGCGGCACACTCATCGCACGACCTCTCCGGCAGGATCTCCCAGCGGCTCGGACTGACCGCCCCGCCCGTGCGTATGGACAGCCAGGCGAAATACTGTGCCCTTGCGCGGGGTGAGGGCGGAATCCTGCTGCGGCTGCCCATTCCTGGCAAGGGGTACCAGGAGAAGATCTGGGTGCGGCTGGCGTTTTTTTGTTTTGTTTTTTGGATCATAACGTACTCATGCCCCTAACCAGGACCATGCATCTGGTGAGCTGCTCGTCACGGAGGCCGGTGGAAAGATTACCGACGGACGCGGTCTACCGTTGGATTTCGGTCTGGGGCGCACACTCGGCGAGAATTTCGGCGTGGTCGCCGCGCATGCGGATATTCACCAAAAGGTCCTCGAGGCTATTGCTCAGGAGGGTGAGGACAAGCCGTCTCTATAGTTCTCTACTAGTTTGCAAAAAGTCAAATAGTTGTAGAGTCTGCTGGGGACAAATTCTGAACGTGGTATGCGGCGCAGGCAGAAAATGAGGGAGGGGGTGGACACAGGTGCAGAATGCACCGGATGTATATAATATATATATCCACGAGGAATTACAACAGAACGACAGCGCCTGATCGTGTGGAGTGACGGGCATCTCGACTACGGGTCTGGAACGAACGCCAAGACCCTACTCCAATAGGGAAGGAAGGTGGGTGGCATATGCAAGAACGAGTCTCCCGTCACATATTCCCACGGGACGGTTCGTATAGAAATGATGGCTCGTTCCAAGTCGGAATTCAGGGGCAGCTTGTAAATTCTTTTTCCCAAAAAATCAATAAGTTCTAACCAAGCGGTTCACTAGGCTAGTACACAACTATTCATGTTCATTGGTTGACTCACTTGTTCACTAATGTCTTTACCCCACCCGGTCCCCCTGGTTGGCCGATGTACATGCTTGTTCAACCCCCCCCCCACCCCACCCCAAAGTATCTTCAGGACCCGAGTTGCGGTGTTGTACATACTCAAAGTGAGGAGGAGGATGGAATTAGATACCATCATGCCATTGCCCAAGAGGCTAAAACTAAAAACGCACCTGGACATCACCAACGAATTGGCGGCGATAATGGCGACAACCCATACACGTCCAGTGTCTTTCTTCAACAGCCGCTTACAGAGGCAGAACAATGCCAATTTCGCAAGTAGGCTCAAGTCCTGCTGCGCGCTCGGATTCAGTGACATTGACAAAGGTACAAAATGAATTGAAGGCATCGGCGTCAAACCTTAATTTCTGCGTTCCTCGATATGTGATGGCCTCGCTCAATTCGCGTCAAGGTGGGGTAAAGATTTCTCGATGAGCATAAGTAAGCGCGCGTACCAAACCGTTGTCATGATAACCCTGTTACAGCCACATAGCCGTTTGCTGATGATATATATCGGGTAGAGTCCAAAAGAGTGTGGATCTGACACGATCGTAGTCGTTCAAAGCGAACAAGTAAGGGGGTTAGGCCGGGAAGCTAGGAGAGGAAGAGGAAAGAGAGATGGGGACGAGGATGAGGATGAGCGGCAGCATGTATGAGCAGTATGGTTGAGCCACGATATGAGCAGCGGTATTGTTTCCTCGGGGCTTGATCGCTCATGAACCATGAACGCCGTTTGGCGATGCACCAGTGTGGCGGATCAGCTAGCTAGCCAGCCTGTAGTATAGTTGCAGTGCAGCAGTGCAACAGTCAGTCGTAAATTAGTCACGTTAGTCACCTGCCATCAACTACTACCATTACTGTTACTGCTACTGTTACTGCTACTGCTACTGCTACTATAGTGGTCTTCTTGATTTACTAAATTCATTATTCCACCAATATTCTACTTGTTGAGTCTAATCCCATCCGATCTTCATCCCTGACCACGGCCACCCCAGCCAACTGTCTGTGTGTCCGTTCTGTTTGCGCTGACTTCGACGCGAATTTTCCGACGAGCAGCCCACTCTCGAGCCCAGCAGCCGGGGTGAACTGGCAGTAAACAAGCAAGCCAGCAAGAAGCCCGCTTGCTTGAGACGTGTCGCTCACCAGGACTTTCCCGGGCGCATTCCACTCACCTACTACACCCACATCTGCAACCTCTCCCATCTTCAGCGACACAAGCGATCACACCCCGTCTGCTGCTGGTGCTGCCACTGGCGACGACCCAATTGCACCACCTGGTTGAGATATTCTTAAGCCATGATATCAAGGGAGGAGACGATGTCCTCCTCGGTAACTCCGTGCTCTTCCAAAATGCCAAGCAGATATTTGAGTGCGTCTGGTTGGAGCAAGAGCAAATGCTTTCGGGTGGATACCTGTAGTACCACACCTCAGTAAATACGCCAGATCGTTCTATCGTCCCAGTAACCTTTACCTTTACTATAGCCTGTTGATGATTCATCGCAGTCAAGCAGGGCCGACTAGGCTTTGTGGTAAAAAACGGCTGTCATCGTTCTTGATTTCCATCTCGTCCCCAGCGACCCCGACGAACGCAACTCATGTCGACTCGCTCCCATGTTCTACAATAAACAGGTGCAGAGCTTTCCGATTATGAGGGAATGGCTTACAGAACCTAAATCACATTGGTAACCACGATCTGTAGTTATATACACATCGTGGGATAATGGAATCATAAAACTCCGGATCGCGTAATAAAGTAAGTCCGTGGTAGAGCTGTGTGCATAACTTGGAGTGTTGGAATATTGATGTTCTCGTCATAGTAGGTACAGTTTGGGTTTAATTACGGTTCCTTAATATCGGTTATATGCAGGGTTACAGGTCCGTTTCCGTATATTCTGACACTGGTTTCATGTTGTGGCTTGGCTGTTATCACTATATAAGTAGTCCTATCGTAGAAGTAGATAGAATAACGAAGTAAGGGAGTTTCATTTTCCGTCATGGAGCTAATACCACTTTGCCTCCAGCAATCAGGCATAACTATCGGATGTAGGCATGGCAGACGGATAGGGTCTTACCGAAAATTCCCGATACCCAACAAGAACGTCTTCGCAAGATGCATTCGCGTATAAGTGTGACGACTAGCTGTTGCATGGCCTTGCTGCAGCTCGCGCCAGTGCTATCTACAAGAGTGGATAAGACGCTCCACCGCATTATCTACAGAGCCTATCAGACAGCAGTGGGATCGGACGCCGTGAATCTGGTTTACTTTGTAACCAGCGCCAGGCTCACTATCCGAGCAGTGGCCTGTTGATCGTTGCACAGCTCGAGGGTGGCCCCTTTCTTCTGCTTTACGTTCAATTCCACTCTGCAAAGTCGCACGCCCGCGTCGAAGAGCACTCGCAACCTAAATAACGAAGCGTCCTCTGACTTTCGTACCGTGCTACCAGTACTCTATCTCTTGCAAGGTATATCCACTATAATACCCTGTTCGCGCCCCCCACGGTTGTCATTCCTCCCACCCGCATCTCCATGTTCGTCCCTCGAACGTCGAAAAGCACCTGCTCTCGGATTCGTCTCACCGTTCTCTCGAATTTCAGCATAAGCTTCGTGTATATACGCCTTTGCCACCTGGTGTATGAAAGAAGTCGTCATTGCGGTTCGCTGTTGAGTCGTTCCGCGACCGTGATTGTGCTACACCCCCCATTCGCCCTCAGTTTGCGGCGAACGTCAAGATTGCGTCGTCACCGCCGACCCCTGCGGAGTCCTACCAGAGTGGTACCACTGGACGGAGAGGAGATGGGCAAGGGAGTGGTGCGCTGTCTCATCACGAACTCAATGCGCTTGCTAATGAACCATAACAGTACTGTTTGTATGTGCAGAGTAACTCGGGAAATCGGCAAAGTACTCAAACTCCGCATCCTCGAAATCACCTGGGCGCTGGTATGCTTACCCTCGTACGCCTCTCTCTACGTTAATTGGAATCCCTCGCTTACTGCACCTGCACACCCGCGCGGCACTCCACTCACATACGGAACAGACTAGCTCTTCAAGAGCAGCTATGATTTCTGGGTCAATCGGAACATCTTCTATTAACATCAGCCCTGTTGGGGAGCATTCAGAGAAGAGGACGAGTGAGCTTACTGTTGTCCACATTTTTCTATGGTGCAAAATCTAGGTTGTTTCTCTGAAACGACCGGACGCAAAGAGGACTGGATAGCCAGAAATACACCTTGAATAGTCGATGTATGAACTGTAGCCGGCCAGTTCGACTACTACGGCTCTCAGCGTTTGAGCCATAACGAAGGAAGTCGTTATTTCGTACTTACTGAGGACACATGAGCCGCTCACTCGTCCCTTCCTAATCTTATCGATCGTGAATCGATTTATTCCCACTGGTCGAGACCCACGGTTCGGTATCAGTAACATGCCCGCGGAGCCCGCGAGTCGCGCCAAGGGAGAATGGAGGTCTGGCAGGCCACACATATTCCGTGCGGGTCGACCCACGGATACATTCTAGAACGTTCCACGATTCCCTGACTCCTGGCATCTCCCACTGCGCTCGAATCAATCCCTGTTAAACTTACCAAGGCCCATATCCATCAATCTCCATGGATTATGACTTCGATTGGTTTAGACTCGATTGGCTTGGACCCAGAGTGCCATCCTACGGCTCCCACATGCTGCCTTGTGACAAAACGCGCCAGTCCTGTCACAAAGCCCACCATATCCCCGTAGAAATATTCTCCGAGATCTTTCTATACACACTCCAAGGCGATCCACACTCTCAAAGGGGTTTCATGCTTGTGTGCCGGCACTGGTACGACATTGTGCTTTCCATTCCAGGCATCCACTCTCAATTGAGGATCGGCTTGTTGACAAGGAAAAAGGACGTGGAGAGGTTTGGGAGGAGATGGCTCCTTAATTTGACTATTGATACGGGTGGTTTGCGGGATGAGGATTTCGATCCTGTCGAATTTAGTGCATGCCTTATAGCTGCAGCCGAGGTAGCATCCAAATGGCGCTCACTTACCCTTCTTTCACTTCCACCTCCTGGAACATACAACGATTTGCAAGTTGTGCACCCTTTGCTGCATCTTGAGTCCTTCAAACTCTGCGAACTTGGCAACTTCCTGAATGCACTTATCACCGCAATCACCACAACGGTCACTCCACGATTAACTGTCATGGAAGTCTTTCACCTTGACGCTGCAATGCATCTTGTGCAACCTGCTCACTTGAAAATCTTCTCATCCCTCACAACCCTCAAACTTTATTGTAGGAGGGTGCAGAATCCTGTTGATATCCTTCCATTCCTTCACAAGCTGGAGATATTCGAGGCCCATCACCTTTCCCTCACGATTTATCCACCAGGCGTCGAACTTCCTCTGACCCAGGCCCTCCGTAGCATGCATTTGAAATGTGTTTCTATCCAATGGATGGAAGGCCGAACCTTTCCTGCCCTCGAAGCATGTTCTATCATACTCCCACAGCATAGTGATGCTATTCGGTCTGTGTATATGCCTTCCTGTTCGATTCTGAAGTATGGCTCTAACAACCTTGGTACCCTTGAGCATTTTCATTGCCCACGCTTGGGCGAGTTGGAGGTGGAATGTGGCCAATGGAGGAAATGGAGAGGTTTGCCGCTTTGCATCCCATTTTTGCCGCTCAGCGCTTGACCCGTCTGCAGCTGGAGATCAAATGCAGTGAGAGTCTATTGACTTACATGCTGCGACTTGTCCCAGCTCTAGAAGAGCTTTGGATTGGACTTTCGAGCCCCTCTGCACTGAGCAGCGCTATCTTCCTGGCATTTGCTGCTGGAGGGCGCAATGCAAGTGCAGGTACACCAAGCCAGACCATTGAGCCACTCTGTAGGAAACTGAGGAAGCTTCATTTGCACTACAAAAGATGGTCGAGATGCACAGATAGATATGGGCTCATCCCGGTCTTTGTTGCTATTGTGGTATCACATCCGCCTTTCTCATTTCGGTTGAGCCTTGATGAAGGGCCAGGATTGCAGGAATGGGTCATCCATGAACCAGTAAAAAAATTTGGTGTTGTATTAGCAAGTGACACCTTCATCGGGGTTCCAAGTCCACATGGGATAGTTCACTTATCAACGTCAGTGGGTAGTGGTGGCCTTACAAAGTTGGGGCACCTTCTGCTTTCTAGGGAGTCAGTATATATTACGACTCATGAACGTCTGGACCTTCCCATTGATGACTTCTTTTCTTTCCATAACCTCAAAGAAGTGAGGGTGTACAATTCAAGACTGAGAATTAAGACAAGCGCCCAATTTTCACCCAATATGCCCCATTTCCATAGACTCAAAGTCCTTGCTGTGTCCTCCGCTCCATCGTCATACTTGGCTGGTCAAACTTTTCACAAGCTTGAGAGATACAAGGAACTAGTTAGTGATTGTAGAAACAATCCAGGACAGGGCCCGTTGACAGAAATGCCTGTCTGCACTAGATTGGATGTGCCGCTCTCCAGACTTGCTACTTTGAAGCTTCCACGAATCTGTGAATTGGGCGTATATATTGACCACGAAAAAGTCAATTACATCTGGGGAAAGCACATTGCAGTCAATGCAAATCTGTCTGGATTGAGGCTCCTAGATTTACGGGTTGACGGTCGTTATTTCCGGTTGCCTATCATTGATATTATCGAGATCCTTGGATCCTTATCTGCTCTGGAAACCCTGGTTCACAATGGCACGCATCTAGTTGATCCATTTGGCACCTTGTTTAAGGCATTTACCCCAATGAATGCACAAGGGTCTTCCGGGTTGAACCAGTCCAGGTGGGAGGGTCAGATGGTCGGGGTACTTTGCCCCAGGTTGGATAGTTTGCAGATTGAAGGCTTTTTACTCACTGAGAAACCGGAGCTGATACCCATTCTCAAAGACATTGTCTCTCTCCGTGCTATTGCTGGGTCTCCTTTGAAGAGTTTCACCTTTTATCATCGGCTTCCCAGGAAAAAGTGGGAGCTGATTGGAAAGGATGGGAGTTTTATGATGCAGGATGTTGTTCCAGCTCAGGGCTTTCAAATTGATATTTGAACTGAGTGGACTTGGCCCATTAATTCACTTCAATGATCCTACTTAGAGCGATGTCAGAAATATGTACATAGGGATATTTTTCCATGCCCATGCAAGTCTTTATGATATTCCTGAGAATAAATCTGGCTTAATTCGGAATACTAAAAACTCACCCACACCTTTTTATTCTAAGTTCTCTGCACCCGATCCACGTGTATGCAGCATCACCCCTGCTACGCCAAGTTCTTGAACTAGGAGTCTTAAGGTTATGGCAGCAGCACAGCTATTTACGAAATAAAACTCAGTGATTGTTTTGCACGAAACCACTGTAATTGAATACCTATTTACGAAGTAAACTATAGGTACAATTTAAGTCTTATGTATCAATGCAATCAGTATTACACTCAGTGATTGTTTTGCACGAAACCACTGAGTGTACTGTTGCCCCGAATTCAGGCGCCTTTTATACATGAATGCGAACTCAGACATGTGAGGATGTAAGACAGAATCAAAAGAAAATTACTATTCTGCGAAGTCTTGCCCATTGTCGGATGCTACGGCGATCCATTCATTGAATTGATAGGGAGGAGTGGTACTGTCGATTGTATGAGGAAATAATCTGCCGATTATCTTTATAGGTAATTCCAATTGTTGAATTGGTCCGATGAAGCGACTCGACAAGGAGGGAGGAGCGCAACCGGAAGGGAATGGTGCTCATGATCCATTAGCATTCTCCTGATGCGTGTGAATTTATCCCGTGTTCGCTGATCAGTGTACAGCTAGGTCTACGCTCTGGAAATTAAAAGCATATGAAGGGCGGGCAGTCAACCCGCCCTTATGCTTTTCGTTAGCTGTTTGTTCTGTTTGTTTGTATGACACGTGTGGCCTTTTGCCACCCTTACTATGTACATAGAGCGCAGCTAGCGAGAGGGCGAAAGATCCTTACGGTTCTTTCGCCCGCTCACGTCACTCGCTGTGCCAGTTCTACAGGGGGTGAGCGTCGGGATTCCGCCTCGTCACTGAGCTGGAATAGCGGGCGATGTACTTTAATTGCAAACCCCATAGCGTTCTCTCCCGTCACCCGTGCAAGGTCGTAACACTGATTACGCCCAAGTACTTTGTCGCCCTTTTCGAGCCTGTTCATATCATGATGAACGAGAAAACATGAAAAAAGGGGGGACCAACCGTGAGATATATATGGACAAACACCCCGTGCTATCCTATCTACGTCATAACAAGGAAAGGAGAAATAGCCATTAGTGGTGAATCATAATCCCTCAACAGTTCATGTCAGCGGGAGATCTCTCTCTACCTGAAATATCCCTTATGAGCTCGCCATAATACTGTTCAATGCTCGAAACGGGCCACCCGAAACGTCTCTGCTCGTACGCTGCGCTCCCCGGCCCCATTAGTCCACCTCTCCCCCACTCACACTGGAGCAGTAAATGATCCCCGACATACGTCATAGCCCTTTCTTAGACAGCGGGCAATTTCATTCTTTTCATTCTTCTCGATGAGGGACGTAAATCCCTTCTACATGCCTGTGTTACACATAAACCATGCAAACTCAGAAATTACAACGTGTAGTGTTTGATGCACGTGTGTATTTGGCCTTGGGTACGTCGTGACTTTTTTATTCCGGGGCCCAAGGGGCCTTGCGAGTAACTCCCAAATCCGCGAGCGTTCCCGTCCGGAGTTCGTACACACATCCATGGATACGGACGTCCTTCTTATCCTTACCCGTCCAAGCGTGCTGGATGATCTTGGTGTTGACGACATTCTCGACCTGTCTCCTCACAGACTCACGGACCTGATGAATATGAATATGGATATATATGAGTGATGGGGGGCGGGTAAGTGGGAGGGGTCACGATCGGGGCATGGATGGGACTGACGAGGATGTCGACGGCCAAGGCCTTAGGCTTTGAAGCGAGACCCAGCGAATCGGCGAGCTTGACGAGCGGGGTGAGCCATCGGGTGAGAGGCAGGTCCTCGTCCGGGGGTGGGGTGGGCGGGTTAGCACAAACTTCCCATGCATCCTCCGCAATGGGTGTGGCCGGCAATGATCACTTGAGAGGTGAGAGATGAGAGAGAGATGAGACGGGGTTGTTCGAGATCGAGGTGGGAAAAGGACAAACCGTGTTTGACCTGAAGGTCCTCGACGGCGTAGGTAAGTATAGAGAGAGCTGAATCATCATTGGGGTGGAATTGGCTGCGAAAGACAAAAGCGTTGATTAGATGTGGAGTCGAGGGAAAGCGAAAACGGCGCATACTTTGCGATGTTCCTATGGACGAACAGGTGTCCTGGCAGTTGAGCGAGGACTACGCTCTCGGGTACACGACTATCCGCGCAACCAATCCAGAGGACCCTTGGGGCTTGCTTCGTGTCTGCACTCCTTTCGAAGAAGCGGGGGTCCTTTTGGAGGATGCCATTATATTTCTCCACACGTCGTTGGCTGCCTGAAGCTCGGCAATGACTGGGGTTTGGGACATAGACGGAGGTTGCTGAGGTGGTTGAGGGTTAAGTGCGGGGGAGGCTGACATTGACGGAAAATGAAACTCCCTTACTTCCTTGTTCTATCTACTTCTACGATAGGACTACTTATATAGTGATAACAGCCAAGCCACAACATGAAACCAGTATCAGAATACGCGGAAACGGACCAGTAACCCTGCATAATAACCGATATTAAGGAACCGTAATTAAACCCAAACCGTACCTACTATGACGAGAACAACAATATTCCAACAGACATAGGCGTAGGCGCAGGCGCAGGCGCAGGCGCAGGCGCAGGCGCTGGCGCAGGCATAATAAGAGGGCTTCGATCGCAGAAAATCAGGATGGACGGCCCATCGTGAATGTGGGTGATTTGACGAGTATGCGGGGTAGTCAGTTGGCTGTTCTTCCACGCCACGAAGATCAGACGACTCTCGACGCTGCCGACGTACGTCTTCAACCAGCTCGTCCGTGGGGAAAAGTGATAAACCACCCGTAACCACTCAGTCAGTCAACCATCCTTATCCTTAGCTTTCGGCCGACGCCATCCACAGTCGCAGATTTTGCCGCACATGCACTCCTCAATCCTCCACAAAGCATTTCCAAGTGACCCAGTTGTCGGCAAGCTACAAGCTACAATCACTTGATCCCCAATGGATTGACTGATCGATCAATCCCAGGTGAGGAGGATTCGGCCGATCCCCTCGACAAGCACGGTACCAGCCCGCCGGGCTCGACGCGCTGCTCGAGCCCCGCGAGGCGGAGCACTCATCGCACGACCTCTCCGTCAAGATCTCCCAGCGGCCCGGACTGACCGCCCCGCCCGTGCGAGTGGACAGCCAGGCGAAATACTGTGCCCTCCCGCGAGGGTTTTTTGCTTTGTCTTGGAGCATAATGCACTCACGCGCCTATGCATTTGGTGCGCTGCTCGTCACGGAAGCCGGTGGAAAGATTAACAATGGACGCGGTATACCGTTGGAATTCGGTCTGGGGCGCACACTCGGTGAGAATTTCGGCGTGGTCGGCGCGCATGCGGATATTCACCAAAAGGTGCTCGAGGCTATTGCTCAGGAGGGTGAGGACAAAGCCGTCTCTATAGTTCTCTACTGGTTTGCAAAACGTCAAATAGTTGTAGAGTCTTCTGATCTTGCTGGGGACGAAATTCTGAATGTGGTATGCGGCGCAGGCAGAAATGAGGAAGACGGGGTCGACACAGCTGCAGAATGCACCGGACATATATATATTCACTGCGTCTGATCGCGTGGAGTGACGGGGTTCTTGACTACGGGGTCAGGAACGCCAAGACCCTACTCCAGCGGGGAATGAAGGTGGGTGGGATATGCAAGAGCGGGTCTCCCGTCACATATTCCCACGGGAGTGTTCATATAGAAATGATGGCTCGTTCTAATAAGGGACAGCTTGTCCCCAAAAAATCAATAAGTTCTAACCAAGCGGCTTACTAGGCTAGTACACAACTATTCATGCTCTTGGTTGACTCACTTGTTCACTACTGTCCTTATGCCACCCGGTCCCCCTAGTCTGTCCATGTACATGCTTGTTCAACCCCCCTCAAAGTATCTTCGAGTTGCGGTGTTGTACCTACTCGAAGTGAGTAGGAAGCTATTAGATACCATCATGCCATTGCCCAAGAGGTTGCAACTAAAACGCACCTGAACGAATTGGCGGCGATAATGGCGACAACCCATACACGTCCCAAGACACGACGGGTGGAGGTAGTTGTTCCAGGTGTAAATAAATTGGGAATAGCCTGCGAAAAAACGTGCTCCACTGTTGCATAATCCGAACGTATTCCGTGCCTAAGGTGTTTCTTTGTGCTTCCTTTGATGAAATTTATTTCCCGTCACTTGCCCGATACACCCTCTGCTGCTCGGGATTCAGTGACATTGACAAGGTACACAGTGAAGGCATCGGCGTCAAAGTAGTGCCAGCTTCTTGCGTTCCTCGACTGAAACCGTGCATGCATGCTCCATTCGCAGCGAAGTGAACACAAAGAAGATATCACGACGGGCTCCGACGGGTTGCGGGAAATGAAGGTGAATACAACAATATATTCGAGGAAGCACAGCGAAGTGACGCCCATCTGCGCCTTAACTTAGATAGTAAGGCAATACCAAATGGTCAACCCAAAATAGCTGGTCCGACCTCCACACTCGTCACCTCATAGCCGGACTGAGAACAGTGACAGCGGTACACACGCTTGTAACCACCCATAACGGCAGGGGATATCCCGCTGCCTTCGAAAGCGGTCGCCATGTCTTCCCGCTTGCTGCATGACGCTCAAGGCAGTTGAAAGATGCCAATTCATTTCAAATGTACCACCTTCTGTTATCGATGGCCCTCTAGAATAATGAGGTTGGGGAGCAGTACCTGACCTCCACGCACCTCATCGATGGTGGTAACTGTACACATTTCATTTTGTAGAATATACACATGGAACACTATTGCGTATTACCGTACTCAGACTGGCCTGAATAGTCTGCCGAGACACCGAAGACGCCCACTGCCTGTCTTGTAGCGCTCGTCTGTGTTGATTCTGTATTCATTGGAGCAGTCAGCTATCCAGACTCTGGACCGTCTGTAAAAGACCTTGGCGTCTGTAACCTGCGAGGCAACCGCAAAGCAGCACCGCGAGGAAGATTCTGAGCCTCAACTACACCTGCGCTACTTGTCTCACCACCACGCTGGTCAGTCCCTAAGCCATTGTCTACTTCGCTCTTGAGACACTGCACGCCGCACTCGAATCAACGCTCTAGTCCCAATTGCCCCGCCCAACTTCAGCGCCTCACTTTCTCCTCTTCAAACCGTGTCCTCGCCATTATCTCGCTCGAAACATAAACCATCTACGTTCAGGATATGTCCGCCATTTACCGTTACCATCCGGTCCCGCCCTCCGGCGAATCCATCAATACCTACCTTCCTATGGAACTTATGCGAGAGATCTTTCTATATTGCATTGAATCGAATCAAATGAAATCTGGTCGATTGGCTTCTGTTTGTCGCTACTGGAGGTCTGTTATCACCATATTATCCCATTTATGGTCCACCCTGAGGGTTGGAACCTGGACAGAGATGGAACGGGTTGCTATTTGGTTGCAGAGAGCACATCCGAAGAAGATTGTCATTGACCCACAGAGTGATAGCCGGAGCCCATCCGAGGCTCCCATGTTTGCTGCACTCCAGAATTCTCTTACAAGCACCAGCCAGTGGAACGAGCTTACCATTTCCTCATTTCCTCCTGAGCACTTGGTTAGTCAGCTTGGCGTACAAGTCGCAAGCCCAATGAAAGTGTTGAAAGTGTTACATGTGGCCGCTGGATGCGTTGGCTCCCCCTCATTTGCTCAATTGCTCAAACTTGTTCCAACCGAAGCTCCTCTCTGTGAGATGAGACTCCATCCCCCATTCGTCAGCACCCACTTTCTCCAACCCCATTGGTTTCCTGTTTTGCAGAATCTCATAGTGCTTATTGTCAATGGCAGAGATATTGATGAGCCATTTGAGCTTCTTCCTGCTTTTACCCAGCTTCAGATATTTGAGGCTGATCGCCTTCGTCTCCCATTTTATGAGCCGAATACCAATCTGCCTCTTCTCTGTACTCTTCGGAAGCTGCAGCTTAGAGCCTGTTCAGTCCAGTGGATGGCTGGGAGACAATTCCCGTGCCTTGAGGAGTGCGTAATCCTCCTTCCTCGTCATTGTGAGCAAATTCAGCAGCATGAGGTGCAATTACCATCCTGCAGGAAATTGGCCTATCATGGTTATCCAATGACCACAGCTCAATATTTCCATGTTCCCGAAATGAGAGCAATGGACCTCAGATCTCATGATTTCAATGAGCAGAGGGTCTGTCAACACCTACGCCATCTATGCCGAGTAAATGGAAGGATTTCCAACCTTACTACTCTCCACCTCGCATTGCAGTGCAGTGAACAAGTCTTAATGAAGGTACTGAAGTATTTGATCCCTCTACAAGAGTTGGCTTTATCCATTACCCATCCCTCGCCGTCCTTCCAAAAATTTCTTGAGTCACTGGCCGCGAAACCATCCACAGATGAATGGCCTGAATGGTTCTCGTCTATGTACCATCATGAACAGTGGGACCTATGGTGCTCCTCTCAAACCTGGCATGCCAATGTCGTCCCGCACCTGAAATTCCTGCGCATACAATGCCCCAAAGGCTTTTCTCAGTCTGAGCGCCTTGACAATTCCCCATTACTTAGGGTTATTGGGTGGACTAGGTCATATCTGACTTCCCCTTTAGAGTATTTGAAAGTATGGGAGGGCAGGAGATCAGAGGGAGCATGGATGACATTGCGGTTGATTACACTTCCACTGACTATCTAGATAAGCATCTTGGAGTATCAAGTAAAGAATGTGACGCAACGATCGTCAGGGCAATAGTCACACGACGTCTGGCCATTGAGTTTCCTGATACTCCATTATTCCGACTCCGCCATTCCACTGGCCTCTTTAGGCAGCTCCGGCATCTTGAGCTCATCTGCAAACCGAATCATAGAATCCTTATTTTGCCATACCTGGAACAAATCGAGAGGCTGGAAATTTGGAGAGGATCCATTCCTGAAGATTCCTTGAACCTTGACTTGCCATTGACTCATACTCTCCAGTGGCTTGAACTACGTCTTTCGACATCTTCTTGGATGCTCGGGAGGACCTTCAAGGCCCTGAGAGAGTTCAGGGTTTTTGGATCACCAGACGAACCCGAGAACTGTTCCAGGCATGAGGGGCTGCAGGTGGACCTGCCTGCCTGCACAGCATTACAGTTGATGTACTGTTCAATGGACTATCTCCGCTTCCTCTCCTGTTCAAATGTCCAAAGCCTTCGCTGGTCCAGACAAGCATTCCAGACCGCCTTTGATTCGGCATCGTTCAATTCATTACATGATTTCTTATTCAATCTTTCCTGTTTACAATACCTTGATATTTCTTTTCCCCAGGGCTTGGGGATAGATTCCTTGATTGGCTTAGTCTTTTGTGGGGCACCGGAGCACGGAGTATGGCGAGATATCACGAGGGTGGAAGTGGGGGTCGGGTGTGATACCATCGCAGAAGCATCTCACCTCATCGACCAGATAGTTGGACACCAGCCGCGTTATGAGAAATGGTGGAAATCGTTCACAGTCACCAAGGTAGGGAGGAGGGTGATAGTCAGTGCATCCATGTGAACAGTCTTGCACAAATGGTAGATCAGGAGCACTCTTTGCCGTTCAGCTGTAATACTATATTTTGCTTTCAATCGAACCGGTCGTTTGGTACTTTCATTTGACTTTTAACAAGAGAATTTTCAGCACACACTATGATGAGTAATAAGCGTCCAACTATTGGTAGCCAAATCATGAACAGATCGACCATTCAAATCATCGTCGAGAGCGCTATCTAGCGCAGCGAAGCCGACCACGCACCGGCATGTACTATTCCACCATTCCCATTTCCACACGGAGGGACTCACGGACATTGTATAATGTACTCCATCCACTCCCCAGCTGTGTTCGATCTATTCGATCGAACCTTCGATTTCCTATCCCACCCCCGGCCTCTGTGTTGGATATCGGTAATTTTCGGTAAATCCCTATCCGTCTGCCATGCCCATATTTGATAGTTATGCCTGATTATTGGAGGCAAAGTGATATAACCTCCGTGTGCTACGCACACCGCTCTATCACGGACATTCTTTTTTACGCGATCCGGAGTTTTATGATTCCGATGTCACAGATGTATCTATAACTACAGATTGTGGTTACCAATGTGATACATGCTTAGGAGCCATTCCCTCATAATCGAAGACTCTGCCCACACCGCATTCTCTCACATTCCATTATACCTGCAAGTACTCATCTAGGACTTTCGAGCACCGGTACCTGCCAAGGCCATCAATGCCTTTGGGGGTCGGAAACCCCGGCCAGTACCCATCGGCCAGTACACTGTCGCGTATACAGGACTAATCAAATAGTCGAGCACATCAAGGCGACAGCAGGACTCAATGACGATCGTACGTCCAGTTAAATTCACCACCGCCGTTCACGTACGTACGTACATTATGCTGTCAGTGGCTTGACCATACTCGTGGGTTTTTTCGCATTTGTGGACTCAGTTAAATAGTACAATATCCACAACGATAAACACCCGCGTGTGTTTAATCATTTAATTTAACAATGTGCGGGGTTGCAGTGGAGGCCGGCTGTACGAGGGGCGAAGCCTAGCGAAGCATGTATATACCAGTTTCCTGGGACCCACAACCCACCCCATTCGCGTCCGTCCAGTCTTGGTGACGCAAGGTACCAGCAGCGCCCGGTGTTTCCTAATTGTTTAGTAGGTGTCGGGCTTGGCCCCTATCCCTCGTCTTATCTATGTGCCCCTCGACCGTCCATCTCGTTGATACTCGACCTTATCTCGCAAATTCGCCTCTCGTCGAGCTCCCGTCGATTGCTTTCATTTATCAAGGTAGGGTAAAATTTTCTCTATGAGCAGGAAATGTACCAAACCGTTGTCATGATAACCCTGTTACAGCCACATTGCCGTTTGCCGATATATAGTCACGATCACAGTCGTTCAAAGCGAACAAGTAAGGAGGTTATTCGCTGACATACTTGTGAGTGTTGTGGTGATAGAGGGCTAGAGTTTCCCTCACAAGGACACTACTCTTGAACTCTACAAATCCTAACGTCGATTCGCGTCAGCGACTACTTTATCGGATTTTCGGGGAATCATCGTCATCATTATAATTATAATTATTTTCATCGACTTTAAAAAAAATGCTTGGTCTTTCCGGATGAACGTTTATCACCTCCGTCCAAAATCGGGCCAGTTTTTTGTCGGATTTCGGACGAGGCTCGCGTGGGAATAGAATGACAGGGTGTACCTGTAAGAACCCGAGTGTGTTTTTGGTGTGGTGGGGTCCACGTGCGGCGAGCGCCTTTTGGGGGCGATGGGGGAGAGTGGCAGGCTGGCCGATCTGAGAATCGCTCAGGGAAGGGATTCTCCATTCTCACGGGGTTTCCATATGCAATATTTTCTTTGAATTATTTGCTTACTGGGCCAAGCAGGTAAGCAGGCAAGCCGGTGCACATGCACAGGTAGGAATGATAGCCAGCTGAGCTGGTGGCTGGTAGCTGATCTTGGCGTGGCGAGTGAGGACGACCTCGATTGGAGAAGCAAGCCTACACGGGGAAGGCATGTCCCCGATGTTCTAGGAAGGAGATAGAGATGTCATATCTCCAACGGTTGACTGAGATGGTGCGAGCTGTGTGCGAATGAGACTGAATAGTTGTGCACTGCTCCTCCATCTAGGGTTAGGGCGCTCCGATACCGTTCTCCTGCCTGCGTGCACGACTACCGGTATCCTCGGTGACTTGAT